>MDSW01052992.1_pt1 | contig 20588 bp, 14 predicted proteins | sample 811171 | NCBI WGS metagenome assembly MDSW01 (sample SAMN05326641, study PRJNA326480) | marine metagenome | isolation source: seawater | place: Atlantic Ocean: North West | collected 2012 | reverse complement strand
TGAAACATTAGCTGGATTAGAAGCAACCAGCTTACCCCTGCAAGAAAAGAAATCCGGTTCAACAAAACCTATGCCTAAAATAATCGTCCTCGACAATATTGCTCAGGAAGGTCTCGACCTCTTGGATAGTTCGGACAACATCGAATATGTTGTTCAAACTGGCTTAGAAGGAGCTGAACTTAAAACTGCGCTCCAACAAGCTGACGGTGCTATTTGCCGCAGTGGAGTCACTCTTTCAGGAGACGTGCTTACCGACAACACTCGTCTAAAGGTCATTGTACGGGCCGGCGTGGGCACAGATAATATCGATAAACCTGCCGCGACACGTCAGGGTATTATTGTCATGAATACTCCGACGGGAAATACCTTTAGTACCGCCGAGCACGCCATGACTTTAATGCTGGCGTTAAGCCGCAATGTAGCTCCGGCATTTCAAAGCCTTCGTGAAGGACGCTGGGATCGCAAAGCGTATATGGGATCTCAACTCTCAGGTAAAACACTGGGAGTCGTAGGTTTAGGCCGTATTGGTCAGGAAGTGGCCAAACGAGCTCAAGCATTTCAAATGAACATCATTGGCTTTGATCCATTTCTCACCGCGGAGCAGGCGGCAAAACTGGGCATCGAATTGTGCGAAACCGTAGATGAGATGTTGCCTCTTGTGGACTACTTAACCGTTCACACTCCTTTAACACCACAGACAAAAGGATTGATCGGAGTCGAACAATTATCGCTGTTAAAGCCGGGGGCTCGACTCATTAATTGTGCACGTGGAGGAATCTATGACGAGGCTGCATTAGCCAAAGGGCTCGATGAAGGAATTCTAGCTGGCGTCGCACTGGATGTATTTGAGTCCGAACCCTGCACTGACAGCCCCCTATTCCAAAAAGAAGGTGTTATTTGCACACCGCATCTTGGAGCTTCCACAGAGGAAGCACAAACACAAGTTGCCGTGGAAGCTGTCGAACTTGCGGTAAATTTCTTGACGACAGGAGCTGTACGTCACGCTGTCAATGTAGCAGCAGTCGACCCTAAGACACTCGAGGCGTTGGCTGGTTATCTCGAGCTATCCTATCGAATGGGAATTTTTCTCGATCAATGGGATGAAGGCGGAGTCCAATCAGTCTTGATTGAGTATCGTGGCCATGTCGCCGAGGAAGACACTAAATTACTCACGGCGTCTTTATGTGCCGGACTGCTGAAAGAAGCTCTGGATAATTCGGTGAACATCGTAAACTCTCAGGTATTACTCAAAGAACGAGGAATTGAAGTTAGTGAAGTCCATTCGAGCGAGATGGGAGCCTTCGCTTCGTCAATGACCGTTTCGCTGACGACAGATAAAGGTGTCTACACAGCCGGCGGTACCGTCTTTGGTAATAACATGCCACGATTGATACGTCTTGATGACATGAGGCTGGAATCCTATCTCGACGGCAACATGCTGATTTTCGTACATGATGACCTGCCTGGCATTATTGGGCACATGGGCACCACATTGGGAACACATAAGATCAATATTGCCCAGATGTCAGTAGGACGCCCAATCGATGCTAAACCGGGCGGCCAGGCGATTGGAGTGCTAAACCTAGATAGTATCCCAACTTCAGAGGCAACTAACGATTTAGAATCAGCTCAGGGAATTACATCTGTAAAAAGCATTAAGCTACCATCGGTGGGTGAGAAGCCACCCTGGATGTAGAATATGAAACTGTAGCCAGTTAGAAAATTATCGGGGATGAATCGGTCGAAACCGTGCTGTCACTGCCGAAAATCCTTCATAGTTCGGAAAGGTCGTTTCGAGTCCTAACGCTGTCACACTCTTATAGGCGTGCTCGTTCATTGCACATAAAGCCAATTCGCCTGCTCGCTGTTCAAGCTTTTCCTTCAACAGAATCAGTTGACGCATTAGTTTGGCAGGCAAGTACAGCAGTGATTCCAGATTAACGATCACCCGCGAGAAAAAAGTATTTCTTACGAGAGAATCAATCGATTCGGCAAGATCTTTGGGAGCATGCGCAATCTCTGCCACTGGTGCAATTAAAGTCAAACACAACCAATCGCCCTCATGATGGGTATCGATAGTCCAGCCTGGTGATAATTCCTGCATCCGGTTCTCTGTTTTTGGTAAGTAATTCGATTTCAAGAAAAGCGATGGGAAGTTTAGTACATTGCCTCACACGACGTCAATGTAGAGTTTCCTCAAGGGTGTCATCGTGATTCAGTGGTTCCAAGTCTTGAGTGTCGCGGATATGATAACCAATTGACCACCGGCGCATGGTAATTGCGTCAGATTCTCTATCAATTGATTTCAAACAAACTGCCTTCGACGACGATCCAATGAAGACTGACGAAATTCGTGAAAAGTATCTTAGTTTTTATGAAACCAAAGGACATACCCGCTGTGAAAGTGACGTCTTAGTCCCGACCTGGGACCCTTCGGTTCTCTTTACACCAGCTGGGATGAATCCATTTAAAGATCACTTTTTGGGCAAAGTCAAACTAGACTTCACGCGTGCTACGAGCAGTCAGAAATGCCTGCGAACAGGTGATATCGATAATGTGGGTCGAACGTCTTACCATCACACATTCTTCGAAATGCTGGGGAATTTCAGCTTTGGCGACTACTTCAAACGCGAAGCCATCACCTGGGCCTGGGAATTCCTTACCCATGAAAAATGGCTTGGACTCGATAGCAACCGCTTAAACGTTACCGTCTATCTCGAAGATGATGAAGCCGCAGATATCTGGCACGATGAAATCGGCCTGCCAACCAGCCGAATCACCCGAATGGGAGAAGATGATAATTTCTGGCCAGCCGGCGCACCTTCCGGAGGCCCGGACGGGGTTTGTGGCCCGTGTTCAGAAATTTTCTATCTCGACCCCAAAGGTGAGGAAGTCGAGATCTGGAATCTCGTTTTCACTCAATTTAATCGTCTGGGTGCCCCCCCTGATAATTTGCACCCACTTCCTAGCAAAAATATCGATACCGGAATGGGGCTGGAACGTATCGCTTCTGTAATGCAGGGGCAAGATACCAACTACCACATCGATATCCTTCGTCCGATTGTGGAAGCTGTCGGAGAGATTGTCGGGTTGGAATATAATCCTGCAGATGAAAGTGGACGTCGTTTGCGCAGAATCTGCGATCATGTTCGGGCGTGCACCTTTGCTGTCCACGAAAATGTTTATCCGGGACCTAACAAAGAAAAGTATGTCATCCGCCGGCTTCTACGACGAGCCGTACTGGATGGCCACCAATTAGGCATGAAGGAACCATTCCTGTATCAACTTGTATCTGCAGTCACAGATCAAATGAAATCCGCTTACCCTGATATCTGCGAAACCTCTGACCGAGTCGAAAGTGTGATCAAGCAGGAAGAAAATGCATTTCTGGCAACGCTTGATGACGGACTGGCTCGAATTGATGCTGCCTTTAGCCAACTCAAATCATCAGGGAAGCAACAAATCCCGGGCGAAACAGCCGCCGACCTTTATCAAACTTATGGTGTACCACCGGAATTGGTGGAATCCATGGCCACAGATCTAGATTTGGGGTTTGACTGGGACGGATTCAAGCACGCGATGGAACAACATGGCCTGGAATCAGGGAAGACTCAGTTTGAACTGTTTAAGACAGGCCCGGTCGAAGGCCTCAAGGAAACACTAAAAGAAACTGAGTTCCGGGGCTACGATGAAACACAGTCCTCTGCTGAAATCAAAGGGATTATCATCTGCACCGATGAAGGTGATGATATCCAAACAGACTCTCAGGATGCCGGGGATGCCAAATTAATCCTGGTTACTGATGCCACGGCATTTTATGGAGAATCCGGTGGACAGGTTGGAGATTCAGGTACCATTGACACTGAAAGTGCTTCCTTCGTAGTCGAAGACACTCAAAAGGATGGAGACCTGTTTCTCCATTATGGTTATCTAGCAACAGGGTCATTATCTCAGGGTGAGACCGTACAAACAAAAATCGATACAGCGCGGCGTGACGGAATCCGGCGTGCTCACTCTGCGACTCACATTCTACATCACGCTCTACAAAACACTTTGGGATCACACGCTCAACAACAAGGGTCCAAAGTCGATGAAGACTGGCTACGTTTTGATTTCACCAATATGGAATCGGTATCCGAGACTCAATTACAAGACATCGAATCCCAGGTGCAACAGTTAGTCAGCTCTGAACAGATTATCAAATGGGAAACGTTGCCACTGGCAGAAGCACGAGCTCAGGGTGCAATGATGCTCTTTGGGGAGAAATACCCTGATCCAGTACGTATGGTGTCAATGGGAGAGTTTTCTAAGGAATTATGTGGTGGTACGCATCTAACGGCAACAAATCAGATTGGTGACTTCCAAATCACCTCCGAAGAAGGAGTCGCTGCAGGCACTCGAAGAATCACTGCTCTTACCGGTGCGAAAGCTGCCGAATATATCGCTGACGTAAAATCGCTATTCCAGCAGGCTACGGAAAAACTTCAGGCTTCCCATGGTGACCTGTCAGCAGCTGTGGAAATATTAACCGGTCGCATTCGAGAACTGAAAAAACATCTTTCAAGTGGAAATACTACTGCCGATCTATCGACAGAAGCTACTCAAACCGAAGCAGCTAATTTAACCTACGTCCAGCAACGTACACAAATTCGAACAGCTGCTCGTCAACTAAATGTCGCCAGCGGAGATCTCATAGCACGTATCGATGCTCTATTAGCAGAGCAAGACAAGTTAGTTCATCAACTTGAACAATTGAAGTCCGCAGGAGATGTCTCGGCCGACGCGTTGCTCGAAAACGCATTTGAGGTTCAAGGCAGCACTGTTATCGTGGCTGAAGCTAAAGGCGCAAATCCAGGATTGATGCGTCAGTTGATTGACCAAATCCGCAACAAGGTGGAACCTTCTGCCGTCTTACTGCTGGCCGCACAGGGTGAAGGCAAAGTAGTGTTAGTAGCCGGCATCAGTCGAGGGCTAGTTGAACAAGGAGCCAATGCCGGAAACTGGGTCCGCGAAGTTGCGCCAGTCGTTGGGGGTGGCGGAGGCGGAAAGCCGGATATGGCGCAAGCTGGCGGTAAAGATGCCAGCAAAATTCCCAGTGCTCTCGAAAAAGCGACCGAAATCATCACTCAAATGCTTGGTTGAAATCCAGTCCAAACAACATATAAAAGCCCGTAGCGAATCAAATCCCGCCACGGGCTTCTAAATATACGCAAATTGCTTGCTAGCGTCATTGCTGGATTAGAGCAGTCCCTTCAGGGCCGCCAAGGCCGCATCGTAGTTAGGCTCTTCCGTAGCTTCTCCAACTACTTCGGCATATTGAACAACTCCCTCACTGTCCAGAACAAATGCGCCACGAGCCAAAAGTTTTAACTCTTCAATCAGCATTCCCCAGTTGTTACCGAACGAGCGATCCTGATAGTCACTGACAACATGTAGGTTTTCCACGCCTTCAGCTCCGCACCAGCGATTCTGTGCAAATGGTAGGTCGAGAGAAATTGTAACGGCATTCACTGCATCACCCAACGCAGCTACTTCTTCGTTAAATTTCTTAGTTTGAGTCTGACATACGCCTGTGTCGATCGACGGAATGACGCTGATCAGACTTGGCTTTCCCTTTAAGCATTCATTGCCCAACGTTTGAAATCCGTCTTTAAAGTAATGAGCTGTAAAGGCCGGAGCAGCCTGACCAACAGCAACGGCTTCGCCGGCTAGTGTCATGGGGTTACCCTTGAAAGTAATGGCACCGCTTCGTGACATAATAATGATTCCTCGTGTTTAAACTACTAATGGATTAATGGATTGTTGTTCTTCTTCGTAGTATAAACTTGTTATGTCACAAACAGTAGTAGTGACATCCAGAGACTAAAAAAACAGATGAACTCCTATATCCTTGAACCCACTCAAGCCATAGGAATCCACCTGTTTAGCATCGATTATCCGGCAATAATGCCCACGCCGGACTGCTCGGGAATCAGCTATTTTCCTGCTTTTCTTCCTCTGTCGGTTCAACACCTTCGGCAACTTCATCATCAAGCCCCATTCCTCCGGCCGAGAGAATCAGAGGCCGAAGTTCAGCAGACACATCTTTGTTTTCTACCAGAAACGCGCGAGCTTTTTCTTTCCCCTGCCCAAGATAAACGTCTCCGTATTTAAACCAGGATCCGCTACGAGTCAGCACTCCATGTTTTACTCCCAAGTCGAGCAGGTCACCTTCATAACTGATACCGTGGGTGTGCATCATATCGAATTCTGCAATACGGAATGGCGGCGCCACTTTATTTTTCACAATCTTGGTTCGAACTCGCTGACCAATTACCTGATCGCCATCTTTCAGTTGAGCAATACGACGAACGTCAATTCGACAGGAACTGTAAAACTTCAAAGCTCGTCCACCTGGCGTGGTTTCCGGGCTTCCAAACATCACACCAATCTTCTCTCGGATTTGGTTAATGAAAATGACGACCGTCTTACTTTTGGCAATCGCTCCGGTCAGCTTTCTCATCGCCTGACTCATCAAACGAGCCTGAAGACCAACATGACTATCTCCAATTTCACCTTCAAGTTCTTTTCGCGGAACAAGTGCAGCTACTGAGTCAACGATTATCACATCCACTGCGTTAGATTTCACCAACATTTCAGTAATCTGCATTGCTTCCTCACCATTATTGGGCTGGCTCACCAGAAGAGTGTCCAGCTCCACTCCCAATTTCTTACCCCAGCTAGGATCAAATGCATGTTCAGCATCAATAATGGCTGCAATTCCATCAGCTTTTTGAGCCTCGGCAGCAATATGTAGTGCCAGTGTCGTTTTTCCACTCGATTCGGGTCCATAGATTTCAATAATACGACCGCGTGGAACGCCCTGCCCGCCTAAAGCCATGTCCAATGACAAACTTCCTGTGTTAATCCCTTCGATCTGCTGTCGCTGCTCTTTACCGAGCGGCATAATCGATCCTTCACCAAATTGCTTCTCAATCTGCTGAAGTGTTGTTTTCAAATGAGCGTTACCTGCGACCAACGCGTCAGCCTTCGCTGCTGACTTCTTGCCCTTTGTACTCTTCGACTTCGCTGTCGATGCTTTCTTCTTTGCCATGTTCTTTGTCGAATCCTTCTTTACAGCAACCATTACTGCACTCCTTTATCGATAACTCGCTATTGTGTTTCAACTGCAATCAAGTATTTTTCCGACAGCACTATGCCAATTCACCTCAAAAAGGACCTAAATGCCGATATAGTGTACAAAACACCATTTAGTGAACACTTATACACTATATCGGCACTGCCATGCAACAACAAGAGCCTTTTAAGGCTCGAGTGCCACCTTTTTTCCTACCTGCTTCCAAATGAACATGACGCTTATTAAAAGCAACATTTGATTGCCCCCTGTAAGAATGGTGATCCGGCTGAACTAACAATGATTCAACCACTGTCGTGTTACCGTCAGTTTGTAAAATCCAAAGCTTTGACTGGGGGGAGCCTCGAATTTCATCTGTCGGCGACACAATAACTATCGCAAGCACGCGTGACACATCTGGTCACTGGCGAAAGAAAAAATTAAAAAAGCTGAAAAATGTATTTTCCAGCTTCATTTTACACTGACTGTCTTCAGACTAATCTTGCTGCTAGCAAACCGCCCAAAGACGTGGTACAGCAAGCTATCAGGACTCAATCTCGCAAATCATAACATGCGATGCCTCGCTTGAGGCGGATAAACATAAAGCCATCCGCGATCGCTGGCGTCGTACAAACGAGAGGACCATTACTAAACTCACGGCGCATGACAACCTCGGCTTCGATCTGCCCCTCTGCTGTTTTTTCCAGCTCATCAATCCCAAGCATCTCCCGAAAAGTACTTTCATCGGCAAGTACTCCATCTCTGTTAATCTTGGCCTGCATCAACGTCTTATATCGGTCCCTCGCCTCAAATGCCAAAATACCATCAAAAGCATAAAATACTTTATTGTCAGCAGCGATCAGTGATGTGTAGCGTGGTCTGTTGAGATCCAGCATTGTTTGCCATTTCGTTTTCCCCGTCGCTAATTCGACACAGGCCAGTCGCCGGTCTCCCTGCACAAACACCAGTTCATTTGTAGCAACAGGCGTTGAGCCTGAGTCAGCGGCGCCATTGAATCGCCAAAGTTCGTCAGGTGTTGTTTCCGAAAGCTTGTAGCAAACCAAACCTGACTTGCGGCTTTGCCCATAAAGCAACAGCTTGTCACCCGCTATAATTGGAGTCGCATTGCCGGCTCCGGATTCCACTTCCCATACCAGTGTCCCGGAGCTCAGATCCAGGCACACTGTGATTCCTCCTGCCACGTTGCAAATCACTCGCGTCCCCTCCCTGGACTTCCAGATCACCGGACTACAGTGAATATTCTTCTTCGCTTCCACCTTGTATTCCCAGACGACATTTCCGGATTCAACATCAAGGGCATACAAACCGTCACACAACACGATCGCCAACCCTTGTTCGACGGCAAACGATGATTGTAAATACTGATCACGAAATTCGCCCTGAATCTTCTTTGCCCAAAGCGTCTCTCCTGTTTCCACATCAACAGCACGTGCCGTCCTTCCAGCACTCAGCACAAACAATTTCCCATCCACTACAGTTGGCGAACCGGACTGAGCAAATCTTGTGTATACACTGGAATGCTCGTTGACCCATTTCAACTTTCCATTGGTGCGGTTAAGACAATAAACAAATTCATCAAATCGAAACCCCTTGGAACGCGACTCCTGTTCATTTCTACGATTGACTTCATATTCAGCATATTCCTCGTCGCTCATACCAACTCGTTTTTCCGGAGGCAAATAGGGAAATTTGACCGGAGGTAACTTCTTAACATCTGTTAGTGCTTTCTTTTTATGGGTAAACAAATAGACCGAATCCCCGCTCACGACAGGACTCGACCATCCGCTATTGGCTGCAGCGGGCAAATCATCCTCACTGACGTACCAGACCGGTTTGATCCCTTTTGAAGGTAATTGGCTCACGAGACCTGGACTCTGGTGATCCACACCCGATCGTTCTCCTCCACGCCACTGATTCCAATCTGCTCCGCAGGCAAACGAACAGTTAAGTGCCGTAGAGAGGAACAAAGTTACCATCCATAAAATACGATTTTGTGCTGTGAACAACATTCTGTATTGACCTACCTGGTAGTGATAATTCGAGTCTAAGAATATAATGCGACGATTAGTTCAATCCGACTTCATTATGATTTGAAGGAGCAGCTATGTCACTGCTTGTTGTTGGTTCGATTGCATTTGACAGCGTCGAAACTCCCACCGACTGCCGCGACCACGTCATCGGCGGTTCGGCTACGTACTTTTCCTATGCCGCCAGTTACTTTACACCAGTCAACCTGGTGGGTGTCGTTGGAGAAGACTGGCCGGATGAACATACGCAACTGCTCGAATCACGCAACATCAATACAGAAGGGTTGGAAGTCAAACCCGGTGAAAAGACGTTTTCATGGAAAGGGAAGTATCTTCCTAACATGAACGATCGCGAAACTCTTGAAGTAAATCTCAACGTCTTCGAAACTTTTAGCCCGGTCCTTCCTGATAGCTATAAGGACACACCGTTTGTTTTCCTTGCCAACGGAGCTCCCACCGTTCAGATGCAGGTTTTGGATCAGGTGAATAATCCAAAATTCGTTGTCGCCGATACCATGGACCTATGGATCAATATTCAAAAAAATGAATTGCTTCAGCTAATTAAACGCATTGATGGGCTTGTGTTAAACGACAGTGAAGCCAAACTTCTGACCGGCGAAGAAAATCTGGTCAAAGCGGGACAGGCAGTCCTCGATTTGGGAGCTAAATTCTGTGTTCTCAAAAAAGGAGAGCACGGAGCAATGTATTTCGGGGAAGATGACTGCTATGTGCTACCTGCTTTTCCAACCGACCAGGTGCTGGATCCAACCGGAGCGGGTGATAGTTTCGCCGGTGGAATGATGGGATACCTGGCAAGCCAAGATGCCACAGACCCGGCAAGTATTAAAAGAGCATTGGTCTATGGGACTCTTGTTGCCAGCTACAATGTTGAAGACTTCAGCCTCGAACGAATGAAACAAATCGAACGCGAAGCACTTGACCAACGGTTCAGCCAATACAAACAGATGCTGTCCATCGATTAACCTCCCAAGCATGAAAGCGAACTTGTGAAACCACTTCGTACTTTTATCGCAGTCAATGTTTCTCCGGAAACATGCACCGTTGCCGGTCGCCTGTTAAAGCAACTGGGAGCGATTGATGATGGTGTGAAAACGGTCAAAAATCAAAATCTTCACATCACGCTCAAATTCCTTGGCCAAGTGTTGGTGGAAGATACTCCGGCAATTTGTGCAGCCGTAGAACAAGCATGCCATTCGATAAGTGACTTCGAAATCACAAGTGGCGGACTAGGAGCATTCCCCGATCAGGACCGCCCTCGCACATTATGGATGGGGGTTGAAAAGGGAGTCGATGAGATTAGGCACCTTCAGGCCAAAGTCGATCATCACACTCAACAACTTGGCTATTCAGGTGAAAATCGCCTCTTTATTCCCCATTTGACACTTGCTCGGATTCGAAATTTCCAGGGCGACCTTGAAAAGCTTCAGGATCTCTTCGATTTGTATAACCCAGGCCCTCTTACAACGACGCATATCACCGAAGTCATCACCTACGCCAGCTTTATGGATCGTGGCACACCGAATTATGAGGTCCTCGGCCGTTGCAGATTGTGACAGAGTTGGCCTCTCGGGTAGGAGTTAGGCGATGGTTGCTTCTGGGACTTAATTTAATTATGCAGCTCGTTGTCGTTCGGCGTGCTTTCTCTTGAGTCGATTAAGTTTCTTACGCATCGTCTTCAATTGTTTGCGACTCATTTTTGTAAGGTCATATTGATCCCAGAACGCATCTTCATCAAACGGTTCGTGTTCCACGGTTTGATGCTGCGGAGGGATCAGTAATGTGCTTTGCTGAGATTCATCGTCCGGCGTTTCATAGGCCGTTGAATTACTACTTACTTCTGGCTCAGTTGATTCCGTGGCATAAGCTGAGTAAACCACCTCCTCGTCCTGCTGTGGCTGAGCTTCTTGTTCGTCCTGATCGACTTCGGATTCGTATTCAAGTTCCTCTTCGATATCCTCTTCTTCTACCGCGTACTCAGACTCCACGTCCTCATACAGTTCTTCATCGGCTTGCTCTTGTTCCGCGTCATCGAGCTCATCTAAATCGTCAATTTCTTCTTCAACATACTCGACATACTCCTGTTCAACCTCACCGTTCTCATGTCCCTCTTCATCGCCTAGCTCGTCCCAGTCATCCCATTGTGGATCCTGTTCAGCCAATGTCTCTTCGAGTTGTTCAGTGACTTCCGAAGCCGTTTTTGCGTGACTGTTTCTGTCTCGATGCAGCTCCCGAGGACGGCCCACGCCAACACTTCCCTGCTGAGCATCTAAATAGACTTTACGAGCGTTCAGCCAGGTCATGAAACAAACCACAAGAGTTGCACTCATAATGAGAGTTGATTGAGCAACGTCGGTAGTCAGTACCGAGTCGCCGATCACCCCACCTAATCTTGAACACCCGGCTGCGATAAGTACCAACACAGCAACGGCCAGAATCATGAGCATTCCCGGACGCGACTTAAACTCGATCAAAAGACGTGCTGCCAGGTAAAATACGCTCGATGATATTACTACTACCCACCATATCGAAGCCTGGTCCCAGGGTGCCGGCATAGTGATTCCAGCCAATGGAACTGAAAGAATCTGATGAGCTCCGGTGGCAACATCAAAGCTAAGAAAACCAGCAAAGCCGGCTAGATATAACCACAACCGGTATCTGCCTCTATAATCATCGGCTTTATGGCGGCGAAGCAAATAGACGAGAACTGCCCCTACACTAAGCAGTAGAAGCATCACACTCATACACCAACTGGCTATATTCCCTGTGCCTGAGACGTCAAATAAGTGCTTTGGAAACTCAGACGTATCCAAGGCCCGTGTATGAATAAATGCCTGCTGGCATGCATAGATACTAATGCCGCCTAACAAGAGCATTGCCAGATAGGCCCAGAGACTTTTAGGAATTAAATCCGTCAACCGAGGCTGGTTTTCCAGCACCGCCCGCTCGGAATATTCGCGCACTCGATCCCGACTAGGCTGCTGTTGTGCAGATAGTTTGGAGTGCTTTTTAGCTCTTCTAGCCTGATGTGCCATGTGACAGATTCGTCCCTGAATCCGGATTCTTTGATCAAACTGTGCGGCGTAGGCGTCCGCGCACGCTCATCTATAGTCTTCGGCACAAAAAGTACGGAAAATAAAGTAAATTAAAAAATCCTCGGAAGAGTGAAGCATACAAGCATTCAAGGGAATCGGTATAGCCATGGTACTCCCCGACCATGGCAGTCAGCCCTTTCCCGGCGTCTATTGAAATGTGAGACATGAAGTTCTGAGTAGTCATCCAGAGTTACTCAAAGCGGATTGGCAGGACAGGTTTTTTGGGGTATCTTCGAGTAGTAATGTTGAAGTGGTCCTCCTGTTCGCAGGTTCCTCAATAAATCGAGTAACATCCTTCAGTGGCCACTTAGTTTTTTCCCTGTCTCTTAGTTTTAGTCCAGAAAGAAAGAAATGGCTTACGAACTACCTGAATTACCTTACGCCTATGATGCATTAGAACCCCATATCGATGCTCGCACTATGGAAATCCACTATAGCAAACACCATGCTGGATACGTTGCAAAAGTAAACGCTGCGATTGAAGGCTCAGATCTTGAAGGTAAATCAGTCGAGGATCTCGTTTCTGATCTAGCTGGTGTACCTGACGATAAGCGTGGAGCTGTTCAAAACAATGGCGGCGGTCATGCCAACCATTCACTTTTCTGGTCTGTCCTGTGCCCTCAGGGTGGTGGCGAGCCTTCTGGTGAGCTGGCTGATGCCATCAATGCTGCATTCGGAAGTCTGGAAGGACTGAAAGAACAATTTTCGGCTGCAGCTGCTACTCGATTCGGTAGCGGCTGGGCGTGGGTCAGCGTCGACAACGGCCAATTGGTTGTTGAAAGCACTCCTAACCAGGACAGCCCACTCATGGCCGGTCGCACACCTATTCTGGGCCTGGATGTGTGGGAGCACGCATACTACCTGAATTACCAGAACAGACGTCCAGACTACATTGCAGCCTTTTGGAACGTAGTTAACTGGGACGAAGTTGCTCGCCGATACGCAGCAGCGACTGCCTAACCTATCATTCTTCGTAGATTCTCTACGAAAAACTATTAAAGAGCGTCATCAGATTCCTTCTGGTGACGCTTTTTTCATGCCCCGGGATACTCCGAATCTACCATGATTTTTCCAAACCCATATTGACCCCTTTTAACTGGAATTGATACTATCGCCCGACGCTAAAACGAGTTCTAGACGCAATGACCCATTGAGGATCAGGAGCCGGTATTTCAGCGTAATAAGAAATTAGTTTTGAAAGGGCATAAAAAATGCATTCCTCTAATCCACGTTGGATTCCCGTCATCGCAGTCATCTGTGCATCATCTGTCTGCCTGACAGGCTGTAAATCCTTTAGCTGGAGTAAACTCCCAGGCATGAGTTATTTTGCAAGCGACGATAAGCCGCAACAGTCTTACTACGGCAATCAGGAAGCACCTGCAGACTCCTACAATGCTTCTACAGTGGATTATTCTCAACGATACGGAAATAGTGCGACCGCGAATACTTCAAACACATACGGTCAGCAATATGACTCCACGAATGTTGGTAATTCAAATTACCTGACTAATCAGCCTAGACAACAGGCGTTGGGGCAATCACAGCAACAATTCTATGGCCAGCCACAGGGTGGCAATCAAACTGCTACGTACCCGGCTCAGGCGCAACAGCAGCAACAGTATCAACCTCAGGGTCAAAACTTCAATGTTGCCACGCAAAACCAAACTAACGGATACACACCTCAGTCTCAGCAGGGGTTAATTACTACACCAAAGACACCAACCGCTGGTACATTGCAGGATACAAACGCCAATTACAACGGCGGTGGTTTTTACAATCCAAACGCAAATGTTGGATCTTACCAACCTGCAACCACTGTGGAAAACACTCCTAATGTACCGACTTACGGCACTACCGGAATGGAGCAAACTCAGGGGGGCGCGGCTGCCTACATTGCTGAAACGCCAGCTAATTCACAATTTGATGGCGGCAATTACCAGCCTGCTGGAGGAAACTTCCAACCGACTGGCAACACAACGGCTCCCATGCCTGCCTATCGTCCGGGTAGTACTGGCGGGACTAACGGATACTACACACCGACCGGAAGTAACTTCAACGGTCAGTAAACAGCGATTTTGCTGAGCTGCCTGACAATGGCTGCAAATGCAGCAACCTTTCAAAACTAGAAACGGCTTTGGGATTCATGCCCGAAGCCGTTTTTTTGTCAGGACTAACCGCATGTTGTGCCATCGCATCGGCACAGATAAACTGACCTGTATACAACCGGATTGTCAATCTCAGGTGATTCTAAAAATTCAAGCAGGAGAAACGGTATGGCATTCAGCCTGGAAGGTCATGTGGCCATTGTCACTGGTAATAGTAGTGGACTCGGCAAAGAAATCGGTATGGCACTTGGGCAAGCCGGCGCCAAAGTTCCGGTCAACTTCTGCTACAACGAAGCGCGGGCTCAAAACACTCTTCAAGAATATCAGGCAGCCGGGATCGACACCTGCCTCATACAGGCTAATGCGATTACTGAAGAGGGCATCGACAAATTGTTCTCAGAAACTGAAGCTCAGCTTGGAAACCCAGATATTCTCGTCCCCAATGCAACCTGTGATCAACCACACAAGCCTATCGACCAATATGACTGGGCATTCTATCAGGACATGATTGATTTCTTTATCAAAAGCCCTTTCCTGATGACACAGCGAGCCATGCCCCACATGAAACAACAGGGGTGGGGCCGAATTATCAACATCGTCAGCGAAGTATATCATCGTAGCGTTGGTGACTTCAGTGCATATGTCGCCGCCAAGGGCGGACAAATCGGATGGACTCGTAGTATGGCCACCGAGTTTGCCGATACCGGTATCACGGTCAACATGATTGCTCCCGGCTGGATTCCTACGGAACGTCACGCGGAAGATCCACAGGAAGAGAAGGATGGATATCTCGCACTCATTCCGGCAGGTCGATGGGGAGTACCTAGAGATGTCGCCGATGCCGTACTGTACTTTGCCAGTGAGGAGGCGTCTTTCGTTACCGGACAAACGCTGTGTGTAAACGGTGGAATGACTCCCTGGTAAACCGGTTTCGCTCACGGTATCAAGTTGTATGAGTACTTACGATCCCAGCCGACAGAATGAATCCGAGCGCCCTCAGGTTGACAAGGATTCCGACAGTGACGGATTAAATAAATCCGGCCTTCGTTGGGCCTATGCCCTGTTGGCCGCCCTGATAGTAATCCCGGTTTCCGTGCAATGGGCCCCCTCAGAAATTGCCCTCTGGAAGCAAGCGGATGCCCGTAACAGGTGGGCAGCCAATGAACGGCAAGCAGCTTTAGAATTAAGTACTCAAGCATTAGACTGGGACAGGAATAACCCGGCGTTGCTCACAGAACGAGCTGACTGGCTGGCTGAGTTAGGAAGGTACAACGAGGCCATCGGTATCTATGAGACGCTGCTATCAGATCTGACTGCAGCGAGTGCGATGGGAATTTCCGGAACAACAAGAGTTGAATCCGCGTTCACAATCCAGCTTCGCATGCAGCTTTGCAATCACCTTAACAATCGCGCCATTCAAAACGAGCAGCGATCGGATGAGACATGGCTTCAATGGGAAATTATTAATGACTGGTATGTGAAGGGTGACCGAATCAGACAACTACCTCTGCTCCAGGAAGCTAATCTTCACAACAATCGAGCTTATCAGTTAGCGATCAGTCGTTCGCATCTGAATGAAGCGCTCGAAAGCGCAAATCAAAGTCTGGAAACGATTGGTGGTGACATTTACTGTCTCTACAGTGATCCCCTTTACTATGTGCAATATGGCTATCAGGCTTACCTCCAGAAAAATTACCGGACAGCAATGGAAAACCTTAACAAAGCCGTTGATAAGCTCAGCCGTCACCATGCCTTACTCCAACGAATACCGCCAACGATTACCTGGAAAGCATTTGAAAAGAAGGAACTGGCAAAGCGAATAGCGAATTTTGAAATACTCTTCGGCAAAGTGCTTTTACTCAGACACGACTGTAAAAAACAAATCAAACGCGAATCAGATGGTCCAGCGGTGCCTCCGAATTCAAATGAACAAACCGATCAGCAGCGAGCTCGGGAATTAGGAGTGGACAGTCGACATTTCAACCCGGAAGAAGCTTATTTCGGAAGCCTATTGATGTCATTCAACGTGCATTCGTTTATCCCCATGGCGCTCGATACTCGCGGTTACATTTATTACCTGCAAGGCCATAATCATCTCGCACTGATGGACCTCCAAGTGGCAGTTGAGGCGAGTGAATACGAATTAAAACAATTTGATGAAGTATTAAAATACGAGGCACATCGGGTTGCGGATATGGACCTTGTCAAAAGACAACGCCATGAGCGAGCAAAGAATGTGGCGGTGATTTTATACCACCGGTCTCTGGCTTATGACGCTACTCATCAGGTCGCTAAAGCAAAGCGAGATCGTGAACGAATTCAGGAGCTCGGTTTTTCACCGTCACCGTTGCTGCATTGACCGCTCAAAAATCCATCGAAGATGGCGTTCAGGGGGGTTGTTCATTTTTTTTAATAATGTATCTTTTTAATTAGTCAGTCGAGACGAAAAAACTTATTTTTTCGCTCAACTGACTGAATCGAGTTCAGATTCGATTATTAGTTGTCCGATGAATTGGTCATCTATTTGTCTCTGAACGAGACCCTTTTGGCCCTGTAGCTCAATTGGTTAGAGTACCGGACTGTCGATCCGGTGGTTGCGGGTTCGAGCCCCGTCGGGGTCGCTGAAAGCCGTGGAAGTTTAAACTGAAGCGGCTTTTTGCATGCGCTAATCAAATCTAAACCCACGCGTCATTCAGTTCTCTGGATATAATACTTGTCATGACCGCGAAAGAACCAACAGCTAAAACAACGGAGCAAGCAGATGCAGATCACCCCGAGGATAATGTTGACCACGCACCGGTAAACTTCTTCCGTCGCAATGGCCGAATTATCGCCTGTCTGGTCATACTAGTCGTCTTTCTAATCACGCCTGTTAGCCTGGCTCTGCTGAAATACTACAAAGTCCGCCATCTTAATCCCACGCCTGCATTCTTGGTCGAACAATTCGCTAAATATTCGCTGCTTACCTACGGCGTTTTTTGGTTCTTTTTCTTCGGGGGTAGCTTAGGGTCATTCCTCAATGTTGTTGCCTGGAGACTACCACGGGGGCGAACCCTGCTAGGCTCTTCATACTGCCCCGGTTGTAATTCCAAATTAAAAATGCGGGATAACTTCCCACTCCTTGGATGGCTCTGGCTCAAAGGGAAATGCCGAACCTGTGACATGAAGATCGACGGACGCTACATCATTATTGAACTTTTAGCGGCAATAACCATCGGCTTGCTAGCAACCATCGAATTATTCGCAGCTGGAATCAATCTACAATCAATACCGAGGCAACAAACTTTTTCCGTCGAACAATTTGTAATGTCACCCGACCATCGACTCGTTGGATATTTCCTTCTCCATAGCTCACTTATCGCCCTCTTAATGACAGCCGCGCTCATCAAAATACAACAGCAAGTGATTCCCAAAACCGTGTTCGCATTTGGTCTTTCACTTTACGTTGCCATTGCTATTCTCTGGCCACACGCTTTGCCCTTTACCGAAACACATCAGGAAATCACAACCGTCGATCAACCATTTGCAAGTGTCACCCCGATGTGCTGGGGACTTTTGATCAGCTTATGTGGCGGCGTAGTGTTTACTCGACTTCTGATGGCAAAACCCGTGATGGAAAATTTGGACTTGCTCTTGCTACTGATGCTGATCGGAACGATCCTGGGCTGGCAAGCCGCTGTCATCTCGATCACTGTGATGGCATTACTCACATTTTTCGTCCGACTGTTCTACAAAAAATGCTCTCCTATCCACGTCTTATGGCTGGCCGCATCCATTACGATACTCACACTTCAGCTATGGATTACCGAGTGGCAAAATCGAGTCTCCTAGACGTTGGGAGCTAATTCAATTCAATCGCTTCTTCCAGATGCTCATATAATGGTTCAAGCGACTGTTGGATACTTTGAAGTTCTTCGCTGAGGCTTTTCATTATCGCGCCGTCACGTAATGCTTCGTCCTGAGCCATCTCAGTATAAATAGCTTCGATCCGCGCTTCGACCTGCGCAATTTCCGTCTCAATTTCAGCAACCTTACGATACGGAAATTTACGTTTGCGGCGGGGGTTGGAATTAGACGTTTTGGAAGATGGAGTCCTCGTTTTATTTCCGGTTGCTTGTTCGCCGGAAATCCCATGTCGTCGATCCTGCTGACCGGAATTTTTGTGGCCGCCGGAACTTGATTGTAGGCGGGAATCCCGGCTTTCAACCAGTGTTTGATAGGTTGAATAGTTTCCGTCGATCACTCGAAACCGCCCTGGTTCCACCACCAACAGCATGTCACATACCTGATCCAGAAAATACCTGTCGTGACTTACAATAACGACAGTACCTTCATAGTCCCGTACAGTTCTTTCAAGGGAATCTCGCGCCCACAAATCAAGATGATTGGTCGGCTCATCCAGAAACATTAAATTGGCGTCACGCGTAGACAACCAGGCAAGCGCGGTTCTGTTTCGCTCACCGCCGCTAAGCTGATTGACTTTTTTAAACACCATATCTTTGGTTATTCCAAAGCGAGCCAGTACGTCACGTCGTTCACGTTCAACAAATTCTTTGTGGTCAGGCCTAATTGCCTCGACCACTTCTTTTGCACTATCCACACATGTTAGGTGCTGATCAAAGTAAGCTCGTTTCACTTTAGCACCTATATGGATTTCTCCTTCGTCAGGCTCCAGTTCACTGTTGAGTATTTTCATCAGCGTCGACTTACCTGTCCCATTGGGGCCCAGAATTCCCCACTTCTGCCCTCGAAGAATATCAAAGGTTAGATCTTTAAACAGTGGTGTATCGAATGCCTTCGAGATATGTTCTGCTCGGATGACAATGTCACCGCTGCGTTCAGGAGTCGGAAACCCCATCCTCGGTGCAACAATCTCACGAGGTGGATTCACCCGTTCTATTCGTTCAAGTTTCTTGCGACGATCCTCAGCCTGTGTCGTTTTTTGGCTACCAATGTGTCGACGTACGAATTCCTCAAGACGAGCAATTTCATCCTGTTGCTTTTCATAGGTACGTCGCAGAACAGCATTACGCTCATCTTTCTGACGCATATAGGCCGAGTAGTTACCCTTATAGATCTCGATAGTCCCCTGATGAAGCTCAATCGTCTTATGCGCGATCTGGTCAATGAGAAATCTGTCATGACTGACTAACAGAATTGTGGCGCGACTGGAGGCAAGAAATCTTTCGAGCCATTGAGTCGCTTCAATATCCAGATGGTTGGAAGGCTCATCTAAAATCATCAAGTCTGGCTCGGCCAGCAGTAGCTTCGCCAGTGCCAGACGGTTCTTTTGGCCTCCTGACAACTTCTCAACCGGTTTATGAAATTCTGATTCATTAAACCCTAAACCATTGAGTATTCGCTCGATTCTATAATCAAGATTGTAAGCATCCTGTTGATACAGGTGCTCCTGCAGGCGATCAAAGCGTTCTGCCAGTTCAACCTGACGATCGTCTGTCGCCTGAGCCATCTCAGCGGCCACCTTCTCTGCCTCTGCTGCGAGAGTGGTCAATTGCTCAAGCGAAGTCGCTGCCTCATTCCAAACCGTCTTGCCAACTTCGTACTCCGGCTGTTGTTCGAGAATACCTAGGCGTATCGCAGGATGGAGTTCCACTGTTCCGTTATCAGGTTCCAACGCTCCGGTAATAATATTCACTAATGTGCTCTTGCCCGCCCCATTGGGACCAACGAGAGCTACATGGTCACCACGAGACAATTCAAACGAAATGCCATCAAGGACTGCTTCTTCAGAGAAATATTTTTCTATGCTGTCGACCGTTAGCTGAATCATGCTCATTATTATGTGCTGAATCGACTTACAGCGTAAGTCAGGCTCGCATACACTCTCTACGCCGTATTCCCGAAATCAGAGGGTTGCCAATGGTACGCATTAGATTGTTGCCCAAAGTCATTATTCATCACTCAGGATGCATACAGAACAGCGGGTAGGGGGCGACGCTAAATCCTACAACTCTACCTTTGACTTCATTAACTTTTCAAAACACCGAGAATGAGTAGCTACTAGTCGGTTTTTCAATCCAATGATAGAATCGAAATTTGGGCACTAAGTAAGATTGCAGACAGTGCCAACATCAAAATACCGAAACACAAACCAACTTTTTTAGTTCTCACGAAAGAAGCACACCAATGAAAATTGCTGTCATTCCTGGTGATGGAACCGGCCCGGAAGTAACCAACGAAGCACTGA
>MDSW01072719.1_pt1 | contig 20591 bp, 19 predicted proteins | sample 811171 | NCBI WGS metagenome assembly MDSW01 (sample SAMN05326641, study PRJNA326480) | marine metagenome | isolation source: seawater | place: Atlantic Ocean: North West | collected 2012 | reverse complement strand
TGGTTGAAGGGCATTCACAAGAAAAGTTGGGGCATCGTCATTCCATGGAATAATATCAATCTTTTCTCCTTGTAGCTCATTTACAACCGCCTGAACTCGACTGCCTCTCATACCAACACAAGCACCTACAGGATCGATAGAGTTGTCATGAGATAAAACACCGATTTTCGCTCTACTGCCTGGATCTCGTGCAACAGCTTTTATTTCGATAATTCCGTCATAGATTTCAGGAACCTCCATCTTAAATAGTTCAGCTAAAAATTCGGGCTGTGTTCTTGAAAGAAAAACTTGAGGCCCTCGGGACTCTGAACGAACCTCTTTTATGTAGGTTCTTACCCTGTCTCCTGACCGAAAAGTTTCTCTGTTTATCAATTGATCCCTTCTTAGAATTGCCTCACCACGACCCACATCAACTATCACATTCCCATACTCTATTCTCTTGACCAAACCATTAATTATTTGGCCCACACGGTCTTTAAATTCCTCATATTGCCGCGACCGTTCGGCCTCCCTTACTCTCTGCATAATAACTTGCTTAGCAGATTGTGCCGCAATTCGACCAAAATCCATAGGTGGTAAAAGGTCCTTTAAAACGTCACCAACAAGGCAATCAGGTTTGATTTTTTTAGCGTCATTTACTGTCAATTCAGTAAAGTTATTTTCAACTGTCTCTACTACTGTGCGACAACGTTCCATTGTAAGTTCACCAGTTTTCGAGTCTATGGACGCACGTATATCATACTCGGATCCGTATCGGGACCGCGCGGCCTTTGCCAGGCTATCTTCCATAGCAGCTAAAACCAACTCTGGTTCTATCAGTTTCTCCCGCGCAACTGCATCTGCTATTTGAAGTAATTCAAGTCTATTAGCGCTGGTGCTTGTCATATCTTTTTCCTTGTCTCTATCATTTTTTTACTTTTACGTTATCGAAATCAGCCAGGTTTATTTGTTCTGTACTTTTGGTCCGTGAAATCGACACCATTTCCTCAAAGGTAACCAAAAGATGTGCTTTTTCAATCCACTCAAATTCCAGTCCAATAGTTTGACCTTCCAACTCCAGAATAACTTCGGTGTTTTTGATACCAACGAGCTTTCCACGAAACTTTTTTCTGTCACCAATTTTTTCAAAGGTTGTTAATTTAATATTATAACCTTGCCATTCTCCAAAATCTTTAAATCTAGTGAGAGGCCTATTTATCCCTGGTGATGAGACTTCTAATTCGTACTCTGACGGAATTGGATCGGCAACATCAAGAAGTACAGAAATTTGCCTTGATGCGTTCGCACAATCAGAGACCTCGATCAAACCGCTATCTTTATCTATCATAATCTGCAATTTATTTTTTTCTTTCTTAAGATACTGTATCCTAATAATTTCAAAACCCATTCGCTCCATAGCTGGACTTATTATTTTTTGGACTCTCTGTCCTATTCTGGTGTCCGTTACAAGGTGGCTCATAAAAAAACTTAAAATAAATTAAAAAAAGGGCTCAGCGGCCCCAAAACTTTCAGTAGAATTTTTAAAACATAAAAGCATATGTAGAAAAAACCAATCCATTTAGCAAGAATATTTTTCTAAAAATCGCTTATAATACCCTTTTTTTCCCAATCTCCATAGCGTGTTGGATCAGGACCAGTTCTTCCTCCAAGCTCTAAGGGCCTTGTTTCTTCGTTGAGTTTTAACTTTCTATCCTGGGCTTCTTTTAAAGCCCTTTTTGCTGACTCCACAATGTTTGCTTGATACTTATCCATAAGTTATTACCCGAATCAACATCACAAATCTAAGTTAACTAAAAGGTAGTATATAAATAATTAATCTCCAGCTCAAAAATCACAATATAGTAGTGTAAGCAATATATTTTTTTGAAATAATGTTTAAGAAGAGGTTAATTCTATTGTTATTCGGTTTTTTGAACTTTTGAGTGAAAGGAACTTTATTGAATTTAATACCTATTAAATATAACAGAGATGGTTTGGCGGCCAGATGGGTCGCTTTGAAAATGTTGGAAGCGATTTTATACGACAAAATTATGTTAATCGATTTGAAGGTTGCTAAAAACTTTCCGTTTTCTCAGTTGTCGCCGGAACAGAAAGCCAGGTCTTTATCCTTATTAGAAAATGTTTTAAGAAATTTGTCGCAAATCGACTTAACTGTCCAAAGATATGTTAAAAAGCCCCCAAAACCAAAAGTATTGAATATTCTCAGATTAGCCATTTCAGAGTTAATCCTAGACAAGTTACCTGATTACGCTGCTGTCAATACATCAGTTGAGCTCGCGAAACTGGACAACAGAACAAAAAATCAATCTGGCCTTATTAATGCGGTCTGCAGAAAAGTATCCCTAAACCCTTCGTTTAGTTCGCCAGAAAATCATCTGCACTTATTAGACCCATTTATGACTAAATTAAGGAGTACTTATGGTGAAGAGATAGCGAGTAAAATTGCTAAGTCTCACCAGGCAATACCGCCTCTAGATTTAAACTTTAAAGACACCCAAACTTTAGATCAACTTTCAGACCTAATAAAAGGGCGTGTTCTCCCCTTGGGTACTCTTAGACTTGACAATAAAACTAATTTATCAAAACTTCCTGGGTATGATGAGGGATTGTGGTGGGTTCAGGACTTTGCATCATCATTACCGATAAAGCTCTTGAGTAGTTTACGAAATAAAAAAGTGCTTGATGTCTGTGCAGCGCCAGGAGGGAAAACAATGCAATTGTGTGCAGCTGGTGCACAGGTATACGCTATTGATATTTCCAAAAGACGAATAGAAAACTTGAAGGCCAATTTGGCTAGAACAAATTTGAAAGCTCAAATTATTGTTGGTGATATATTTGAGTATAAGACAGAAGAAAAATTTGATATTGTTGTTTTAGATGCTCCTTGTTCAGCGACTGGAACAATGAGAAGAAACTTTGATCTAAGGTTTTTAAATCCCTTAGATAGAGTAGAAAAACTAAAAAGAAACCAAAAAAAAATGCTTATAAGATGTATGGATTTTATCAAAGATGACGGGAGTATCTTATATTGTAATTGTTCTTTGTTCCCTGATGAAGGCGAGGACATCGTTAAAGAAACTCTGGAAGTTGTTTCTGGTTGGGTTATAAAACCAATAAAGTTAAAAGGGTTAAGTTTAGACTCATCGTGGTCTGGCAAAAAGGGAGATCTTCGACTAAGACCAGATTATTGGAAGGAAATTGGCGGAATGGACGGATTTTACGCATCGCTGTTGTCTAAACAAAAAAGAAGTGTTGATTAAAAGAGAGCTAGCAAAAAATGTCCCTTTTTTTTCTACGAGTGTATTATTCTTTTTCTGCAATAAAATTAAATATTTTTGTCAGAAGTGTTCTTTTTTTTTCCAGTTTTTTTTCATTTCCAAAAAAACCGAAGACAAATTTGGCTTTTTTTGAATCTGGAGATCCAGAAGTTGGTATGTTGTTAACCAAAGGCAATTATATTTTTTCCAGGGTCAATTTAGACTTACAAACTGACAACCCATGGCTCATAGAACCCCCTTCATTGGAAGTTGAAAACTCTTTACATGGTTTTGATTGGCTTAATGATCTTTCTGCTTGTGGTAATGATAAATCCCAGAGGTTAGCGAGGGATTGGATGCTTTTATGGTACGAGATCTATGGAAATGGAAATTATGTATCGTGGGGTCCAGAGATGACAGCATTGCGCACAATTAACCTATTTAAGAATTGGCGCTTCGTTCAAAAAAGTTTAAAATTAAACATAAAGTTGTATCACAAGATACTTAAAAAGACACAGTTCTATTTGTCAAAAATACAAAAACGAATGCCTTCGGGGTTAGCCAAAGCTCGAGTCCTTTTTGCCCTGTTTATTTTAAGTTTAATGTATCAAGATGCAAAATGGAGAACCGTAAGAATCCTATCTCAATTCCAGGCTAATATTCAAAGATCAATAAAAAAAGATTATGGTGTGCAGAGCCGTAATCCTGAGGAGTTAGTTGAATTTTTCGCTCTAATGAGTGAAGTTTTAATTCAAGCCAAAAATTTGAATTGGAACGAGTCAACCTACTTTTACAGCATTATTTCCTATAGAAACAACATCGCACCCATAATAAGAGGGTTACGAATAGGAAATGGCTCGTTAATTCGGGTTCATGGTGGGAATGTTGGAAATTTGGAGGTTATTGATAAGTATTTGTCATTTTCAGGCGTAAAAGGACCACCATTGCGCAGTCATAACATGGGCTTTGAAAGAGTCACTGCTGGTAGACTTACTTTGATTGCTGACTGTTCCAAGCCACCAAAAAATCTTGAGTCATTTAAGGCGCATGCATCATGCTTATCGTTTGAGCTTTCTTCAGGACAACGTCCGATATTTGTTAATTGTGGACCTGGGGGCGCGTTTGGATCAGCATATAAGAGGTATTGTCGTTCAACATTTGCCCATAACTCTTGCACCTTAGGAAATTTATCTCAACTTGAATATACAGTTTTTTCAAGACTTGGACGATGGCAAAAAGAAATTCCTGATATATTACCGTCAGTGGTGAAGATTGAAAGAAATAAAACATTGGAAGCAACCTGGCTAAACCTTTCACATAATAGCTTTGAAACTTTATATGGCTTTACACATTTCCGGAAGCTTCTTCTATTAAACTCTGGCAAAATATTTACGGGTACTGACAGTTTTAAACTAACCAAAAAGCTCAGAAATAGTTTGGACAAGCCCCAATATTTTGCTTCTTATTTTCATCTTCATCCTGACGTAGAACTTTGGGATCACCCACGTCTCCATACTATAATCTTACGCCTAAAGAACGGGGAGCATTGGATTTTTGACACAGATTTTGGTGAAGTAAGAATAGAAGACTCAACTTATATTGGGTCAGCTGTCGCTTCACCAATAAACACCAAGCGGATAGTCGTTTTGTCATCAGAATTACACTCAGAAGCCGAAATAAAATGGTCACTAAGAAGGAGAGAGATATTTTCGCGTAATACAAGAGATAACGATCTCGTAAATTAAGAAAAGGAGAACACCATGTCTACTGAGTTAAGACGGATCAAACGTGCTTTGATTTCGGTTTCGAATAAAGACAGCGTAGAAACAGTTGCTAAAGACTTGTTTCGATCAGGTGTAGAAATTATCTCCACAGGCGGAACAGCGGAGCACCTTAGGAGTGAGGGTATAAGTACTACAGATGTTTCACATATTACAGAATTTCCTGAGTTGTTGGACGGTCGCTTAAAAACGCTGCACCCAAAAATACATGGAGGTATCTTAGCAGATAGAGATGACAAAGATCATATCAAAAGTATGAATCATTATAACATACCGGAGATAGATTTAGTTATTGTTGACCTTTATCCGTTTGAAGAGAGCTTTAAATCGGGCAGCGCGTTAGCAGATATGATAGAAAACATAGATATAGGTGGACCAACCATGATAAGGGCAGCTGCAAAAAACTTCAAAAGTGTAACAGTCATAGTTGACACTGAGGACTATTCTCGGCTTTTAAAGCAAATGGATGAGCATGATGGCTGCACAGATGTGAGTTTTAGAAAGAGCTTAGCTGAAATTGCTTTTGCGCGTACTGCTGAGTATGACTCAAAAATAAGTAACTGGTTTTTGACTATGTCTAATACCCAATTTCCTCGAAGAATAGTTACTGCAGGAAAGCTTCAAAAAAATTTGAGATATGGAGAAAACCCTCACCAGCATGGTTCCTATTATTCATCTGGCGAATCGAAAAACTTTTTTAATGCTTTTGAACTACTTCAGGGTAAAGATTTATCATACAATAACATAAACGATGTGACTTCCGCACTTCAAATTCTTAGTGATTACGGTTCTTGTGAGGAGGCAGTGGTGGCAATTATAAAGCATGGAGCGCCCTGCGGGGTTGCCATTAGACTATCAGCTTTAGAAGCATATAATGCTGCATACGATTGTGATCGTATGTCAGCATTTGGAGGTATTGTGGCTCTAAATTCTACAGTGGATGGTGAAACAGCATCAGCCATAGTAAAAATTTTTACTGAGGTTATTATAGCACCCAATATAACTGCTGAGGCAAGAACGGTATTCAGTCATAAAAAAGCAGTTCGTGTTCTTACCTATGGCGAGGGAGGTCTAGAAACTTTTACCCAAAAAAAATATAATCAGAGGGAAGTTTTTGGAGGGTTTCTCTTACAAGAAACAGATACAAAAAAAACCCTGTCAAAAGATTTGAAAATAGTCTCTAAAAGGAGACCATCTGAGACGGAAACTAAGGATATGTTGTTTGCATGGAAACTAGTGAAACATGTTAGGTCAAACGCAATTGTTTTGGCTAAAGATCAGAAAACTCTTGCCATAGGTGGAGGTCAGGTATCTCGATTGGATAGTGCCAGAATTGCAAAAAACAAGCTTTCTGAAGCGTTAAAGAGCATAGGTTCAGACATTGATGAGGTAAATGGTATAGTGGCTAGCTCAGACGCTTTTTTCCCATTTCCTGACGGGGTTGAAAATTTGGCAGAAGCCGGAGTTACAGCTATTATTCAGCCAGGGGGATCTTTAAACGACTCTGATGTTATCGAAATAGCGAACAAACTTGATATCGCAATGGCCTTTACGGGAATACGTCATTTCAGTCACTAGACGTAATATTACTTTCGATCTTTCTTGCTTCATCGATGACTAATATAGGGATGCCGTTTCTAACAGGAAATGCTACAGCTGCAGCCTTGGAAATTAATTCGTTTCTGACAGGATCGTATATAAGTTTGGATCGGCTAATTGGACAAACTAAATGGGGTAAAAGATTTTTATTTATGGACTTCTTTTTCATTATATTTTGTTTTTACTTTTCAGTTATTGTAATGTGTCTTCATCTATTCCACCCTTTAAATTAAATTCCATTAATGTCACGAGTGTTTCTCTTCGATACTCCAGGCTTGGAGCTTCTAACAACGCCTGTTTTTCTTCTGGATCAAACGGGCAGAGCATAGACAGAGAATTGATTAGCAATTCTTCTTCTGCTTCTTTCAGTGAGCTCCAGTCTGATGATAGCTGTGCAGCATCAAAATAACGAGACAATATTTCCAAGAAAACACGGCGATTGAAATTGTTATCAGGCTTTGTTTTACCCAAGTCCTCATAAAAGCTATCCCATGAAATTTTCGCTTTTATATAAGGACTAAAACTGTCCACCGACTCAATATATCTATATCTACTTATTCCTTCTAAAGTAATTAAATAGCGCCCGTCTTTAGTTTCGTTAAAAGATACTAGTCTTCCAGCACATCCTATTTGATGAAATTTCCTCTGACCCAATTTTCCCTCAGGTCCTCCTGTAGGCTGAATCATGCCTATGAGTCTGTCAGGAGTTTTAAGAACATCGTCCAACATAGCAAGATACTTGGGTTCGAAAAGGTTCAATGGAAGCTTAGCCTTTGGAAGAAGAAGTGCGCCAGGAAGCGGAAAGACTGGGATTTCTGAAGGTAAATTGGTTTTTGTGTATTTCATTAACATCTACCGAAACAAAATTATGAAAAAATCAAGGACGATAATCGTCTTCGTCCGCTCTTTGCATCTTCGTTTTTGTCTCCGAGCGAGTCCAAAAAGTCCAAAAGTTGTTTTTTTGCCCTTCCGTCTTTCCAGTCGGGATTTTCTTTAAATAGACTTAGTAAAGTATCAATGGCTTCCCGGTTCTCATTTTGTGCTATTAGAGCTAGTGCCAATTCGAACCTGGAGTCTAAATCCGATGGAGATTCTAAAACCTTATTTTTTAGCACCTCTACGTCGCCGGTAGATTGTGTTTGTTCAGCCAACTGGATTTGAGCAAGTGCTGATTTGACGGCATTTTCTCCTTTTAGATTTTCAGGAATTATTTTTTCCGTAGCTTTAGCAGATTCAATATCATCTAAAGTTAAAAAAGATGTTATAAGACAAACATAAGCTTCTAATTTGGTATTGTCCTCTTTAATAATTGATTCAAAAATTTCTATGGCGCCGCTAAAGTCTTTCTCGTCCATCAAAGACTTTCCAGTTTCGAGAGCATCGTCAAGGCCGTTGCTGGCTTTTCCGTAGCCAGTCAGTATTTTCTTAATAAAATCTTTGACCTGTGACGTGGTCTGCGCTCCCATGAATCCGTCAACTGGTTGACCATTAAAAAAAGCAAAAACCGCTGGTATAGACTGAACTCGCAGTTGACCAGCGACTGCTGGATGTTCATCTATATTTATTTTAACTAATTTTATGTCTTTAGGGTGGGTCTTAATTTCTGCCTCCAATGTTGGACCGAGGGTTTTGCATGGTCCACACCACGGTGCCCAAAAATCAACAATGACCGGAATTTCTTTAGACGCTTCGATAACATCAGTCATAAAAGCCTGATCCGAACCATCAATAATATTTTGGCTGTCTGCTAAAGTTTCCATAAAATGCCTCCAATATATTCGTGAATATTTGTTCTTGCCGTTAAAGTACGTTGTTACCGCTTAGAATTCATATAAATTTTCTTTTATAATTAATCAAATAAGTCTTATCAATTGAGAGTGTTTTTTCAAAAACATTTCTTTTGCTGTGATGGATGGTAGTGCCTCTAAAGATAAGTTGTCAAAATTATCAATAGCAGGCCTACCGAACACTCTGGTTGCTTCGGCTTGTGAGAAGCCTGCTAACTTAACCGCTTCTAGCCAAGCAGAATGTTTATCTGCTTTCTTGATTTTTTTTATTAGGTTTTTAGACAAAATTGTTGGAAGACCAAACCTCTGGTAAATAGCTGTCATTAATCGCTCCTCCAAATTATTATAGGACGGTCCAACGTGACTTTTTACTGGAGAAATTAAATCACCGATCACATATTCGGCTGCGTCATGAAGTAACGCTGCTAACTTACACTGTGGTGACATATTGGGGTTCATTGAAGTAAATAACTCCTCTACTAAAAGCGAATGCTGGGCTACTGAATAGCCATGCGTTCCAAGTGTTTGACCGTTCCAACGAGCTAAAAACGATAGTCCATGAGCTATATCTTCAATTTCCACATCAAAAGGGGTTGGGTCGAGCAGGTCAAGTCGCCTACCGGATAACATTCTTTGCCAAGCTCTTTTTTTCATCAGATTATGTAGTTACGTCTTCAATTGCGTTTTCAACGAACCATATAACTTATTTTTCTTGTCTATCAAGAGTGTTGATGATAGCAGAAATCCAATAAAATACTAATTTATTTCTTAAGGGCTTAAAAAGGCAGGAACTCAATGACAGAAAACTTTATTGTAAAAGACATATCTTTATCGGAGTATGGCCGTAAAGAAATAAATATAGCGGAAACAGAAATGCCAGGATTGATTGCATTGAGGAAAGAGTTTTCGGCACAGAAACCCCTATCAGGAGCTCGGATCGCAGGAAGTCTTCATATGACCATCCAAACGGCAGTACTGATAGAAACATTAGTAGAATTGGGAGCTAACGTTAGATGGGCAAGTTGTAATATTTTTTCAACGCAAGATCATGCTGCTGCAGCCGTAGCTAAGTCGGGCACCCCAGTTTTTGCTGTGAAAGGAGAGTCCCTAGAAGAATACTGGGATTACGCTGATCGTATCTTTTTTTTCGATGAGGGTAGTGCCAATATGATTTTAGACGATGGTGGCGATGCAACAATGTATATTCTGTTGGGTGCACGGGCTGAAAATGGGGACAATAGTTTTCTAGAGTCACCAGAGTCAGAAGAAGAAGAGTATCTTTTTGCGCAGATAAAAAAGAGATTAAAACAATCTCCCGGATGGTTTTCCATGCAAAGGATGAGCATAAGAGGTGTTTCTGAGGAGACAACAACAGGTGTGCACCGCCTGTATCAGTTGATGGAGAAAGGGGAGTTGCCATTTCCTGCTATAAATGTGAACGATAGTGTTACCAAATCGAAGTTTGACAACAAATATGGTTGTAAAGAGTCACTGGTTGATGGAATTCGACGTGCAACGGATACCATGATAGCCGGAAAAACAGCGGTGGTTTGTGGTTATGGGGATGTCGGCAAAGGTTCTGCTGCAAGCCTTAGAGGTGCAGGAGCCAGAGTAAAAATAACTGAGTCTGACCCTATTTGTGCTTTACAGGCGGCCATGGATGGTTTCGAAGTAGTTTTATTGGAAGAGGCGGTTGAAAAATCAGATATTTTTATAACTGCTACGGGTAACCGAGATGTCATAACAATTGACCATCTGAGAAAAATGAAGAACATGGCGATTGTGGGAAATATCGGCCATTTTGATAATGAGATTCAAGTGTCCTCGCTGAAGAATCACAAGTGGACAGAAGTTAAAGACCAAGTCCACATGATTGAAATGCCATCAGGAAGCAGCATAATTCTTCTTTCAGAAGGTAGATTGCTGAATTTAGGTAACGCTACTGGTCATCCTAGTTTCGTAATGTCAGCGAGTTTTACCAATCAAGTTTTAGCTCAGATCGAGTTGTGGAAAAATAATGATAATTATGACAAAAAAGTTTATGTACTACCAAAAAAATTAGATGAAAAGGTAGCAAGACTTCATCTGGACAAAATTGGGGTAAAATTAACAAAACTTAAGAAAAACCAGGCCGATTACATAGGAATTCAAGAAGACGGACCCTTCAAGCCTGAGCACTATCGCTACTGACTTCTACAAACTTACACTTCTTTTTTTAGGGATCTAGAAAGAAGATTGGTGATAATTTCGTCGATAGTTCCGTTTTTGTTCAGGATTTTTTGAACCGAATTGATAATAGGCAAATCTAAACCTAACTTTCTTCCCAGTTTATAAGCTGCAAAAGTAGTTTTGACACCTTCGCAAGTCCCTAATTTTTTTGGGTTGTTTTGTGCTAGATTAACGCCCAGCTGGTAGTTTCGAGATAATCTCGAATTGCAAGTAAGTGTTAAATCGCCTAAGCCTGATAAGCCAAAAAAAGTTTCTGGTTTGCCACCTAGGGCAATACCCAATTTTCGAATTTCTGAAAAACCTCGTGTCATAAGCGCAATTTTTGCACTTTCCCCCAATGACAAACCGTGAACTATACCACACGCGATGGCGATAATGTTTTTCAATGATCCTCCAACTTGGGCTCCAACTGTGTCCAGACAGGAATATATTCGAATTGTTTCGGTGGAGATCAATTTCTGAAGCTGATTAGCCATCTCTTCTTGTTCGCATGCTAGCGTTAGAGCTGTGGGCAATCCTTTGGCAATTTCCATTGCAAAACTGGGGCCTGTCAGCACAGAAACTGGATAAGAAGGCTGAATAATAGAGATATTTTCAGTTTGCAACTGCAAAGTTTTATAATCAATTCCCTTGGAACATACGGCTATGGGTATCTTTCTCAGAGTGTCAGCATGATGTTCACAAAAATTTTTAGTATTTTGAGCTGGAACACATAACAAGACAACCTTTTTTCTTTTACAGGCGTATGCCAAATTATTTGTTATCGTGATATTTGTAGGGATTTCCACTTCAGGAAGATACTTCTTATTATATCTTGTTGTAGATAACTGCCTTTTTTGACCAATACTTCTGGTATATAATGAAACTTCATTTACTTTTTTGGCTAACGCGATGGCCATAGCGGTTCCGAATGCGCCAGCGCCGATAATAGCTATAGTCAAGCCTTCACACCTTTTTTTCCAAAACCCAGGATGGCCGTTGCTGTTTTATCAAGAGGCCATCTCGGGCGACAAATTAAATCTGAGTCCGAAAAACTTTTTTTCAAAAATAGTTCGGCTCCCGCATAAGCTATCATGACTGCGTTGTCAGTGCACAGGTCACTTGGTGGTATAATAATCTCAAACTTTTCTTTTTTTGCAAGAGAAGATAACTGATGTTGAATAACTTCATTCGCAGCGACTCCACCCACAAGGGCTAGCTGTTTCTTTTTAATCGCTTTATAAGCGTAAGAAAAACGATCCATAGCTTTTTTTGTTTTGTTGGTCAGTATTCCTGCAACGGTGTTTTGAAAACTGGCGCACAAATTACAAACGTCTTTCTCACCTATAAAGCCTTGGCTCTCAGTGATTTTTTCCAATTCTCTCCGTAGAGCAGTTTTTAAACCAGAGAAAGATAAATTACAGTTTTCCTGATTACACAGTGGCTTTGGCAGGTTAAAATAATTTGGATCACCGCCTTTAGCTTGTTCTTCGACTTTTGGCCCCCCTGGATAACCAAGCCCCAGAAGTTTTGCTGTCTTATCAAATGCTTCTCCCGGAGAGTCGTCTAGCGTACCACCTAATCTAATAAAATTGCTTGGGCCTTCGACGATAAGAAATTGACAATGTCCACCCGACACTAGTAAGGCCAAATAAGGGAAAACAGAATTCGCAATTAGTCTAGCTGTTAACGCATGACCGGCCAAGTGATTGACTCCTATTAATGGTTTTTGCAAACCCAAAGACAAACCTTTTGAAAACAAGACTCCTGAGATTAAACCACCAATTAAGCCCGGCCCAGAGGTTACAGCGATAACGTCAATATCTTTTATTTTTATTCCAGATTCGGCCAACGCTTGTTCTACACAAACATCTAATTTTTCCGAGTGAGCTCTTGCTGCTAATTCGGGAACAACGCCTCCAAAAGAAGAGTGCAATTTAGTTTGGTTCATAATTACTGAGGATAATATACTGGTTTTAATGGGTGCCAGCATATCATGAGACACATCAATCAATGCTGCTGCGGTATCGTCGCAACTACTTTCTATACCGAGTACGATAAAAGAATTTTCCATTTTTTATCTTAACATATTGCATGAGACGTGTAACGGGGTTAACACCGTTACTATGATGACGCAATATAAAGAGAGAGATTTTAGCGTAAAACCTCTTGTCATTGGCACAAGAGGATCACCCTTGGCCGTTTCTCAAGCTGAAGAAACAAGGGATAGGTTGATGAAAGCTCACTCTATGCCGGCTAGCTCATTTCGTATGGAAATAATCTCAACTACTGGAGATAAAATACAAGATAGACCACTTTCAGAAATTGGTGGTAAAGGTCTTTTCACTGAAGAAATTGAAAATTTACTTATTGACGGTTCGATCGATATAGCCGTGCACTCTATGAAAGATATGCCTACCCAATTGCCTACAGGGTTAGGGATTACTTCTATATTGCCTCGAGAAGACGTAAGAGACTCGTTTGTTTCTAGAAAGTATAAATCGATAAAAGAGCTTCCGGTAGGTGCTACCGTAGGTACATCTTCTTTACGTCGTCGAGCACAATTGCTTGCTATTAGACCAGATCTAAAGGTTATAGAATTTAGAGGAAACGTACAGACGAGGCTGAAAAAGTTAGATCAGGGAATTGCAGATGCTACTTTTTTGGCTTGTGCAGGTCTTTCCCGTTTGAATTTGAAGAAATTAATTAATCCCATACCTATAAGCCAAATGCTACCCGCTGTATCGCAGGGAGCAATTGGAATAGAGCAGAATTTAAATAATGACTTGATAAGGGAAATAGTTTCGGTAATAACGGACAAAGGCTCAGAGACACAATTGGAAGTTGAAAGAGCTTTTCTTTTAGAGTTAGATGGCTCTTGCAGAACTCCCATTGGTGGATACGCTGAAATCTTAGGAGAAGAGATCACATTCCACGGAGAAATACTAAAACCTGATGGTAGTGAAACTTACAAGGGTATTTGGAAAGGTGAATTGTCCGATGCAACCGAATTAGGAAAAAGCGCCGCAAAAGTTTTGAAGGAAAAAGGTGGCACAGCATTTTTTGAATAAAGCTTTGCTACTAACTAGACCAATGCAGGACTGCTTGAGGTTCTCGGATCATTTGCACTCTTTTAATTTAGAAATAAAATTAATTTATGGACCCCTTTTTGAGATCAATCACCTTCCTCTTAGCAAATCACCTGCTGCCAACAAGAAACTTATTTTTACCTCAAAAAATGCCATTGAAAGTCTGTTAAATTCAAAAATTGTATTTAGGGGCCAGGCGTTTTGTGTCGGTTCTGGAACAGCAAAGAAAGCCAGAGAATGTGGTATTGACTCTATAAGCGCCGATGGAAATGTTTTAGATTTGCTTCAAATAATTAAAAATTCAACTAACCCGGAGAGTTGTGATTTACTGTATTATAGAGGAGAAGAAATAAGTTGGGATCTTGGGTTAGAGCTTCGGAAATTAAACTACTCAGTAGATGAAATTATTTGTTACGAAAAAGTTCCAAAATATTATGATCTTGCTCTAAAAAATGCTATTGCTGACGGAGTTATAACAGGCGCCGTTTTTTTTTCAAAGAACACGGCGTCTCTTTTTTCCAAGAACGTTGCTTCGCTTCCTAATGGGTTTTATTGTTTTTGCATGTCCAGAAGTATTTCCAATATTATAGAACAGTTTTACCATTCGGATCAGATAACAATAAAGACTGCAAGACATCCTACGACAAAATCAATGGTCAACCTTATTATTGCAGCGTATGGTAATAAAAAGTAAACAAGAGTTTTATAAAAGACTGGTGAGATGACTCGAAAAATAAAGAACACTCCATCCGAAGATATAGAATCAGTAGACGCTCCAGAAATTACTTTTAAAAAAGTTGATAATCCAAAAAAAATGGATGCAGAGAAAACAAAATCTAAGCCAGCCAAAACTCAGTTTTTAACACGATTTGTTTTCTTAATTTTTCTTGTTATCAATTTTATTGTACTTTTGGGGATAGTACTTTTTGTGATGCTCAAGGAAGCTTCGTTAAATCGAGATGTTGAAGAGCTTAAAAAGACAGCAGATTTGTTGAGCGAACAATTATCAACAAAAAACGTTGATGAAAATTTTGCAGCGCAAATTTTAGCATTAGAAAATAGGGTAGAACAAAAGAATGATACGTTAAGGGTAGAGCTGGAGCAAAAGATCTTAGAAAATTCAAACAACGATGGGTTTTTTCTCACAGAAAATGAAGTCAACAACTTGATACTAAAAGAGACAATAAAATTGGGGGAATCCATTGATGAAAAAATATCTATCTTTCAGAAAGAATATTTTACTGAATCTAGTGCTAAATCTGGCCAAGCTGAGCAAAAAACTGCTGTAACTTTAAAAAGTTTTGCCTTACCTGAGAATAATGTTGAAATCGATCAGATCAATAAAGAAATAAATAGGATAAAAACCAAACTTAATGAGGTTGAAACCCTTTTTGTTAAGTCAAATGCTATTTCCATTTCAACGGATAATTCCAAAATAAAAAACTCTGTAAATGAACAAGAAGAGCAAAGCATGGCTTTATTAAAAACACAATTTGTAGTTTTAGCTCGTGAAGCATTACAAAAGGAAATCTTAAATAAAAGGAAAGACAATCTGGCAGTCCGCGTTTATCATTATGTACGATCGAAGTTTGTACTTCGGTCTACAAGCCCACAGGAGGGAATGAGTGCCAATGCAATTCTGTCGAGAGCTGAGTATCATTTGCATTCTGGTAATTTGAGAGAGGTATTAAAGGAGATTGAAAAACTTGATGAAGAGTCAAAGGGAATTTTTAAAGAGTGGAAAAACTCTGTAAGCTCACTCGCCAGTAACTTGTAAGAACAGGAATCCAATATGTTAGGCTTGCTTACAAAAGGAATATTTTTTCTTGTATTATCTGGTGCCTTGGGCTTCGGGACCATTTTTTTGTCTGATCTGGCGGGTCAAATAATTATAAATCTTGGTGATAAGGAATTGCGCATTTCAATTTTAACAGGGGTATTATCCTTGTTCGGGTTTGTCTTTATTTCGTGGATTGCATTCTTGTTAATTGGGTTTGTGATTGCTGCGTTAAGATTTATAATTGGTGATGAAACAGCTCTGTCTCGCTTTTTTGATCGCACACGACGGGCCAAGGGTCACAATGCACTTTTGAAAGCCGTAGTAGCTTTATCTGAAGGTGACAAAGAAAAAGCAGTTTCTCAATCTAGACGAGCGAATAATTTTCTAAAGAATGACAAATTAGCCATTTTAATTGGTGCTCAGGTTGCGCAGAGCACTGGAAATACTAAGCTCGCCATTTCTGAATTTAAGAAACTGTTGTTGAATAAAGAGACTCGCGCAGTAGCCCTGAATGGAATTGTATCTGGTAAAATAAACTGTGGCGAATATGATGATGCGCTTCTTATAGCAAAGAAATCCATTCAAATTAATCCAAATAACGTAATTGGTTTGGAAACCCTATTTAATCTTCAGTTACAAGAAAGAGATTGGGCCGGGTCAAGGATTACTTTACAGAAAAAATTCAAAACTGAAAAAAGTTCGAAGCGTGATTTTCTTCGAAAAGAAGCAATTTTACTTTTCGCTGATGCCAAAGAAAGTAGAGCCCTTGGGCATACGGAGCGAGCATTAACATTAGCTTTATCTGCGGTTAGACAATACCCTAGTTTTGTAGCGGCTCTTTCTCTTCTAACAGAGCTAGAGGTTTTATCTGGTAATAAAAAAAGAGCGGAACGTCTACTCAAGAAAGGGTGGAATGAGTGTCATCATCCAGAGATTGCCTCTTCATTTGCTTCGCTAGAACCTGATGAGTCGGCTGACGAGCGATTAAAAAGGTTTCAACCGTTCTTTAAAAACAAGACAACAGTTCCTCAAGTAAGAATTCTTAAGGCAGAGTTGTTAATCGCTTTGGAAGATTTTCCAGCGGCGCGTAGAGAGCTTTCACCGTTGGTCGAAGATGATCCAGATAGTCAGGTGCTAGTCCTAATGGCCGCAATAGAGAGAGGTTCAGGATCGTCCGATAAAGTTGTTAAAGGTTGGCTTGCAAAAGCTGTATCTTCCAAGCGACGCCCTACATGGATTTGCAAGACTTGCGGTGTTCAGAAAAATTGGGAAGTTATTTGTACTGGTTGCGAAGGTTTTGATACCATGGAATGGAAAAGATCTGATGGTGTTGCAGATAGCTTGGAAAATAGTCAAATGCTTCCTCTGATTTTGGAGTCTTCTTCGGTCAAGGAAGAAAAACCAGACGATAGTGTTGAGATCCCTGAGGGTCTTCGGTCTCAACTAGAAGTTCCTGGAGAAACAAAAGAGGATGTAAATTTTAAAAAAGATAAAAAACTATCAGATGGTAAGTCTGATAAAAAGATCGTTAAGGATGTGGATAGCCTAACTGTAAATAAAGCAAGAGAAATAACGTAGACTAATAGTTACAAATCGCGAGATTCTGCAAACAATTCTGGACCAGTGGAAACGTGTATTCCCCCATCAATCGGTATAATGGCTCCAGTTATGTAATTTCCACCTCGACCAGCTAAAAAGATAGTAGCTGCAGCTATATCTTCGTAACGTCCTATCCGCCCCATAGGAACACCGCGTGTAACAGCATCCAATTTTTTTGGTGTATTGATAGCAAAATTAGTCATTTTTGATGCGAACGGTCCAGGGGCGAAGGCGTTAACGGTAATGTGTTTGGGTGCAAGTTCTTTGGCAAGAATTTTTGTAATATGGTGGACAGCTGCTTTTGATGCGGCGTAAGAGTAGGCACCGTCACCATAGGGCTTGCTCCCCATTACGGAACCTATATTCAGTATTTTTGATGGCATCTCGATGGTAGCGCCTTTTTCTAACATTGGCAAAAGCGATTGTGTCAAATGGAAAAGGCCTGTTAAGTTTACAGATAGTATTTTATCCCAAGCAGAGTATGGAAATTTTTCTAATTCAGATCCCCAGCTGCGACCGGAATTATTAACCAGCATGTTGATAAAACCATAAGTTTTTTCTACCTCCGAAACAAACGATTTGATTTTGTTTTCCGAACTAATGTCTAGAACTTTATAGTCAACAAACCCTTTTGGTTTTGATGCTAATATCTCACTTTGAGTTTTCTCCCCTGTTTCTTTGTTTCGCGATGTAATAATTATGTTAGCACCAAATTTCGATAGCGCTTCAGCAATGATTCTACCAATGCCAGATCCACCCCCTGTTACTAATGCAGTCCTTCCATCTAAAGAAAAAAGTGTTTTAACAAACTCACTGCTCTCCATTATGCAACCCTTCCATGTTATCATTTATTTTAATATAAAAACTGCGCCTACAACAGAAAAAAAAGAATTAAAGGAATGGTGATTGTAGAAAACACGGTGCTCACCACTATCGCATTGGCGCTCTCAGTAACACTAACATCGAAGTGATTGGCCAGCATGTAAACATTAGCCGCTACAGGAAGCGCTGAACACAGCAATGCAGTTTGCACCCAAACCCTTTCTTCAGTTGACCAAAGCAAGAAAACAAAAAAAACTATAGCCGGATGGATGAGCAGTTTTATAAAAGTTATCGAAAAAATCTGGCCTAGTGCATTGTGTAATAAACCAAATGACAATGAAGCCCCAAGTGCGATCAATGCTACTGGTGCGGCAGCACCTGCCATTAAGAAAAGAGATGTGTTTATGAAATGGGGTAATTCTAACCCTAATATTGCAGACAACATGCCAGCGGTAACAGCGACAATTATTGGATTAGAAATTATAGTTTTTATAATTAGTTTGAGTAAGGAATTGGTAGAATTTAGTCCCTGGTGGAAAGATACATAAAGAGATGTCATTAATATCAGAGTCAAGGTGTTGGCAAATATAATAAGAGCTATAGGAGCTGCAGCTCCATCACCAAAGGCGACTAAAGCCATGGGGATGCCTATATAACCATAATTTGGATATGCAGAGCAGAGACCAAAAACACCTATAGCATTTAGTTTTAATTTAAATAATTTTCCAATTGGGAACGCTATCACGAAGATAAAAATCGTGGCTATTTCATATAAAAGTATAAAATCAACGTTTAAAAAATTTATTGCTGGGGTGGACGCAATTTTGTAATAGATCATGGCCGGCATAAAAACAAAAAATGCAGTTTTGGCTAATAATCTTTCTCCATTATTTTTGAAGAAACCTAAATGATTTAAGAAAGTACCAAAGAAAATTAATCCAAAAAATGGTATTGTTATATTGATAACATTAAGCATAAATAATAATTATAGTGTTTTAGGCTCTTTCAGAAAGAGTCTTTTTGGTGTTATTGTTTGTCTTGGATTTAGCATATTCAAAATAATAAACTATTGAAAAATAATATAAAGAAGCAAAAAGAGAAAAATATAGATAATGAAAATAAATATTGTAATTTTAAAATTTTTTTTGTCACTTGTTTTGCCTTTATGCGCGGTTGCAAACCAATCTGGCGATGACGCTAAACTCACCGAGACTATTCGTGCAAATTGGCCGTACGAAGCTTTTTTAGCTATACCAAGAGTTGCGGAATTGAAACCCATAATATCTATAGAGCTGTTAGATTTTCGTAAACAAAAAATTGCAACAAAGTGTTTGGACATAGACTACTTCGAAATTACAAAAAAATACGATCGAGAAGCTGTATTAGATCGTGAACCGTTACACAGACTATTATGTAAAGCGGTGAAACGGGCACTAGAAAAAAGTCGAATGTCTGAGTTCAATGATGTTTTTAATGAGAAAGAAACGGTTGGCTTGCGATTTGACTTTTCTAAAGGCCGAGTAGAGTTCGCTGAAATACCATTCCCACCAATGGACCCGCACGATTTATTAGAAGATTTCTTCATTGATGAAAATCATGAAGACAAATTTGGAGACATTGATTTTCCAACAGAATTTGTATCTGAGATTAAGGAGACAAGTCTTTAAACGTTTTGCAACACTTATTTAAATTTTTTTATCGCCGGTGTAGCTCAGTTGGTAGAGCACATCATTCGTAATGATGGGGTCGTAGGTTCAAGTCCTATCACCGGCACCAAAAAAATCCAATTGTTAACCCCATATTCAGTTTTGAAGCCGTAGGGAATCCTCAACATTATTTTAGGGAGAAGGCTGTCATAAGAGCACTGGCCACTAATAATAAGTGTTGTGTCAGGCTTCTCTAAAACTCAAAAGATAGTTGTCTTTTATTATAATCTCTACGGTGTCTTGTTTTTCCTAGGCGCATCCCTGACCTGCTACCTAAGGTTTTATAAACTTTGTGGGCTAAAAATCGAAATTCATCATTTTTATCAATTAATGAAAGCTTGTGTTTCGCTTTTTTGTATTCTAGGGCATGATTAATAATCGGGCTTGTATATTCCGTTCCTATTACTTTAGATGAAATATATTTGTTCGCCTTTTTAATTAACCAAGGTTCATGAATATAACAATTTTTGATACCTTTTAACTCAGGAATCCATTTCTTGATAAAATATCCCGACGGATCATTTTGTTTCGATTGTATGATAGGATTATAAATTCTTATTGTGTTGATACCGGTCACTCCTGATTGCATTTGCATTTGACTGAAATGTATGCCGGGTTCGAAATCAGTAAAAAGTGATGCCAGATAATTTCCGGTTTCCCGCCAATCTAGCCAGAGGTGGTAGCTTGCAAAACTTACTAATGAAGCTCTGGCTCTAAAGTTAAGCCATCCCTCACAAATTAAACTCCTCATGCAGGCATCTATGTATGGGTACCCAGTTTTTCCTAATTTCCAGGCGTTTAACCATTTATCATTATGTCCATCTCTTATTCCTTCAAAGTGTTGGTGCATACATTTTAACTCAAGGTCTGGCATATCTTCAAGTTTTTGAATGAAGTGACACCGCCAAGCTAGTCGAGATAAAAAGGCTTCAGAATTTCTTTTTGTTATATTCATTTTGTACT
>MDSW01082280.1_pt1 | contig 20594 bp, 10 predicted proteins | sample 811171 | NCBI WGS metagenome assembly MDSW01 (sample SAMN05326641, study PRJNA326480) | marine metagenome | isolation source: seawater | place: Atlantic Ocean: North West | collected 2012 | reverse complement strand
GGCGCCGCGCGACGCGCGCGACGCGACCGACTCCGCTCGCGACCGAGAGGCTCGCGACGCCCCCGCGTCCACCACCACCACCACCACCCCGGCGTCACCGGGCGGCCATTCCCCCCCGACGAAAAAGATCCCCTCGCCGACGCGCGAAAAGCTCTCGCTCATCATCCAGGGCGTCCTCGCGACGCACCCGGGCGAGTGTCGGTACTACCAGGGCCTACACGACGTCGCCGCGGTGCTCCTCCTCGCGTGCGGCGACGCCGCGGCGGCGGTTCTGGACCGCCTCGTCGCCGGCCACCTCAGGGACAACGTCCGCGGCGGCGGCTTAGACGCGGTGTTGCGAACGCTGAAGCTCCTCCCGCGGCTCATCGCCGCCGCGGACCCGGAGCTCCACGCCGCCATCTTTCCCTCCGACACCCGCGACAGAACACCCGCCGCCGCCGCGGAGGAGAGAGCCGAGACGAAGACGAGGAAACGAGCGTCTCGATCCGAGCGCCCGGGTCAAAAACTAAGCCCCTCGGTCGCGGCGGCGGCCGCCGACGGTTTTCACGAACGCGTCTTCGCGGAGGCGTCGTCGTCGTCGAAAGCGAAGGTCGACGACGAGCCGGACTCCTCGTCTTCCGACTCGGACGCGGGTTCGTCGTCTTCGGACGCCTCGTTCGTCGTCCTCGGCGTCTCGGACTTCCACGACATGGAGCACGTCGGCGGGTGCCACTTCGCGGTGTCCTGGCTGCTGACGTGGCACGCGCACGGCCTGGACCGCGTCGCCGACGCCGCGAGGCTCTTCGACCTTTTCCTCGCGTCGGACCCGCTCATGCCTCTGTACGTCGGCGCGGCGGCCATCGTCGCCGACCGCGACGCCCTCCTATCGCTCGCGAGGGGGGAGACGCCGAGCGCGGAGGAGGGGATGAGTGATGGCGAAGGAGAAGGCGGGCCGGAGGAGGCGGTCGAAGGCGGCGGCGAAGGAAGACCGAGCGGTGTTGTTGGACCCGCGCCGCGCTCGGTCGGAGACGCAGACGCGTCTGCGTCCGCGGACGCGCGCGAAGAAAAAGGCGGGCCGGAGGAGGCGGTCGAAGGCGCGACGCGTTCGATCGAGGACGATCCCCCCGACGCCGGCGGGGACGCCGGAGGGGTGAAGAAGAACACTTCCCCGAATACGAACGCGCGCGCGGGGCGGAGCGACGCGGCGCTCGGCGCGCGCCCGCGCCGCGACGACTGGGCCGTCGTCGAGGGGTTACTCCACGCGCGGCTCTCCGCGCTCCCGGCGCTGACGTCGTCGCGCGGGTCCGGGTCCCGGCGCTCGACGCCCCCTCGACCCGGATCCGACCCGGCGTCGTCGGCGGTCTCCCCCGCGGTCTCCGCGATCGTGCGCGCCGCGCTGGCGCTTCACGCGCGCGTCCCTCCGCGTTCGCTCTTCGCCGCCGTCGGCGGCGTCCCGGATCCGTTCAGCGCGTTCGGCGCGTACCCGTACGCGTGGCTCGCAGACGCCGAGGACGCGGCGGCGGCGTCCGCGCGCGCGGGTTCGGGGCCTCCGGGAACGGGTCGGGAACCGCACCCCGCGGTGGTTCGGAAGGTCGGGGAGGGGTCGGGGGGTGGGGGCGTCGACGGGGACGGTCGACGGAGTTGGTTACTTTCCGGTTCGGGGTCCGCGGCGGAGCGCATAGGGGCGGGGATTCGGAGGGCGGCGCGGAGGGGCGCGGCGGAGATGCGCAAGGCGGAGGCGTCCGAGCCCGCGCGAAGCCTCAGGGGTCTCATAGACGGCCTGGGGGAGCTCGTGCGAGGGGGGACGAAGCCGAGGGGAGGCGAGGAGCGCGTGCCGAGGCTGGACGACGAATAGGGACGCGCGATCGCGACGAAGAGAGGGAGAAGGCGAAGGGGCCGGGGGGTCGAACGAGGCGAGCACTTTTCGGTGTGATTGCTGAGCGCGCGGCGACATGATGCGCACGCCGCCGCAGATTTTTCATCAATGAGCAGTCTGCTCGTCGCCCGCGACGACGGTTGAAGCGCGTGACACCTGGCATTGCGTTCCGACAGAGCCGCCGCTTCTCCCCGCGCGCGCACTTCGCGCGCGCGCGGGACCGTCCTCGGGGCTCGACGCGCTCGTTCGCGCGGGTCCGGGGTTCCGCGCGCGGCGCTCGGTCGTTCGGCGGCGCTCGACCGAGCGCCGCGGGGTTCGGTCGCGCGGGCGGGGAACCCTTCGTCCTCGAGCGCGCACAACGCGTCGGATCGAACGCGCCAGGCTGTGCGGACGCGCGCGAGGATGGCGTCGGCTCGCGCCTCGTCCTCCTCGGACGCTTCGGCGTCGTCCTCCGGCGGCCTCGTCCTCCCCGCGCTGGACACGCGCGGCAAGGTCGCGGTGGCGGTCGCGGCCCTGTGCGGCGTCGGCGCGGCGGCGTTCGTCGCGTACCGCGTCGCTCGCCGCCGTCGCGATGACGACGCGACCTGGTCGTCGTCGTCTCGGGGGCCCGTCGACGCGTCTCGGCGGTGGGAGACGAAGGTGGTGTATCTCATCCGCCACGGGCAGTCCACGTTCAACGCCGCGTACGCGCGCGACGGCGTGGACCCCATGCTCTTCGACGCCCCGCTCTCCGCGCTCGGCCGCAGGCAGGTCGCGACGCTCCGCGACGCCGCCCTTGCCTCCGCCGCGCGAGCGCGGCGGCGGGGCGAGGCGTCGCGCTTCGCGGGGGACGACGACTCGGACGCCTCATCGGATTCGGACTCGGCGCGACTCGGCGGCGGCGCGTCCGGCGGACGATCCGCGACGACGTTCGCGCCGATGCCCGAGGTCGTCCTGTGCTCCCCGCTCACGCGCGCGCTCCAGACCGCCGTCGGCGCGTTCGAAGGCACGCCGGCGCGCGTGGAGGTGCTCCCCGAACTCCGCGAGCATCTGACCAAGAGCTGCGACGTCGGTCGCCCCGTCGGCGAGCTCGTCGCCGAGTTTCCGTGCGCCAACTTCGAGCGCATGGCGCGCCGCGTCGCCGCCGACCCGGACCCGTCCTCCTCCTCGCCGACGGGGCGGCCGACGTCGCGGACCGACGTCGCGGCTCTCGACCCGTCCCCCTCGGGTCCCGGGGCGATCGATTCGCGCGTGTGGTGGTACGTGGACCCCGAGGCGGACCCCCCGCAGGACACGGCGGAGGCGTGCCGCCGCGATTTCGCGTCGTACGGGTTCATCGAGCCCGAGGCGGCGCTGCGACGCCGCGTCGCGGAGGTGTACGAACACGTCAGGACGCGCGAGGAGCGGTGCGTCGCCCTGGTCGGGCACGCGGACTTCTTCGTCCGGCTCGCCGCGCGGATGGAGGGTCCCGGACCCGACGGGGCGCTCGAGGAACTGTGGCTGGAAAACTGCGGCGTCGCGAGCTTCGAAATACGCGTCCCGCGCGCCGTCGCCAAGGATGAGGGGCGACGCGCGAGGAGGCGCGCCGAAAAACGCGCCGAAAAAACGGAGGCGGCGACGCCGAGGCGGAGGCTGGAGTACGCCCGCGCGGTGGGCGAGGGAACCGGGGGGGAGGGAAGAGGGACGAACGGCGGCGAGGGGGGAGACGAGGGGGGAAAACGGGCGGACGCGACGAGGCCCTCGCCGCGCGTCGTCGCGTGACGACGAGGCGAGACGAGACGCGAGCGGAGACGAGGGACGCGGAGACGTTCCGGCGGTGCGTGAGGAGTCGTCCACGATACGTTTCTTCTCACGCGCTGCTCTCATCGCATCGCGAAGACGTCGGCGGCGCCTCGCGAGACGAGGTACCCCCCCGCGCCCGCGTCGCGCCTCGCCACCCTGAGCTTCACCTCCACGATCCTGTACGCGTCCTTGAGCGCCTCGACCCGGTCGAGGTCCTGCCCTCGGTTCTCCCCGAGCGCGTCCGCGCGCGCCTCCGCCTCCGCCGCGTCGCGCTCCGCCTCCTCCGCCGCGCGTCGCATCCGCGCCTCCGTCGCCTCCGCGTCGGCGCCCCGCGCGGTGGCGCGCCGCACTTTGGCGTCCAGCAGCGCCGCCTCGACGCCGCACAGGTGGTAGTCCCTCTCGTCCTCGCGGACCGCCTTCGTCAGCGCCTTCGCCTCGCGCTCCGTCGACGCGTACGTCCCTCGATGTTTCTCCTCTTCCTCGCGCATGAGTCGCCGCTTCTCCGCGAGTTGGTCTTCGAGCGCCGCCGCGTCGGCGCGCGCGGCGCGGAGTTCCGCCACCTTGGGCTGCAGACTCGCCTTCTTCGCGGCGATCTTTCGCGTGATCTCCGCGATGGTCGCGGAGATGTCCGCGAGCGCCGCGCCCTTCTCCTCGTCGAGCGCGGCTTTTCGCCGCGACACCTCCTCGAGGGTCACGCGCGCGTCGGCCAAACCGGAGACGCCCGCGGCGCGTTCGCGCGAAACCAACGCCTCCGCGCTCGCGTCCACGAGCGCCTCCGTCCGAGCCAACACCGCGGCTTCCGCGTTCGCGGCGTCCAGAACGCGCTTCAGGGACTTATACTCCGCCAGCTTCGCCTTGACGAACTCGAACTTCGAGCGCATGTCCGTCTCCGCGTTGTCTCGGGCGTTGCCGCCGCCGCCGACGCCTCCGCCTTCGGCGCGCCCCGACGCGGCTTCGTACGAGCGCTCGAGCTGGCGCCGCCGCTGCGCCGCCTTATCCCGCCTCGACCGCGCCGCCTCCGTCTTGCTCGCGACCGACTTCGCCACCTGCGCCTGCTGCCTCAGCTGCGCGTCCTCGTCGCGGCGCTTCGCGAGCCTCTGGAGCTCCTCGCCGAGCTCGCGCGTCTCGTCCGCGAGCGCGTTCACCCTCGACGCGAGCGGCGCGAGGTCGGCGTCGGAGGCGAGGTCCGGGTCGGCGATGGCGTCGCGAACTTTCGACAGCCTCGCCCGGCGCTCGGAGATTCGCGCGGGGAGGACCGTCCTGGTGAGCTCGCGCGTCTTATCCACCTCCTCCGCGATCTGCGCGAGGACCGCCTCCGGGTTCGACCCCGCGGCGAGCACCGCGCGGAGTTCGCGGAGGCGCGCCGCCGCGCGCTGGCGCGCCGCGTCCGCCGCGCGCGCCGATTCTCGCTCGTCCGACGCGCGGCGCTTCAACGCGTCCTCGCCGGAGCGCTCGGCGCGAACCGAGGCCGCGAGCGCGACCAGCTCCGATCGCGCCGCCTCGTCAGGGACCTTCGCGCGGACCTTCTGGCGCGTGGACGTCAAGGTCTGGGTCGCCTGTTCCTTCTCGAGCTCGAGCGCGGAGCACCGCCGCGCGAGCGCGCGGGGGTCGCGACCGGGATCCGACGCCGTCGACGTCGCCTCCGCCTCCTTGTGCGCCGCCACGAACGCCACCTGCGCGTCGCGCACGCGCGTCGTCATCTCGCGAATCTCGGGGGAGTCGGCGCACTCGGGGGGGACCGCGACGTCCGCCATGAAGTGGCCGACGTGCGCGCGCTTCGCGCACCGCTCGCGGTTCTCGAGCACCCACCGGAGCGCGGGGAGGACGTGCGCCGCATCCGCGTCGAGCCAACGCCGGGCGGCGCGTTCGGGGTCCGCGGAGGCGTCCGCCGCGCCCGGGTACTTCACCGCGCGCAAAAAGTCGAGGATGCGCGCGCAGAGCGCGCGCGGGTCCTCGCGCGAACCCCCGGCGTCGTCGCTCTGGCGCGCGAACAGGGCGGAGACGACGCCGAGGACGTCGCGAACCAACGCGCGGAGGGCGTCGGGGCGCATCTCCCCGAGCGACGGACCGGTGAGGCGGGCGAGGTTGAACGGTGGCGCCTTGAGCGCGTCCGCGATGAACGACGCATCCGAAGGGGCGAGCATCGCGCCCGAAAATCGCTCGGGCCCGCGCGGGCGAGACACGCGAGACGCGCCGCCCGGGGGAGTGCGCGAGGAGGAGGCGGCGGGGGGGGGGTCGTGGTCAACGATCCGGGCGGTGCCGAGTCCTTCACGCAGACGTTCGAACTGACGACGATGAATTTCCTGAATCGAGCGTTGATGAACGGTCGACTGAGCGCGGCTGCGCGGGGGCGTTTTCTTCGTTCCACAAACCGTTCGCTCTGCGCGTACCCCCCGCGGCTACCGCTCGAGCTCGAGCGTCCCCCCCAACTCCACCGGCACGCTCGATCTCGGCAGGAGCTTCGCGAGCGCCTCCTCGCACGCCTCCTTCGGCAAGATCTGCACGCGCTCGCTTATTTTCTTCGGCAGGAGCAGTCGCACGAACGGCCAGACGACGAATCGGAAGATGGCGGGCGGCTCGCACACGAACACCGCCGCGAAGCGCGTGGGCATGGCGCCGAACAGACTCTTCGCCATCATCCGCATGAACGTGCGGTTCATCGATCGCGAGGTGATTCCGCGGACGTGTATCACGGAGACGAACGGCGCCGCGTCCGGGTTCCGCCGGAACGCCTCCTCGTACGTGAACCAGACGTACTCCAGAGCGTCGAGCGTCGCGAGCCGGGACCAGTCGATGAGCGGCGGACGCGTGACGAGCACCTGGCGCCCGTGGAGATCGACCGCGTCGCCCGGGGCGAGAAGGAACGGCATCGAGGCGCGGATCGCGAGGCACTTCGCCTCGTCGAGCGGTCGGTCCTCCGCGCCGAAGAACTCCCGCCGAGCCTTCCAGTACGCGTCGTGGCGCGCGGTCGCTTTCGCGACGTCGCCCTTGGCGCACGCGAGGAACCGGAGGAGGAAACGTTCGTCGTCGCGCGGGATCGTCGGGGCGCCGGTGCCGTCCCTGGGACACGTCTCGGACGCCAAGATCGCCGCGCGGAGCCGAGGCACGAGCGCGAGGAGCGCGTCCGTGTCGAGCGACCCCGAGGGCGACGACATGGCGACGCGACGCGCCGCGCCGCCGGGGTGAGTGACCCGCCGCGGGGGCTGCCTGCAACCCCGACTCTCGAACGCGTTCGACACCGAGTCGGTCGCGGCGTGACCGCGCGGATCAAAAGTCGGTCGCGCCGAGCTCGAACGCGACAAAATGAGAATGGCCTCATCAGGTGGCAGCAGTCGGCACGGACTCTCGCGATGCGCGGCGGCGTCGTCGGCGGCTCCTCCTCCGCCGCCGTCCGCCCCGCCCCCCGCGCCGATGAGTGACGACGACGCGGACCCGTTCGACGCGCTCATGCGCATCGACGCCGCCGAGTTCTCCGACATCCTGGACGCCGCCCCACCCTCCGCGCCGGCCGCGCCGCCCCTCCTTCGCGGCGGCATCCCCGTCGTGGATCTCGCGGACGTCACCGCCGCGACCTTCCGCGAGCGCTTCCTCGCCCCGCGCAGACCCGTGATCCTGCGCGACCCGGAGGGCGCGGTCGTGCCCATACGCCTCACCCTCGCGCGTCTTCGCGAGCGCCACGGCGACGTCGTCGTGCCCCTCGACGTCACCTCCCCAGACCCCGTGGACGTCCGTCTGCGAGACTTTCTCGACGCCGTGTGCGACGACGACGACCTCGCCGACCTCGACGCCGCTGCCGCCGCCGACGACCTCGCGGGGACGGAACCGGCTTCATCCGCGACCGAAGGCGACGACCTCACCGCTCGGCCACGACCACCGCCACCACCACTCCTCCGCTCGCGCTACCTGCGCAACCTCCAGATGCGCGAGTGGTTCCCCGAGGAGGCGCGCGCGTGTCGCCTCCCCGAGTGTTTCGGCGCCAACGCGCTCGAGGACGACGCCAAAACCCCGGGCGCGCTCCCCGACGCGTGGCGCGACGGGTGGTTCGAGCTCTTCGTGAACCATCCCGAGGGCGCCGGGTTCCCGTTCCTCCACCGCGACACGTGTCACGTCCACGCCGTAAGCATGCAGATCCAGGGACGAAAGCGGTTCGTCATGTTCCCGCCCGAGGACGCGAGGTACCTGTACCCGCTCGGCGGCGGCTCGGGAACCCGGAGTAAGATCCCGGCGGCGATCCTCTTCCCGCCGGAACCGCGAGGGGAGCGGCGGCGGGGTGAGGGAACGGCGGGCGAGAGGCACGACGCGGGGGAGGGTTCTTCCGGGGGAAGGAGGGTGGTCGGAGGCGGAAACGGTGAGGTGGGCGGCGTGAGTAGTGCTCGCGCGGACGCGTCCGCGAGGGCGAAGGCGACGGCTGATTTGGAGTCGACGCTTCGGGCATTTCCCGGGCTCGCGCACGCGCGGAAGATCACGTGCGACGTGGACGCGGGGGAGATGCTCTTCGTCCCGGCGGACTGGTGGCACTGCGCGCGGGCGACCGGGGCGCGCGCGAGCGCGTCGCTGGCGGCGTCGTTCGTGGACGACGAGGGCGCGGACGCGTTCGCCGACGCGTTCGCGGAGATGGCGGCGCTGAAGGCGCTCGCGACGGTCGGCGCCGGGAAGGTGGAGTAAGGGGGAGGGAGAGAGGGCGGGTCGGACGTCGTGCGTTTTTCGCGGACGGTGGCGCTTTTTCACGCCCAGTCATCATCGGAGATTCGCGGCGTGCTTTCGAATCCCTTCGACGCGAGAGACAAAAAAAATAGACCCTCGTCGACGGTTCGTGATGTCCGTCGATTCCGCATAACGCTATTTCGTCGTCTGCGTGCTGACGCGGTTGCGCGAGCGTTCGCGCCAAAGCCTCGAAGCCTAACGAACTCGAATTTAACGAACGCTCTCCCCGCGCTTCCATTCCGCGCCGCGCCACGCCGCCGCGCCCGTTTTCCTCCGACCCCCCCCTTTTTCCCTCGCGCCGACCCTCGCGCGATATCGCCATGGGCGTCGACGCGTTCGTCAAGCATGACAGCGGGTACTTCAAGGGGTGCTGGCAGCTCACGCGCTGGAACGACACCTGGCCCGCGCTGATCCCCATCTACCTCACCCTCGTGTTCGGCTCGGTCGCCGCCGCGGGCGTGCTGACGTACCGCGGCCACCGCGCGGTCGGGTTCGCGATCGTTTGCGTCGCCGTCTACCTCGCGTTTCTCATCATCGGCGTCCCGCAGTGCACGGACGCGGACTCGGCGTGGGAGATGGGGTGGTACTCCAACTGGATCTTCCTCGCGTTCGTGCTCCTGTGCGCGTGGTTCCTGCGCGCGCAGAGGGACGACGCTCTGAAGCCCGGAGGGTGGGCGTCCGCGCTCGTGTACCGCAAGGTCGCCACCCCGATCGCGGGCGCGAACCAGTACACCTACCACCCCAAGGCGTACCTCAACGAGATCGCGACCGCGACGTGGGGCGAGGTCTTGGTCTGGGGCGCGATCTTCGCGTGGCTCTTGGTCGCGTTCGTCGAGCGCTACGACAACGTCACCGCCGACCCCCCGACGGAGAACAGCGGGTACGAAACCTGGCTCGGGGGCTCCAAGGCGCGCGCGGCCGGACGCGGGTTCGCGCAGATGGCTGTCCGGGCGCTGTTCTTATCCATCCTCTCCCCGTCGAGGAACGTCGCGCTGTTTCAACTCTTCGAGATCCCGTTCGACCGCGGCGTCAAGCAGCACGAGCGCCTCGGGACCCTCTTCTACCTGTTCATGTCCGCGCACGTCCTGTGCATGATCATCGGCGGCGAGGAGAAGGGCGACACGAAGTGGTCGAACACGCTCAACCTGAACTACCTCGGCTCGAACCTCTGGCCCGGTCTCGTCGCGTTCCTCGCGTGGATCGGCCAGGCGATCGTCTCGCAGCCGTACTTCCGAAGGCGCCACTTCGAGACCTTCTACTGGCTGCACATCAACTTCATGTTCGTCGGCAACGTCTTCGTCATCCTCCACAACCGCATGCACGCCGCGATGTGGATCATCCCCACGTTCGCGTTCTTCTGGCTCGACCTCGGCGTGAGATGGTACGCCAAGCTCATGAAGAAGGCGACGCTGACGCACGCGTCGATGGTGTCGGACGATCTGTGCAAGCTCGTCGTCCGCCGCGAAGGCTTCCCCGGGAAGGCGTTCGACTTCCACCCCGGGTCGTACATCTGGCTCTCCGTCGACGTCCCGAAGGAAAAGCGCCAAGAGCTGATGAAATCGCCGCTCGGCCCGCCGATGGCGCCCGTCGACATCCCGAGCTTCCTCTGGTTCCACCCGATCACGGTCTCGAGCTACGACCCGAGCTCGGGCTCCATGACGCTGTTCGTCAAGCGCATGGGCGTCGGCGACGACGAGTGGAGCGGCCAGCTCATCAAATGCGTCGAGGCGATTCGCGACGGGACGCTCCCGCTCGATGCCCTTCGCGTGCACGTCGGCGGACCGCACGGCGACCTCCAGGTGAACCCCGATCACGTCGACCACTGCGTACTCGCGTGCGGCGGCATCGGCGTCACGCCCATGGCGGCCATCCTCGAGGACCGCGCGCGCCGCGCGAGCGAGACGTCCGGGAAGACCACGCTCCTGTGGACGACGCGCGCGGCGAGCGAAATCCGAGCCTTCTCGTACCTGTTCGACCAGATCGCCGCGATGAACGACGCCGACCGCGCCCGATTCGACGTGCGGATCTTCCTCACCGCGGGTACCAAGGCCGCGGACGTCGAAGCCGGAGTGAACGCGGTGGCGAAGATCGCCGAGGGCCGTCCCGATTTCGACGCGCTGATTGCCGCCGTCGCCGCCGAGGAAGCCGCGGGGGCGTGCGCGGTGTACGCGTGCGGCCCGGCGACCATGGCGGACGCCGCCGAGCGCGCCGCCGTCGTCAACGGGTGTCTCGTGCACAGAGAAACCTTCGAGTTCTGAGGAGCGAGTGAAAGAGAGGAGGGATGCGTATCGCGCGACGAGAAAGAGTCAGTCGCCGCCCGCGCAGTGGTCCGAGACACCTGAACGAGGCGTTTCTGCGACTCGACATTGGTTTTTTGTTTTTGTCGTGCGGCGACGCGCGGTAATTTGGTGGGGTCACTCACCGGAGTGCTGAGATTGCGCCGCAGACACAGTTCAGATTGCACCAAATAAACACAAGGTCGCGTCCTTTCGAAAGGAAAAACTTGCCGTTACGTACAACCGGCTGCACCAAGGAGCACAGGTTCCTGACATGCGCCATTTCTCGGACGCGCGCCTCGCCCTCCGCCTCCCCCTTCCTCGCCATGGGTCTCATTCGCACGGCGATGACGCCCGTGACCGGCCCGCTGAAGTGGGCCGCGCGCAAAGCCACGAAGCAGGCGATCCTCGTGGGCATCCTCGTCTCCCTCCCCGGGCTGTGGTACTCGTACTCGGTGCGCGTCGTTCGCCCCCGATTTGTCGATTCCGCGCGCGACGTCTCCGCGATCCCCCCTCCTCGCGCGCACAACGCGGCCACCGACTCACCCCCCTCCCCAAATGTTCCACGACGCGCGCGCAGGGCCTGGACGAGGAGAGCATCACGGACCCCTTCGCCTTCGGCACCGCGCGCGTGATGATCTCCCTCGGGTTCGCGTGCTTCGTCGCCGGGTTCGCGTACCGCCAGCTCCCGATCGACCTCATCCCCGATTTCATCCCGGTGATTGGCGGCATGGACGACATGGTCGCGGGGATGATCGCCGGCGTCGGCATCGCCCTGATGTACCTCGGCTGGCACTTCGGCACCGGCGAGAAACCCGTCGAGATCCTCATCGCCGCGCACGCCGTCGGCACCGCGAAGTTGGCGCTGTACCCGCTCAAGCTCGCCGCCGTCGCCGCGTTCAAAGCCGGCGTCGCCGCCAGTAAACCGTTCGTCGCCTTGGCGGTGGCGACCTATTGGCCCTACGTGGAGAGCGCGTTCACCAAGGTGCGGACGCTCTTTTACCGCCTCGTGGAAAAGCTCGTCGGGAAGGCGTTCGAGGAGTACGTGAACAGGCTGCAGCAGGCCAACCCGGCGCTGAGCCTCGTGAAAAAATTCGTCAAGTAGACGCCGCCGAGCGTACTTTCGAAAGTAATACGAAAACGTCCGCGCGTCGTCGCCGCGCCTCGAGGACGCGAAGCGCTCACCTCTCGTCGCCTTCACCGCCCCGCGATCGCTTCGCCGACCCGACCTCCGCGTCATCCTCCGGTTTCTCCGTTCTCGTCGCTTCGTCTGCTTCGCGCGGAACCTTCACTTCCCCGCCGCCCCCGTCTTCTCGCTCCGCCGCCTCCGCCTCGCGCGCTCTCTTCTTCGCCGCCACCTTCGCCGCCACCTTCGCCGCGCGCTCCGCGGCCATCTTCGCGAGCAGCGCCGCCTGCGCTTTCTCCGCGTCGGCGAGCCGTTTCTGATGCGCGTCCGACGCCGCGGCGGCGGCCGGGGCCGTCGGCGCCGTGCCGCCCGTCGTCGTCGTCGGCGGCGGCGGCGGAACGACGAGGTTGGGCCCTCGCGGCGCGGCGGCGGGCGCGTTCATCCTGACCGTGCGACTCATCTCCACCTTGATGGTCCTGTCGCCGAGGGCCATGCCGTCGAGCCCGAGCGCTTTGACCGCCTGCGCGTTCGTCGCGAACTCCACGAACCCGTACTGCGCCCCCGAGCCCGCGACGCGGCAGTCGACGACGTCGCCGCAGTACCCGAAGAGCGCTCTGAGCTGCTCGACGCCGACCATCGCGCCGATGTTTTTGACGCACAGCGTGCGCTGCATCTCGTCGAGAGCCGCGGGGGGCGGCGGCGGGGGCGGGTACCGCGTCGCCGGCTGGAGGACCGCGGCGGTCGTCGGAGGTCGCGCCGCGGCCACGCCCGCGACCGCGGAGGCGGTCATGGGGTTCGCCGGGACGTTGGACGCCGGGGGCGCGGCGAAGAAGACGGGAAACGGCGAGCCTCGGATCGCGTCGCCGTCGAGCGTCACGGCGACGTCGTAGTCGCCGCGGGAGGGGACGACGTACGAGCACGCGTACGTGCCGTCGCCGAGGTCGTCGACCGCGCCCGCGATGGCGTCGCCGCCGGAGACGCCGCCGCTCGGCGTCACCGCGACGACCACCGCCGCGCCGCCCGACCGCGCGCGCGCGCCGGAGGCGTCGGCGGCGAAGACCGTGAACCGCGCCTCCGTGCCGGCGGTGCCGCCGCCGATGCCCGCGCCGCTCGCGTCGCTCTGACGCGCGTCCAGGGAGGACATCGCGAGGCGCGCCGGGAGAGGACCCGCGAGGGGAGGGGGGGCGTGGGAGCCCGGAACCGAGCGCGCGCGACAGTGAACGCCCGGGGAGGCGAAGAGATCGAGGGATGGAGGCACTCAACAGCCGCCCGCCACGCGTGGCACTGAATCGATGAGGTCTGATCGCCGGGCAGGCTCGCGCCGCCCCGGTGAGCAGCCGCCGACCGATCAGTCGTCGGTCGCGCGCGACGAACCCGCGCATCCAGCAGGGCGCCGGTCATCGTCGCGTCTCCCGGCGCACTTCCAGGTCTATTCGTCGGACAGGTCCGGGGCGCTCGGCTCCGGCGCGCGCGCACTCCTCCGGCACGTCCCCCCGCGCCGATGTCGCGCGCGTCGGAGGAGGAAGCGGCCGAGGCGGCGCGCGAGGCGCGCGAGGCGCGCGTCGCCGCGCGCGAGGGGAGCGGCCGCCGCCTCGCGCGCGACGCGGCGGTCATCGGGTGCTTCCTCGCGACCACGCTCTACCTCTCCCTGCTCGAGCGGATCCCTCCCGGCCGTCGCCCCGGCTCCGCCGACGATGCCCCCGCCCCTGCCCCCACCCCGGCCGCCGCCGCGCCCACCCCGCGCTCGTGGACGCCCCCCTCCACCCCCGCGGCGCTCGCGAACGCGCTGGTGCACACGTACACGTTCGAGTCCGGCCTCCTCGACGTCCTCTCCCTGAGCGTCGCGCGCGCGCTCCTCGTCGCGCTCGCCGCGTTCGCGTTCGCCGCCGATCCCTCCTCCGAGCCGCGCCGGCGAACCGTCCGCCTCGCGCGCGACGCCGCCGCCTTCGCCGCGTGCGTCTTCCTCACCGCGAAGGGCATCGCGCACCTCCCCGACCTCGACGCCCCGCCGAGGGACCAGGCCATCTTCTGGGTCGCGTGGGCGTGCGCGTTCGCGGCGGTTCCCGCGGAGATTCGCGCCGTCGACGACGCCGCCGCCTTCGCCGACGCGCGCGCGGTCCGCCGGCGGACGAGGGACGGAGGGGACGACGCCGAGGACCTCGCCGAGCTCGGCGACCCCCTCCTCGCCCCCGAGGACGCGGCGGCGGCCTCGGACGTCGAGGAGAGGGACGGCGGTACGAGCGCGAAGAAGGCGCCTTCGAAGACGTCCACGTTTCGCGCGTTGCTCGCGCTGAGCGTTCCCGACGCGGGTTTGCTCTGCGTGGCGTTCCTCTTCCTCGTCCTGTACGCCGTCTGTGCCGCCTCCGTGCCCCACTTCACCGGGAACTTAGTCGACGCGGTCGCGATCGACCGCGACCCCGCGGCTTTCGAGCGGTACGCGTTGGCTCTTTTGCTCGCGGCTCTGGGCGCGGGCGCGTTCGCCGGGCTGAGGGGCAGCGTGTTCACCGTGCAGATGGCGCGCCTGAACGCGCGGGTTCGGCGGCGGCTCTTCGACGCCATCCTGGCCCAGGACGCGGGTTTTTTCGACACGAACAAGACCGGGGACATCTCGAGCCGTCTGAACAACGACTGCTCGACGGTTTCGAACGCGCTGAGTCTGAACATCAACGTCGCGCTGCGGAACCTGGTCAACGTCCTCGGCGTGCTGTGCTTCATGCTCGCGCTGTCGTGGCCGCTCACGCTGGTGACGCTGGCGTCCTTGCCGCCTACCCTGGTCGTGTCGAAGGTGTACGGCCGGTACTTCAAGCAGATCTCGAAGCGGACGCAGAAGGCGCTCGCGGAGGCGACCGAGGTGGCGGAGGAGACGCTCGGGTCGGTTCGGACGGTGAAATCGTTCGCGTGCGAGCCGTTTCACAGCGAAGCGTTCGCGTCCAAACTGGGCGAGTTTTGCCGCCAGAACCGACGCGAGGCGAACTACGTCGTCGGGTACACCTTCTGCCTCACCGCCATGCCGATGATGGTCACGGTGCTCGTGCTGTGGTACGGCGGGATGCTCGTGCTCCACGGCGCCCTGAACCCCGGCGCCCTGGTGTCGTTCATGCTGTACCAGACGCAACTCACGAGCTGCTTCGGCGCCATCGCCGACGTCTTCACCGCCGTCACCACCGCGCTCGGCGCGGCGGAGAAGGTGTTGGAGCTCGTCGCCGCGCCGCCTCGATTCCGCGCGTGGCCCTCCGACGACGAGCGGGAAGCCGATCTCGGCGCGGTCCTGCGCCCGGCGACGTGCGAGGGCCGCGTGCGCCTGACCGGCGTGACGTTCGCGTACCCCGCGCGCCCGGATCGGACGGTGCTCACCGAGTTCGACTTCGCCGCGGACCCCGGGACGACGACGGCGCTCGTCGGGCCGAGCGGCGGCGGGAAATCCAGCGTCGTCAATCTGATTCAGCGCTTCTACGAGCCCGACGCGGGGACGGTGACGCTGGACGGGATCGACCTCGGGAGGCTGGACCCGAGCTGGCTCAAGCGCCGCGTCAGCCTCGTCGCGCAGGAACCGACGCTGTTCGCGCGATCCATCAGGAGGAACATCGCGTACGGCCTGGAGGAACCCGACGCGGGCGAGCGCGAGCGCGAGGGGGCGGCGGGTCCGGAACCGGAAGGGGGCGCGCTTCCTCTTCCGGCTTCGAGACGGCATCCGCCGCTCGGCGTGGAGCCCCCGAGCCTCGCGGCGTGGCGCGCCGCGCTCGGGTACGACGTCTTGGCGACGGCGGTGACGACCGGGTCTTCCTCTTCGTCGCCGCCGTCGGAGGCTCAGATCGTCGCCGCGGCGAAGGCGGCGAACGCGCACGCGTTCATCTCGGCGTTGCCCCGCGGGTACGACGAGCTCGTCGGCGAGCGCGGGAGCGCGCTGAGCGGCGGTCAGAAGCAGCGCGTCGCGATCGCTCGGGCGCTCGTCCGGGACCCGAGCGTGTTGCTTTTGGACGAGGCGACGAGCGCGCTGGACGCGGAGTCGGAGGCGGCGGTGCAGGAGGCGTTGGCCGGGGTGGTCGCGGGGGCGGGGTTCACGACGGTGACGGTGGCGCACCGCCTGAGCACGATTCAAGCCGCCGAGGTGATTTGCGTCGTCGAGCGGGGGCGCGTCGTCGAGCGGGGGACGCACGAGGAACTCGTGAGGCGGAAGGGCGCGTACGAGAAGCTCGTCAGGCACCAGCTCGGGGCGATGAGCGAGTCCGCGCAGGCGCTGAGCAGGCTGGAGCAGGGAGGATGAATCGATCGAACGAGAACGGGGGCGCGTTGAGGGAGGCGCCCCGAGACGGTGAAGTGTTTAGGAAGCGTGAAAAAATGAATAAACATATGACCTATCAGTACTTTCGTAAAAGAGTAGAGACGTTCGTGCGGCGGTACCTTGTCACTCGGACGGCGCGCGCTCGCCGCCCCCGTCCTGCGCGCGCTCCCCCCCCCCTTCCTGAGTGCGATCCCGGTTCCTCGCCGCCGCCTCCGTCCGCGCCCTTCGCCGCGCCTCGCGTCGCTCGGCGGCGGATTCCGGCGCCGGGACCGCGGCGCGCGCGCGAATCGCGCTCCGGATCGCGCCCCCCGGGGACCTAGACTCGCGGGGCCCCTCGACGACGGGTCGTCCGCCCTCTTCGCCCTCTTCCCCGCCCCTCCTCGCCCCCGGACCTCCCGCCGCCGTCTTCGCGGCGTACTCCACCGCGAACGCCGTCTGGCACCGCGCCACCTCGTCGTCGTACGCCTTCCTGTCGACGCCTACGTTCTCGCAGAACGCGTCGGCGGTCCACGCGAGGAACGTCGACGGGGCCCACCTCCCGTCCAAGCCGCGCGACGTCAGCAAGTTTCGCCGCGGCGCGATGTTCCCGCCCAGACTGTACGTCAACGATTTGAACGCCGTCGCCGCCGTCATCGACGGGAACGTCGCGCGCAGATACGCCAGCGTCGGACGGAGCTTTCGCTCGACGCTCATCCCGAGCAAGCTCGGCGACGCGGCGACGATCTCCGCCGCCGCCGAGCGCCGCCGAGCGCGAACGCGTTCCGAACGTCGCCTCCGCCGCTCGCTTTCGCTTTCGCATCTTTTTTCCTCCGCCGCCTCTCTTTCGCTCACGCTCTCGCTTCCGTCCACGCTTCCGTCCTCTCTTCCTTCGTCGCGCTCCAGCATCTCCTCGCACGCCTCTATCAAGAACGCGGCGGTCGGCTCGAGGTTGTTCTCGAGGCTGATCGTGAGCAGAGCGGGCATCCTCGTGACCATGGCGACGGCGTTCGCGGCTCCGAGAAACTTGTCGGCGAGAAACGCGAACTTGTCGCGAATCGTCGCGCGCGTCAGCCCGAAGACGTTCGGACACTTCAGCAAAACCGCCCGCACGCCCGTCTCCCCCAGGCCCAGCCCCGACGCGAGGAACGCGTGCGTCGGCGCGAGGTTATTCTCCACGCTGAGCGTGAGCGCGGTGGGCCACTGCGCGACGACCCTCGCGGCGCCGTCGGCGCCGAGTCGGCACGGCGCCTCCGCGAAAAACGCCAACTTCCTTCTCACCCGCGCGGGCGACGATTGCGCCAACGCGCCCGGCGCCTTCGCGACCACCTTCGCGATGTCATCGAGACTCATCCCGGTCTCGCGCATCACCTCCAGCGTCGGGCGGTACGCCGCGTCCACGTCCCTCAGCACCACCCTCGGGTCCCTCCTCGCGAGCGCTTTGGCGGCGACGGATCCGAGCCCGCACTCGACGGCGAAAAACGCGGCCGCGCGCGACGCGCGTTCGGCGACGTCGCGTCGGAGCATTCCCATCCCCGCGGCGTCGCGCGGGCGCACGCCGACGTCCTCGACGAGCACCGCGAGCGCGGGCTCGAGCGAGGTGGCGACGTCGCGCGTCAACATCGTCGGGTCGTTCGCCGCGGCGTCGACGGCTTCCCGAGGGGATAAGCCGCACCCGCCGCGGTTCGCGGGGCGGCGGAGAAACGCCCACGCGGGGCGGAGGCGCTCGGGAACGGACGCCGAGAGCACCGTCGGGTGCGCGGCGACCAGCGCGCCCAGAGCGGCGGGGGGCACGCCCGCCTCGTCGCCGAGGAACGCGAGCGAGGCGGCGACGTGCCGATCGACGAGAGCGCCGAGAGCGACGTGAACGGAAGCGTCCGAGGAGGACGAGTCCGAATCGTCCCGCGCCGGGTCTTCGTCGAGGGTCGTCTCCGCGACGCCGTCGCAATCGAAATCGAAATCGCCGCGCGCGAGCGCGGCGAGGAGCTCGGGGTGCGCGGCGAGCGTCTCGCGGGCCTTCGCGGGGAACATGTCCGTCGCCGCCGAGACCATCACCGCGACGCGCGCGAGGATCGCGTCGAGCTCGCGCGCGGAGGGACCCGCGCGGGGGGAGGAGGAGGAGGAGGAGGAGGGATCCTCCCGCGCGACCGCCGCGCGGGGGGGGAGTCGCTCCCAGCGGCGCGTCGACCCGCCCCGAGCCCGGCGCGGGGCCCAACGCGCGACGCGCGCGGACGGCGACGACGCGGAGACCATCGCGCGCCCACAACGGGGCCACCGCGACCACCTCGGAGACGCCGAGAAGGACCCCGACGCCGCGACCTCGCCCACCCGCGCGGCGCCCATCCCGACTGATGCCGACGAGGACGGAGTGCGGTCCGCCGAGACGATGATGACGACGACGACGCGAGAGGACCGCCGCGCGGCGCGTCATGAGACAGGTGATGATCATCAGTTCCCAGTCATCAACTTTTACCAGAACTTCTGCTGGCCTCGGTTCCGAATCGCGCGCGCCTCCGCCGGGCCTCTCTCCCCCGCGCCGCCCGAGCGAGAACCCTTCGCGAAACCCCTTCACAGCACGACCCTCTCATCGATGGCTCGACCCCTTCGTCACAGCACGAACCTCTCGATGGCCTCCGCGACGCCGTCCTCGTCGTTCGATCGCTCCAACACGAACCGCGCCGCGTTTTTCGTCATCTCCGTCGCGTTGGCCATCGCGACGCCCGTCCCCGCCAGCCTTAACATCCCGACGTCGTTCTCGCCGTCGCCCACCGCCACGACGCGCTCTCTCTCAACCCCCAGGTGTTCCAACAGCGTCCGAACCCCGCGCGCCTTATCGTTCCCCGCGGGCAACACCTCGAGCATGTTCGGCACCGCCTGCGTCACCTCGGCGCCGTGCTCGGCCGCGAACGCTTCCCACGCGGGACGAGCCGCGGAGACCAACGCGGGATCCTCCGCCATGAGCAAAAGCTTACGCACGCCGCCGGCGTTTTCGACGCCCCCTTTGTTGTCGCGACCCGAAAAAGCCATCGCACAAAGAGCGCTCGCGCTGCTGAACACCTCAGAGATCGGCTCGTGGTACTTACGCGTGAGCTCGTCGAGCAACGCGTGCGCCTCGAGGGTCGCGCACCGGTCGCCGCAAAACGCCGTCAGCGCCACGCGCGAGCGAGCCCCAGGTTCCGACGGCAACAACAAAGACGAATCCGAATCCGAATCCTCCCCGTTTCCGGTGCCGTACACCGACTCGAACGCCTCCGCGACGAGCGACTCCGACACAGCCGCGGAATACAGCGCCTCGCCACCTCGGCCGAACACGTCCAGGCCCTGCAGAAACACGCCGGGGGACTCGAGCGAACAAATCCCCGTCCGGGCGCCGTCCAAACCCGTCCCCGCCGTCCCGACGGCGCGAATCGCCGCGGGGCGAGCCTTCCCCGTGGCGATGAACACAGCGACGCCCCTCCGCGCGCACTCCGCCAGAGCCGCCGCCGTCGCGGGCGTGACGACGCACCGGCGGTCGAGCAAAGTGCCGTCGAGATCCAACACCAAACAGTCCGCGCGCGGCGCGCCGCCGCCGCCGAACGTGACGGGAGAAAATTTTTCGCGTCGGCTCCCGGCCGAGTCGTCGGAGCCGTCCGAGACGCGGCGAATGAGACCGCGGGGGGTCGCGCCGCCGCCGCGACCGTCGTCTCCCGCGCCGCCGTCACCGCCTTCACCGCCGTCGCTCCCTCCTCCGTCCTCCTCGGTCGGTCTGCTCCCCGCGTGCCCCGCGCCCATCCCGACCGCCTCCAACAGCTCGTCCTCCGCGCGCGCCATCGCCTCCGCCTCCGCCTCCCCGAGCTCGTGGTCCATCCCGGCGAGGTGGAGGACGCCGTGCGCGAGCAGAACCCTGAGCTCGTCGAGCACCGCGGCGTCGCTCGCGCCGCTCCCGCCGACGCGCCTTCGCGCGGTGTCGACGGAGACGACGCAGTCGCCGAGGACGACGACGTCGTCGAAGGAATCCGCGGGGAAGGACAGCACGTCCGTCGCCGCGTCCACCTCGCGCCACTCGCGGTTCAGCTCCCGGATCCGCGCGTCCGTGCACAGGGTCACCGAGAGCTCCGCGTACGATGGCGAGCGCGGGAACCGGTTCGCGGGGAGGGCGGATCCGGGGGGGGGGTTCAGAAGGCGGCGCGTCATCGTCTCGGCGTCGCGCGTCAACGCGGAGACCGTCTCGTCGGAGACGTCGGGCGGGCCGCCGCGCTCCGACGACACGAACACGTCCACGCCGAGCGAAGGGCCGCCGCCGGTCGAGTCCCCGACCAGGAACGGCATCGCGGCGAGGTCGAACGCCTCGTCGTCGTCGTCGTCGTACGCCTCGTCGTCGTCGTCGTCGTACGCCTCGTCGTCGTCCTCCTCATCATCATCGCGCGCCTCGTCGTCGCCGTCCCCGGCGCCCGCGCGCGACGCGGCGGCGCGAGAGGCGGCGCGCGACGAGGACGGGCCTCCGGCGTACCTCCGGGTGAGCGCGCGCGCGAACGAGGGCGCGAGCGGGCGAGGGGCGGACGCGATGATGCGCGGGACGGCGCGCGGAGACGAGGAGGTGATGACGGCGCGGCGGGGGGGGTGGGGGCCCGAGGG
>MDSW01185309.1_pt1 | contig 20597 bp, 18 predicted proteins | sample 811171 | NCBI WGS metagenome assembly MDSW01 (sample SAMN05326641, study PRJNA326480) | marine metagenome | isolation source: seawater | place: Atlantic Ocean: North West | collected 2012 | reverse complement strand
GAAGCACCTAAAGCAGAAGCACCTAAAGCAGAAGCACCTAAAGCAGAAGCACCTAAAGCAGAAGCACCTAAAGCAGAAGCAGCTAAGAAAGAAACTAAATAATTAGATTTATGTTACATGCTAAAATATTTACACTTTATCCTGAAATTTTCCCAGGTCTTTTATCTAAAGGTCTTTATGGGAAAGCATTATCAAAAAAAATATGGGATTTAAAAGTAGTAAATATTAGAGACGCTAGTGAAGACAAACATAAAACTGTTGACGATACACCTTTTGGAGGTGGATCAGGAATGTTGATTAAAGCAGATGTATTAGCAAAATCAATTGATCAAAATAAAAAAAAAGGTGAAAAAATATTCTATTTATCACCTAAAGGAAAAAAATTTGATCAAAAACTTGCTAGAAAATTATCTAAGGAAAAGTCTATAAATTTAATATGTGGTCATTTCGAAGGAGTTGATGAAAGAATATTAACAACAAGAAATATAGAAGAGATCAGTATAGGAGACTTTATTTTATCTGGAGGAGAAACTGCAGCTTTTGTAGTACTTGACAGTATTTTAAGATTATTACCTGGTGTTTTGGGAAATGAAAAATCTAAAAATGATGAAACTTTCGAAAATGGGTTATTAGAATATCCCCAATATACAAAACCTCAAATTTGGGAAAAAAAAAGTGTTCCAGATGTGTTATTATCGGGTGATCATGGTAAAATTAAAGACTGGCGTTTATCTCAATCAGAGGTTATAACACGCCTCCGAAGACCAGACTTATGGGAAAAATATAAGAAAAACTGATTTAAAAAATAATAGTATGAAAACAATTGAAGAAATAAATTTACATAATGTTAAAAAAATTTTAATTGAAAAAAAAATACCTGAGTTTTTTTCAGGAGATGTAGTTAAAGTAGGAGTGAGAATCACAGAGGGGAAAAAAGAAAGAGTACAGAATTTTGAAGGTGTATGTATAGCTAAAAAAAACAGAGATATTAATTCATCTTTTACAGTTAGAAAAATTTCATTTGGTGAAGGTGTAGAGAGGACTTTTCCATTGTATGGTACTTTAATTGATAAAATTACATTAATTAGATCAGGAAAAGTTAGAAGGGCAAAATTATACTACTTAAGAGATAGAACAGGTAAATCTGCTAGAATTGCCGAAAAAATTAAAAAGAAAATTGGCATAGAAGTTGATGTTAAACCTGAAACTGTAACTGATGAAAATGTAGCACCAGCAGTAGTTGAAATGGAAAGTAAGCCAGAGACACCTCAAGTAGAATTAAAAAAAGAAAGTTCAGAAGAAAAAAAATAATTTTTTTTCAATGTCATTAACACTATATGATAAAATTTGGAATGAACATTTGGTTCATCAACAAGAAGATGGAACGGCATTACTATTTGTAGATAGACATTTGATACACGAAGTCACAAGCCCCCAAGCTTTTGAAGGCCTTAGAAATTCAAATAGAAAAGTAAAACAACCAAAATTAACTTTGGCGGTAGTTGATCATAATATTCCAACAACTGATAGGTCTAAAGGTATTGATGATGTTGATTCTAAAATTCAAGTAGAAACTCTTGATAAAAATTGTAATGAATTTGGTATTCAGTTGTTTGGAATGAAAGACAAAAGACAAGGAATTGTTCATATAGTTGGACCAGAACAAGGATTTACTCAACCAGGAACAGTAATAGTCTGTGGTGATAGTCATACTGCAACTCATGGCGCATTTGGAGCTTTGGCTTTTGGAATAGGAACTTCTGAAGTCGAACATGTTTTAGCAACACAAACATTAGTTCAAAAAAAAGCAAAAAATTTTAGAATTAATGTAAATGGGAAACTTGCTATAGGAGTGACATCAAAAGATGTTGTACTACAAATAATTGGCAAAATAGGAACTGCTGGTGGAACAGGATATGTGATTGAATATGCAGGTAGCTTAATTTCAGATTTATCAGTTGAGCAAAGAATGACTATTTGTAATATGACTATTGAGGGTGGAGCTAGAGCGGGTTTAATAGAGCCAGATAAAAAAATTTTTGATTATTTAAAAGATAGACCAATGTCTCCAAAAAATGAAAACTGGAGTAATGCTCTTAAATATTGGAATACTTTAAAAACAGATTCTGACGCTAAATTTGATAAGGAAATAAGTATAACTGCAGAGGATATTGTTCCAATGGTTACATGGGGAACTTCTCCCCAAGATGTAGTTTCAATAGAGGGTAAAGTCCCAAATCCTGAAAATGAAACAGATATAGATAAAAAAAATTCTATAAATAGGTCATTAAAATATATGGGCTTAAAACCAAACACTGATGTAAAAGATATAAAAATAGATACAGTATTTATAGGTAGTTGTACAAATGGAAGAATAGAAGATCTTAGAGAAGCGGCGCAAATTTTGAAAGATAAAAAAAAAGCTTCACATGTTCATGCAATGGTAGTGCCTGGTTCTGGGTTGGTAAAAGAAAAAGCTGAACAAGAGGGTTTAGATAAAATATTCATAAATGCAGGTTTTGAATGGAGAGAGCCTGGTTGCTCTATGTGTTTAGCAATGAATGCTGATAAATTAAAACCAGAAGAAAGATGTGCATCGACATCTAATAGAAATTTTGAAGGTAGGCAAGGTAGAGGTGGAAGAACCCATCTAGTAAGTCCTGGAATGGCTGCAACAGCTGCTATTGCAGGAAATCTTGATGATGTAAGAAAGTATCAAAATTAAAATGCAAAAATTTAATTCACTAAAAAGTATTCCAGCTTATTTACCAATTGTTAATATTGATACAGACATGATTATTCCTAAACAATTTTTAAAAACAATTAAAAGAACAGGACTAGGAAAAAATTTATTTTTTGAAATGAGGTATGATGATTATGGAAAGGAAATTAAAGACTTTGTATTAAATATGCAACCTTTTAATAATTCAAAAATATTGATTGCTGGTAAAAATTTTGGATGTGGATCTTCTAGAGAACATGCGCCCTGGGCATTATTAGATTTTGGTATTACATGTGTTATTAGTTCTAGTTATGCAGATATTTTTTATAGTAACTGTTTTAAAAATGGCATTTTGCCAATTATTTTAAAAGAAGATAAAATAAAAGAACTTTCCGAATATTCAAAAAGAAAAGAAGAAATTTGTATTGATCTCCAAGAAGAAAAAATTATTTATGGAAACAGTAAGTTAAAATTTGATATTGATCCTTTTAAGAAAAAATGTCTATTAGAAGGTCTTGATGACATAGCCTTATCATTAAAAAAATCAGAACAAATGAATATATTTGAAAAAGAATTAAAAATTAAGAAACCTTGGATATTTTATGATTAAAATAAAAAAAAGAAAAATATTACTTTTATCTGGAGATGGTATAGGACCAGAAGTAATCGAAGAAGTAAAAAAGATTATTCGATGGTTTAACTCTAATAAGTCTCTAGATTTTGAGATTGATGAAGATTTAGCTGGAGGATGTTCTTATGATAAGCATGGAATTCCAATTACAGATGAAGTTTTTTATAAAGCTTTAGAAAGTGAAGTGGTTATGTTAGGAGCCGTGGGTGGTCCTAAATGGGACAATCTTGAGTTTTCTAAAAAACCAGAAAGAGCATTACTAAAATTAAGAAAAGAATTAAAATTATTTGCAAATTTAAGACCGGCTATATGTTTTGAGCAATTAGTTGATGCCTCTACTCTAAAACCAGAAATAGTTTCAGGGCTAGACATTATGATTGTAAGGGAACTTACGGGTGGAATATATTTTGGTGAACCAAGAGGAATTAAGTTAATAGATAATGGTGAAAGAAAAGGAGTTAATACTCATACATATACATCCAGTGAAATTATAAGAGTTGCTAAAATTGCTTTTGATTTAGCTAAGAAAAGATCTAATAAAGTTACTTCTTGCGAAAAATCTAATGTAATGGAGGCTGGACAACTTTGGAAAGAAGAAGTTCAATTATTACATGACAAAGAATACAAAGAAGTGGAATTAAGTCATATGCTTGCTGATAACTGTGCTATGCAGCTTTTAAAAAATCCTAAACAATTTGATGTAATTGTTACTGATAATTTATTTGGAGATATGCTTTCAGATCAGGCCTCTATGCTTACTGGCTCATTGGGCTTGTTACCTTCAGCCTCACTTGGTGCCAAAAATAAAGATGGAGAAATGAGAGCTATGTATGAACCTATTCATGGATCCGCTCCTGATATTGCACTAAAAGGAATTGCAAACCCAATTGCATCAATTCTAAGTTTTGCAATGGCGTTAAGATACTCTTTAGATTTGGATAATGAAGCAGATGCACTAGAAAAAGCAGTTCAAGAGGTATTAAATGATGGTCTTAGAACTAAAGATATTTTATCCAATGGAATGAAAGAGGTTTCAACATCTGAAATGGGAAATGCAATAATTTCTAAATTGAAAAAATAAGAAATATTTTTTTAATTTATAGACTCAATAATTGTAGCTATTCCCATTCCTAAGCCAATGCATTGAGTTGCTAAAGCGTATTTTTTATCTTCTCTATTTAATAATTCTGCAGCTTTTCCTGTAATTCTTGCCCCAGTTGCTCCAAGAGGGTGTCCTAAAGCTATAGCACCTCCATCTAAATTGATTTTTTTTTCTTTAATATTCAAATCTTTAATACATGCTAAAGATTGAGATGCAAAAGCTTCGTTTATTTCTATAATATCAATATCATTAATAGATAAATCTGCTCTTTTAAGAGCTTTCAGAGAAGCACCTATTGGCCCAAGACCCATTAATTCCGGAGAACATCCCTGTACTGCAGTAGAAACTATTCTACCTAAAATATTTAAATTGTTATCTTTAGCATATTGTTCTTCACAAATTAATGTTGTTGCAGCACCATCAGTTAAAGGTGAAGATGTTGCTGCTGTTACAGTACCCTTCTGATCAAATACAAGTTTTAAATTATCTAAAATTTTATGACTACTATTTGGTCGAATACCATCATCCTTTGAACAATTGTCGATAATTGCAATTTCATTTTTAAAATTTCCTTTCAATTGTGCTTGATAAGCTTTTTGGTGACTGCTTATTGCAAAATCTTGCTGAGCACGTCTTTCTATTTTATATTTTTTTGCAACATTTTCAGCTGTGATACCCATTGAAAAATATAGATTTGGGTTTTCTTCATTAGATTTTGGATAAGGTAATGGGTCAAAGCCGGCTGTAACACGAGTCATACTCTCAACCCCGCCACAAATAAAAGCCTTACCTGAACCCATGGAAATTTTTCCAGCAGCTATATGGATAGCCTCCATTGAAGAACCACACCATCTATTTATAGTACTTCCTGCTGTTTTAATATTCATTCCGCTCAGAAAAGTTACTAGTTTCCCAATATTAAAACCTTGTTCACCTTCAGGAAAAGCGCAACCAATAATTACATCTTCTATATCATCAAGATTTATTTTTGATTTTAAAATAAGATTTTTTACAACTTTTGAAAGTAATTCATCAGGTTTTATATCTATTAAATCTCCTTTTTTTGCCATTGTAAATGGAGATCGAGAATAGCCTGCTATAACAGCTTTATACATTTTTATTATTTTAAAGTTATTAATAATATATATGCTTATCTTAGAAATGGTAAAGGGATTATAATAGCAATTGTCTTTATATTATTTTGTTATAGTCTTTCGCAAAATTTATGAAAATTGAAAAAGTTGTTATAATTGGCTCTGGCACTATGGGAAGTGGAATTGCAGCTCATTTATGTAATGCAAATATTCCTGTAACTTTACTTGATTTAAAAACGGAAATTAGTAAACAAGCTAGAGATAGAATTTTTAAGTCAAGACCACCTCTCTTGCTAGATAAATCAAAAATAAATAATATAAAAATTGGAAATATTTCTGATGATTTTAAAGTAGTTAAGGAAGCAGATTGGATCGTAGAAGCAGTAGTTGAAAGAATAGACATAAAACATAATATTTATGAAAAGATATTTAAAGAGAGAAAACCTGGAGCAATAGTTTCTTCAAATACATCATCTATTCCAATAAAAGTTTTATCAAAAAAATTAACTAATGAAGAAAAGAAAGATTTTTGTATTACACACTTTTTTAACCCAGTTAGATATATGGGTCTTTTAGAAATTGTAAAAAATGAAAATAATAATTTAGAAAAAATAAATTATTTGAAAAATTTCTGTGAAAAAGAATTAGGCAAAGGGGCAATTATCTGCAATGATACTCCTGGATTTTTAGGAAACAGAGTAGGTGTTTACGCAATGCAAATAGCTATGACAGAAGCATTTAAGATGAGTCTTACAATTGAAGAAGCAGATGCAACTTTTGGAAGACCAATGGGTATTCCTAAAACAGGTATATTTGGTCTTTATGATTTAATTGGTATAGATTTAATGTCTGATGTCCTAAAAAGTTTTATCAAAGAGTTGCCAAAAGATGATAACTTTCATGAAGTTGCAAAAGAAATTCCATTGGTAAAAAAATTAATAGAAAAAGGTTATACAGGAAGAAAAGGTAAAGGTGGATTTTATCGTATTAATAAAACTGATGGAAAAAAAATAATGGAAGCATTGAATCTTGAGACAGGTGATTATTTTCCTGCCAAAAAAATTAATATTAAATCTGAAAAAGTTGATCTTAAAATTTTAATTAATAGAAATGACAAATATGGAAAGTACGCCTGGTCAGTAATTTCAAAAATTATTAAGTATGCGTCATCATTAGTTCCAAATATTACTAAAGAATTTAATGATATTGATGAAGCTATGAGATTAGGTTTTAATTGGGCAAAGGGACCTTTTGAGATGCTCGAAGAAATTGGTGTAGTTAATTTCTTTAATAAACTTGATAATTTTGAAGGAAATAATTTTCTAGAGAACTTGTCTAAAACAAAAAATGAAAATTTTTATGGTGAAAGACAAAAATATACTACGATAGAAACACTAGGAAAAGTTAAAAAAAAAGCTTTAAGCATTAATGGAAATAGTTCAGCTGAAATATATAGATTTAAAGATTATAATATAGTTGAGTTTACTACTAAAGCTAATGCATTAGATTATGATTCTATGGATGCTTTAAAAAATGCGACAGATAAACCTTTAATAATTATAAATGAAAGTATGCAGTTTTCAGCAGGCGTAAATCTTAGTTATACTATGGATTTTGCAGACAAAAAGGATTTTAAATCTATAGAAAAATTTATTAGATATTTTCAAGAAACCTGTAAACACCTAAAATACTCCAAGTATCCTGTTATATCCGCGCCATCAGGCTTAACTCTTGGAGGAGGTTTTGAAGTTATGGTTCACAGTAATTTTGTTGCGTGCCACACAAATATTGTTGTAGGATTAGTTGAAACAATAGTTGGATTAATTCCTGCAGGTGGTGGATGTAAAGAAATGATAGCAAGATGGCTTGAAACAGAAGAAAGCAAAAAAGATCCAAACTTTGCACCACTTAAAGTATTTGATATTATTGGATATGGTAAAACAGCAACTTCACCAATTGAAGCAGAACCTATGAAATATTTAAGAGCTGAAGATAAAAAAATAATGAATAGAAATAGTCTATTAGAGGTTTCAAAAAAAATCCTTGAGGAAAATAAAGATTTTAAAGTACCGAATGAAACAAAATTTAATCTACCTGGAAAAGTAGTTAAAGATGAAATGATAAAAATTTTAGAAAAACTTTATAACGAGAAAGTTATTTTAGACCATGGAATGGAAGTAGGTAAAGAGCTAGCAAACGTTTTAAGTGGTGGAGATACAACTATTGAAAAAACTTTATCTGAAGAAGATATGTTTAAATTAGAATTAAATGCTTTTATGAAATTAATTGAAAACAATAAAACTCAAGAAAGAATAAAACATACATTAGCTACTGGAAAACCTTTAATAAATTAAATGCCTACTTATAACGCACCATTAGAAGATATGATGTTTCTTTTTGAGAAATTAAGAAATAATAAAAATTATAATGAGATAGAAAAATATAAGGAAGTTAATTCTGAATTGGTAAAAAATATTCTTGATGAAGCTGCTAAGATTAGTCAAAATTTAATATTACCTTTAGCAAAATCAGGAGATGAAAATCCAACTGTTTTAGAAAATGGTCTTGTAAGAACACCCCCGGGCTACAAGGAAGCTTATTCTAAATATATTGAAGACGGATGGACATCTTTGTCTTGTGATCCAAAGTATGGAGGACAAGGAATGCCAAAAACTGTGAGTGCTTTTTTTGATGAAATGTTATCATCTGCAAGTCTTTCATTTAAACTTTATAGTGAGCTAAGTATTGGTGCGTATAACTGTATTTCTCATCATGCTACTGATGAAATAAAAAACAAATACCTTCCAAAAATTGTTGAAGGGAAATGGAGTGGCACTATGTGTTTAACTGAACCAGTTTGTGGAACTGATTTAGGTTTATTAAAGACTAAGGCAATAGAACAGTCAGATGGAACTTTTAAATTAAGTGGACAAAAAATATTTATTACCTCAGGTGATCATGATTTAACAGAGAACATTATTCACCTAGTTATAGCAAGAGTGGCAGATTCTCCATCTGGCACAAAAGGCATAAGTTTATTTTTAGTACCTAAATTTATTGTTAATGATGACGGATCTATTGGACCTAAAAATGGAATTTCAACAGGTTCAATAGAAAGTAAAATGGGAATTAAGGGCTCTGCTACATGTGTATTAAATTTTGATGATGCGGCTGGTTATATGATTGGACCAAAAAATAAAGGTTTAAATGCAATGTTTACAATGATGAATTTAGAGAGAATTGTAGTAGGTATACAAGGTTTAGGAATTTCTGAAATAGCATATCAAAATTCATTAAATTACGCTAAAGAGAGAAAACAAGGAAAAACAAATAACACAAAAACCACTAATGGTGCAGATTTTATTATTGAGCACGCTGATATAAGAAAATCTTTAATTAATATGAAGTCTATCATTGAAGGAGAAAGAGCTCTGTGTTTTTGGTTATCACAACAAACTGAAGTTAGTTTGTATCACCCAGACCCAAAAGTAAAACAAGAGGCATCAGATTTTGTTTCATTATTAACACCTGTAGTAAAAACAATGTTTACAGAAATGGGAATGGAAATAACAAGTGAAGCAATGCAAGTACACGGAGGATATGGATATACAAAAGATCAGGGAATTGAACAACTGTATAGAGATAACAGAATTACACCAATCTATGAAGGAACAAATTCTGTCCAAGCGGCTGATTTAGTTTTTAGAAAATTAATTAATAAAAATGGTGATATTATTAATAGGTATTTAGAAATGATGAAGAGAGATTGTAATACTGAAAATGAAAAAACTAAACCTTTTGTTAAAGAATTGAATGTTCACATAGAAATTTTGTCTAAATTTACTAACTGGATTAAAGAAAAATTGAAGAATTCCAAAGATGATGCTAGTGCTGCATCTAATGATTATTTAAAGTCTTTAGGTTTTGTTTCAATAGCTTATTCATGGCTAAAAGTTTTAGAAGTAAGTTTTAAAGAATATGATCAAAATAAGAATTTTTATGAAGATAAAATACAAACTGCAAATTTTTATTTTAAAAGAGTTTTGCCAAGAGCTGAAAGTCACTTTAAAACAGCAACAACTGGTAGCGAATATATAATGAATTTTAAATTCAATTAATATGAGTAATTACGACACAAATTTAGATAAAAACAATGCAAACTTTGTTCCTTTAACACCATTATCTTTTTTAGAAAGAGCAAAAGACGTTTATCCAAATTACGAAGCAATTGTATATGAGGATTGTAAATATACTTGGAGTGAAGTTTATAAAAGAGCAATTAAATTTGCTAGCGCACTTGAAAAGATTGGAATTGGAAAAGGTGATACAGTTTCATTCTTAGCTTTTAATACACCAGAAATTTTTGAAGCTCATTACTCAGTCCCAATGACAGGTGGAGTGTTAAATACAATTAATGTTAGGTTAGACGCTAAAACGATTGCTTATATTTTAGATCATAGCGATGCGAAGGTTTTGGTTGTTGATAGACAACTTCATATGGAAGTTAATAAAGCATTGAGCATATTAGATAAAAAAATTACTGTAATTGATATACACGATAAATTTGCAGATCAGTCAAAATTAAAGAAAATTGGTGATTTAGAATATGAAAATTTTTTAAGTACTGGTGATGAAAGTTATATTTGGAATATGCCCGAAGATGAATGGCAGGCTATTTCATTAAGTTATACCTCAGGTACAACAGGAAATCCAAAAGGAGTTGTTTATCATCATAGAGGTGCATATTTAATGTCAACAGGCAGTGCGGTAGCTTGGAATATGCCTAATAGATTAAATTTTTTAACCATTGTGCCAATGTTTCATTGTAACGGTTGGTGTTATCCTTGGACTGTTCCAATGCTAAATGGAAGAACTGTTTGTCTAAGAAATATCGATGTAAAAAAAATCTTTGAATTAATTGAAAAATATCAGATAACCCATTTTGGAGGTGCACCAATAGTATTAAATATGATTACTAACGCTCCAGAAAGTGACCAAAAAAAATTAAAGCAGAAAGTTTATGTTTTAACTGCAGGAGCTCCACCACCAAGCGTTATTTTTAAAAAAATGAAAAATCTAGGTTTTGAAGTAATGCACGTTTATGGTTTAACAGAAACTTATGGACATGTCACGCAATGTGCTTGGAATGAAGAATGGGATAAATTTGATGAAGAAAAACAAAATGAGATTAAAGCTAGACAAGGAGTAAGATACCCTAATACAGAGGGAGCAGTAGTTATGGATCCAGAAACTATGAAAGAAGTTCCTAAAGATAGTAAAACAATTGGGGAAATAATGATTAGAGGAAACATAGTAATGAAGGGTTATTTTAAGGATAAAGAAGCTTCAGAGAAAGCTATGAAAGGTGGATGGTTCCATTCTGGAGATTTAGCAGTGATACATCCAGACGGTTATATAAAAATACAAGATAGATCAAAAGATATAATTATTTCAGGTGGAGAAAATATATCATCAATAGAAATAGAAAATACATTGGCTAAGCATCCCTCAGTATCTATTGCAGCAGTAGTCGCTAAACCAGATGAAAAATGGGGAGAGGTACCTTGTGCGTTTATTGAAAAAGTTAAAGACAAGCATGTCAATGAAAAAGAATTGATAGATTTTTGTAAAGAATCTTTAGCTAGTTTTAAAGTTCCAAAAAAAATTGAATTTTGTGATCTTCCTAAAACTTCAACAGGAAAAATTCAAAAATTCGAATTACGAAAAAAGGCTAAGGAGTTAAACTGATTTTAAACGTCGATAATAAAGACGTGTTTATATCTACTAGCGGTATGGACATCGACAAAAAAAAACAATCAATATTGTTGATGCATGGAAGTGGATTAACACATATAGTTTGGTCACTTCATGAACAATTTTATGTTTCCTTAGGATTTAATGTTTTATCTGTAGATATTCCTGGACACGGAAATTCTGAAGGACCAGCATTAACTTCTATAGAAAAAATTTCTGATTGGGTAAAAATATTAATACAAAAAATAGATATTCAAAAAATTATTATTATAGGTCATTCGCAAGGAAGTTTGGTTGGCATTGATTTTGCTTCAAGATATCCTGAGTTAACAGAAAAAATAGTTTTAGTTGCAGGATCAAATAAAATGCCAGTAAACCAAGATTTAATTGATCTAGCAGATGCAGGTGATGAAAAAGCAGTATCACTAATGATGAAATGGGGATATGAAGGTTCAAAAGCTTTTATAGGGGGAAATCCAGTAAAAAAAATTGTTAACTCAGCAAGAGACGTTAGGGAAATCTTAGCAGTAGACTTGAAGGCATGTAATAATTATAAGAATGGCAAAAATGCATTAAAAAAAATTAATTGTCCTACTTTATGCATTTTTGGTGATCAAGATAAAATGCTACCACTTAAAGTAGGATTAAAAATGGCAGAACAAATAAAAGACTCGGAAACTAAAATTATTGATGATTGTGGGCACATGATAATTTTTGAAAAAGCTTTTGAAATGAGAAAATTAGTAAAAAAATTTATTGTTAAATGAAAAATTACTTTATAGCAAAATCAAGAAGAATTAGAAGCACACCTTATACTTCAAGAATTGAAAATCAGGGTGTAACTGCTTATACGATTTATAATCATATGCTATTACCAGCAGCATTTGGTTCTTTAGAAGACTCTTATCATCATCTAAAAAAAGATGTTCAAGTTTGGGATGTTGCTGGAGAGAGACAGGTAGAAATTTCAGGAAAAGACTCAGCTAAATTAGTTCAACTGATGACTTGCAGAAATTTGTCTAAATCAAAAGATGGAAGATGCTATTATTGTCCAATTTTAGATGATCAGGCAGGTTTAGTTAATGATCCTGTAGTACTTAGGTTGAATGAGAATAAATGGTGGATATCTATAGCAGATTCAGATGTAATATTATTTGCGAAGGGATTAGCTATAGGACACAAGTTTGATGTAGAAATTACAGAACCAAATGTCAACATTATGGCTGTTCAAGGTCCAAAATCATTTAAACTAATGGAAAAAATTTTTGGAGAAAAAATTACAAAATTAAAATTTTTTGGTTTTGATTATTTTGATTTTAAAGGAACTAAACATTTAATAGCACAATCTGGATGGTCCAAACAAGGTGGTTATGAAATATATGTTGAAAATACAAAATCAGGCTTAGAGTTATATGATCATCTGTTTGAAATAGGAAAAGAGTTTAATGTTAAACCTGGATGTCCAAATTTAATTGAAAGAATTGAAAGTGCCTTATTATCATATGGAAATGATATGGATAATAATGATAACCCACTTGAATGTGGTTTTGATAAATTTGTGAACCTAGATTCTGATATAAATTTTTTAGGAAAAGAAAAATTAAAGAAAATTAAATCAGAAGGTATTAAAAAAAAATTAATGGGAGTTCAGTTTGAAGCAAAAGAAATTAGACTATCAAACTCTTTACATATAAAAAGCGAAAAAAAAGAAATAATAGGTGAGTTAAGATCGGCTTGCTATTCTCCACATTTTGGAAAAGTTATTGGTATAGCAATGATGAATAACCCATTCTGGAATGTGTCTCAATCTGTAAAAATTGAGATAAACAACAATACTTTTAACGGAAAAGTTTGCGATTTACCTTTCATCTAGTATAAAAGTTAAAGATATCATGAATATAGCAATTGTAGGAGCCACAGGTAATGTTGGAAGAAAAATACTTGAAGTATTGGAGCAGAAAAAACTTTCTATAGATCAATTATACCTAGTTGCATCAGCTAGAAGTGCTGGACAAAAAATAAGTTTTAATGGAAAGGAATACATAATCAATAATTTAGAAACATATGATTTTGCTAAAGCAGAAATTACTTTTTTTGCAGCAGGTGGAAAAATATCAGAACAGTATGCGGAAAAAGCTTCGAAACATACTATAATAATTGATAATTCTAGTTTTTTTAGAATGGACTCAGCAGTACCCTTAATTGTTCCTCAAGTAAATCCTGAAGCTATTAATGATTTAAAAAAAAATATTATTGCAAACCCAAACTGCTCTACAGCTCAGCTTGTTATAGCTTTAAAGCCTCTTCATGATGAGTTTGATATTAAAAGAGTAGTTGTATCAACTTATCAATCAGTATCTGGAGGGGGAAAACTACCAATGGATGAACTTATTGATCAAACGCAAAAATTTTTAGAAAACTATCATAACCCAGAGAAAGGTCTTCATATTATAGAGTCAAAAAATTTTACAAAACAAATAGCGTTTAATGCAATCCCACATATAGATATTTTTGCAGAAGATGGTTACACAAAAGAAGAGTTAAAAATGCTTAATGAAACTAAAAAAATTCTTGATGAAAAAATTGAATTGACAGCTACATGTGTAAGAATACCTGTTTTAGTTTCTCATGCGGAGGCAGTAAATATTGAGTTTAAAAAACCATTTACTTTAGAAAAAGTTCGATCATTGTTAAATGATGTTGTTGGATGTGAAGTTTATGATGAAAGAAAAGATGGTGGATATATAACACCTTTAGAGGCAGAAGGTAAAAATGAAACTTATATATCTAGAATTAGAGAGGATAAAACTAGAAAAAATACTATAAATCTTTGGATAGTTTCTGATAATTTATTAAGAGGTGCTGCTTTAAATGCAGTTGAAATAGCTGAACTTTTGGTTAAAAAAAATAATGGATTATAAAAACCCTTTATCACCACATATTCAAGTTTATAGATGGCATATATCTTCTTTGGTATCTATTTCTCATAGAATTACTGGAGTAATAAATATATTAGCAATAACTATAATTTGCTTTTGGGTTGCATCATTATTATTAGGAGAAGATAGTTATGAAAATGTTAAAATATTTTTAAATTCTATTTTAGGTAAATTTATAATTTTAAGTCTGGTTTGGTCATTTAGTTTTCAAATATTAAGCGAAATAAGACATTTAATCATGGATTTAGGATATGGTTTTGGGTCACAAGCAACAAAAATTACAGGATTAATTGTAATTTTTGGATCGTTTTTTTCAACAATCTTAATATATTTATTAGTGGGTAAATGATTTAGTTATGAACAAAGCAACTAAAAAATGGATGTTTTTAAAGGTTAGTTCTCTATTGCTAATACCTTTAATGACTTGGTTTATTTTAAATTTAGTATCGGTATATGATAAAGATTATATTGATGTAGTTAGCTTTTTTTTTAATCAACCATCAAAAATTTTATTTTCTTTATTTTTAGTTTTTGCCTACTTTTTTTCAGCTTTAAGTATTTCCGAGGTGTTTGAGGACTATATTCAAGACGAAAAAATCAAAAATGCCGCAAACAAAGCTTTGAATATCTTTGCTATAATAATACCTTTAATAACAATTATAATAGTATTTAATTTAAAAATATGAGTTCTTATAAGATAATAGATCATGAATATGATGCAATAGTGTTAGGAGCTGGTGGTTCTGGATTAAGAGCTGCAGTTGGTTTAAGTGAAGCAGGATTAAAAACAGCTTGTATATCAAAAGTTTTTCCAACAAGAAGCCACACATCAGCAGCCCAAGGGGGAATCTCCGCCGCACTTGGAAATATGGGAGAAGATGATTGGCGTTGGCATATGTATGACACGGTTAAAGGAGCAGATTGGCTAGGGGATCAAGACAGTATAGAATACTTATGCAAAGAGGCTCCTAAAGCAGTAATAGAATTAGAAAAATATGGAGTTCCATTTAGTAGAACTGATGATGGAAAAATATACCAAAGACCTTTTGGAGGAATGACTAAAAATTATGGTAATGGGATTGTTCAAAGAACATGTGCAGCAGCAGATAGAACAGGTCACGCAATACTTCATACTCTTTATGGGCAAGCATTAAAACATGATACAGAATTTTTTATTGAATATTTTGCATTAGACTTGTTGATGAAAGATGGAGCTTGTAAAGGGCTTATAGCTTGGAATCTAAATGATGGAACTATTCATAGGTTTAGAGCACACAATACAATAATTGCAACGGGTGGTTATGGAAAAGTTTATTACTCTGCGACTTCTGCACATACATGTACTGGAGATGGTAATGCAATGGTTTTAAGAGCTGGTTTACCATTACAAGATATGGAGTTTGTTCAGTTTCATCCAACAGGAATTTATGGACATGGAACTTTAATTTCAGAGGGTGTTAGAGGAGAAGGTGGTTATTTAGTTAATTCAAAAGGTGAGAGATTTATGGAGAGATATGCCCCAAAAGCTAAAGATCTAGCTTCTAGAGATGTGGTTAGCAGATCTATGTCAATTGAAATTAATGAAGGAAGAGGTGTAGGCAAAAATCAAGATCATGTGCACTTACACTTAAGCCATTTGAATAAAAGTGTAATTGAAAATAGACTGCCAGGAATTACAGAAGCTGCAAGATTATTTGCAGATGTAGACGTCACTAAAGAACCAATTCCAGTTGTGCCTACAGTCCATTACAACATGGGTGGTATCCCAACTAATTATAAAGCAGAAGTTTTAACAATTAATGGTTCTGAAAAAACTGTGCCAGGATTAATGGCAATTGGTGAGGCTGCATGCGTATCAGTACATGGAGCAAACAGACTAGGCTCAAATTCATTAATAGATCTTGTGGTATTTGGTAGAGCAGCAGCAAAGAGAACAGCTGAACTTGTAAAACCTGGAACTCCACATGAAAGTATAGGAGAGTCAGAAACTCAAAAATGTTTAGAAAGATTTGATAAGTTAAGAAATGCTAATGGAGACAATACTACAGCAGAGCTAAGACTTGAAATGCAGAAAACAATGCAGTCAAAATGCGCAGTTTTTAGAACAGATAAAACTCTTAAAGAAGGTGTTGATGAAATTAGAAAAACTTATGATGGAATGAGCTCTATTTCAGTAAAAGATAAATCACTTATTTTTAATACAGATTTAGTTGAAACTCTAGAATTTGATAATTTAATAAGGCAAGCAATTACTACTGTAGACTCAGCTTATCATAGAAAAGAAAGTAGAGGTGCCCATGCTAGAGAAGATTTTCCTAAAAGAGATGATAAAAAATTTATGCAACACACTCTTTCTTGGTGCAACGGAAAAAATACAAAAATAGGATATAGACCTGTTCATAAAAATACATTAACAAATGATGTACAATATTTTCCTCCACAAGAAAGAGTTTATTAATGGTTCAAATTAACTTACCTGAAAACTCTCAAGTTCAAAAAGGAAATTATTATAAAGATAAAACTGGATCTAAAAATATTAGAAAAGTTAATGTTTACAGATGGGATCCATCTTTAGGTAAAAAACCAAGAATAGATACATATGAAGTTGACATGAACAATTGTCCATCAAAAGTTTTAGATATCTTAAATAAAATAAAAAATGAAATAGACCCAACTTTAACATATCGTAGATCATGTGCTCATGGAGTGTGTGGTTCTTGTGCAATGAATATGGATGGAAAAAATGGATTAGCATGCACTAAACCTCATTCAGAAATAGATGGAGATATTGACATTTATCCATTGCCACATTTAAAAGTAAAAAAAGATTTAATTGGAGATTTAAATGGATTATATAAACAATATGAGTCGATAGAACCGTGGTTAAAAACAAATACAAAAGTTGAAACATCTGAAATCATTCAATCGAAAAAAGATAGAGAAAAACTAGATGGAGCATATGAATGTATAATGTGTGCATGTTGCTCAACCTCTTGTCCAAGTTATTGGTGGAATGGAGATAAATATTTAGGTCCAGCAGTCTTGCTTCAAGCATACAGATGGATTGTAGATAGTAGGGATGATGAAAGAAAAGAAAGATTAAAAAAAGTAGCTGATGAGCTAAAGTTATATAGATGCCATACTATTATGAATTGTACAAATGCCTGTCCTAAAGGACTAAATCCAGCAAAAGCTATTGCAGAATTAAAGAAAATGCTTGCAACAAGTTAATTACCCCCTTAAATAAAAGCACTCATGAATTTATTAGAACATTTTATTGGCGGAAAGCTAATTTCAGGTTCATCTGATAAAAAAAGTAAAATTTTTAATCCAGCAACAGGTGAGCAAGAATCTGAAGTAAGATTAGCTAACAAAGTAGATGTAGACCAATCTGTTGAAGTAGCAAAAAAAGCTTTTGAAATATGGTCATTAAAACCTTCTCTTCAAAGAGCAAGAGTTATGTTCAAGTTTAAGGAATTAATAGAAAAAAACGCTGATGAACTTACAAAACTAATAGTTCGAGAACACGGAAAAGTTTATGAAGATGCTAAAGGCTCTTTAACAAGAGGACTAGAAGTAGTTGAATTTGCTTGTGGAATTCCAAATTTACTTAAAGGAGAATTTTCAGAAAATGTTGGAACAAATGTTGATAGTTGGTCAATGCGTCAACCATTAGGAGTAGTAGCTGGTATTACACCATTTAATTTTCCAGCAATGGTACCAATGTGGATGTTTCCTATTGCTATAGCATGTGGAAATACATTTATTTTAAAACCATCTGAAAAAGACCCATCTTGTCCATTAAGATTAGCTGAACTATTAAGAGAAGCTGGACTACCGGATGGTGTTTTTAATGTTGTCAATGGAGATAAAGAATCAGTAGATGCAATTTTAACAAATAAAGATATTAAAGCTGTCAGTTTTGTAGGTTCAACTCCAATCGCAAAATATATTTATGAAAATTCTGCCAAAAATGAAAAAAGAGTTCAAGCATTAGGAGGTGCAAAAAATCATCTAGTTGTGATGCCAGATTGTGATTTAGATAGTGCTGTAAATGGTTTAATGGGAGCTGCATATGGATCTGCTGGAGAAAGATGTATGGCTCAATCAGTAGCAGTAGCTGTTGGAGATATAGCAGATGAGCTAGTTTTACGTTTGTCAAAAAAAGTTGAAGTATTAAAAGTAGGTCCTGGAATGGATAAAACATCTGAAATGGGACCATTGGTAACTAAAGAACATTTACAAAAAGTAAAAAATTATGTTGATCTAGGCGTTGATGAGGGAGCTAAGTTAATTGTTGATGGTAGAAATATAAAACTTCAAGGTTATGAAAAAGGTTTTTTTATAGGTGGATGTTTATTTGACCATGTTCAAAAAAATATGAGAATTTATAAGGAAGAAATATTTGGTCCAGTTTTATCAGTTGTAAGAGTCAAAACTTTTGAAGAAGCAACAAAATTAATTAATGATCATGAATATGGAAATGGAGTAAGCATCTATACTAGAGATGGTGATGCAGGCAGAACCTTTGCTAGTAAAATTCAAGTTGGTATGGTTGGGATTAATGTTCCGATACCTGTTCCAATGGCCTTTCATAGTTTTGGAGGATGGAAAAGATCATTATTTGGAGATAGCGCAATGCACGGTACCGAAGGGATTAAATTTTATACAAAGCTTAAAACAGTAACATCAAGATGGCCTTCGGGTATAAGGTCAAATGCAGAATTTGTAATGCCAACAATGAAATAGAGAAAAATTATGAAAAAAATATCTTTAATTGGAGCGGGTCAAATAGGTGGGACTCTAGCTCACTTAATTGGAATTAAAGAAGTAGTAGATGAAGTGGTACTCTTTGATGTTGCGAGTGGAATAGCAAAAGGTAAAGCTTTAGATATAGCTCAGTCCTCATCAATCGATGGTTTTAAAGTAAAATTTTCAGGAACAGATAATTATGATGATATTAAGGGGTCTGATGTAATAATTATTACGGCTGGAGTTCCAAGAAAACCAGGGATGAGTAGAGATGACTTATTAGGTATTAATTTGAAGATTATTAAACAAGTGGCGGAAGGTATTAAAAAAAATGCACCTGAGGCTTTTGTTATATGTATCACAAACCCTTTAGATGTAATGGTGATGGCATTTCAAAAATTTTCTGGTCTACCTGCGAATAAGGTTGTTGGAATGGCAGGAATTTTAGACAGTTCAAGATTTAAATTATTTTTATCAGAAGAACTTAATGTTCCAGTTAAGGAAATAGATGCAATGGTTATGGGAGGTCATGGAGATACGATGGTCCCAATGCCAAGATTTACAAAAGTTTCAGGAAAACCTTTGTTAACTTTAGTTAAAGAAGGAAAAATATCTCAAGAAAGATTAGAAGAAATTAACCAAAGAACTAGAGATGGAGGAGCTGAAATTGTCAAATATTTAGAAAAGGGATCAGCTTTTTACGCTCCAGCTGCATCGGGAGTTCAAATGGCAGAATCATACCTAAAAGATGAAAAGAAATTATTACCCTGTGCTATTCAATTAAATGGTGAGTATGGAGTAAGTAATGTATATGCAGGGGTTCCAGTTATAATTGGAAAAGACGGAGTAGAAAAAATTGAACTGATAGACCTAGATGAAAAAGAAAAAAAAGAATTTATGCATTCTATAAAAGCTGTGAAAGCATTATGGGAAGCAGCTTCCAAGATAGATCCAGATCTTTCTAAATAATGAACATTCACGAACATCAAGCTAAACAAATTTTAAAGAAATATGGTGCAATAGTCCCTGAAGGAATTTTTGCAATGAATGTAGAAGAGCTAGTTGAAAAAGCAAAGTTATTAAAAACAGAAAAATTTGTACTAAAAGTACAAATCCATGCTGGTGGAAGAGGTAAAGCGGGAGGAATTAAAATTTTAAGCACTTTAGAGGAATTAAAGACTGCAGCAAAAGAATTATTAGGTAAAACTCTTGTAACACATCAAACAGGTCTTGAAGGCAGAAAAGTTAAAAGATTATATGTTGAGGAGTCATCAAACATAGAAAAAGAATTTTATTTATCATGCTTAGTTGATAGAGCAAGTTCAAAAATTGCATTTATATCAAGTGACCAAGGTGGGATGGATATTGAAGAAGTGGCAAGTAATACGCCAGAAAAAATTATAACAACAAAAGTAGAATTTGGTGATAAAATTTTAAAAAAAGATTGTGAAAAAATAATTGAAATTTTTAATCTAAGTAATGATGAAAAAAAGCAAGCAATATCACTAATTAAATCAGTATATAAAATGTTTATTAGTACCGATGCTAACATGGTTGAGGTTAATCCTTTAATTTTAACTAAAGAAGGAAAAATAATTTGTCT
>MDSW01049330.1_pt1 | contig 20600 bp, 15 predicted proteins | sample 811171 | NCBI WGS metagenome assembly MDSW01 (sample SAMN05326641, study PRJNA326480) | marine metagenome | isolation source: seawater | place: Atlantic Ocean: North West | collected 2012 | reverse complement strand
TGTGTTCAAGTTAAGCATAGCACACGTCGTAACATGGATGTGGTTAGGAAGGCCATTGCTGGCACCATATTCCTCCTGATTTTATTGATACAGTTGAATCCTTCACTAGTCAATAGCGTAGTCGTACCTGATAGGGGCGAAGAGAGTACAAATTCTGGATCCGACCTAGTTGCGCTGCAAGATGAAGAGCGCTGGCTGATAGTGCCAATTCACTTCCCAACCGCACCGTTTCCAGACTCAGAAATAGAATCGTTAGTCGAAGGAGAGGACGGAGCCATCGAGTATATCAGCCAAGCAAGCGGCGGCAGAAGCTCACTAGAGGTCACGATATCGCAGAGACCCTACATCGCCCCTCAACACATAGGATACTGGGGTGAAGATGCGGATGGCTCGAGAGATGTCGATGTTCAAGAACTTGTTAGCATGGCTGTCTCATACTCACTCACTGGGACAGACCTCTCCCCCTGGGATCTCGATTCAGACGGAACCATCGACAGAATCTTGTTTATCCATGGCGAGAAACCACAGGAAATTGGTGGCGGCAGTCAATCCATCTGGAGTCATTTTTCAGAACTCGATAACCCAATTGACGTCTCTTCTTGGAGTATAGAGCACTATACGATCACCTCGATACAATCAGGGCTCGGTACAGTAATTCATGAGATGCTACATCAAATGGGCGCATTGGATCTCTACGATGTGCATGGGGACCTACCAACACGGGAATGGAACGGAATAGGCGATTGGGGCATCATGGCTAGCGGTAACTGGAATGACGCGGGAAGTAGTCCAGCATTGCCAACAGCATCAACAATCACCCTAATAGATCCTGACAGGGAGCATGTTGAGATTGACCCCTCACTCGGAGGAATCTACGAGATTGAGCCATTCAGTAAAACAGGTCAGATTGCATCCATACGAGTTTCCGATACCGAATATCTTTGGATGACTTACAGGGATGGGTCGGGCTTCGATGCAGGACTCCCGGGCGATGGCTTGCTCGTAGAATATCAGGATATAGCCAACGGGGACTCTGACGATAATATGCTCAACTCCGATCCGTTTTCTCCGTGGAGCTATATTGTAGAGGCCGATGGCGATGATGCCCTCTTCTTGAATGATGATTCAGGATCCCCAACAGATGCATTCGCTCCAGGATCAATCTTCGGAGCTGAAGGGATACCAATACGCGACTCTTCAGGAACTCTAGTTAATTGGACAGTCAGCGTCTCGCAATCAGGCGACCAGGCACTCAACATAACGGTCCAACATCTCGAAAGCAGCATCAGAATATTAGCCCCAAGAGCACCGTTCGTCCTTCTTCCCGTGGATGATATGTACTTCACTATGATAGTGGAAGAGTCGTGTAATGTAGCCATGTCATCTCGTTGGTCCGCTTCCCCTGAAGATGCGATAACTAGTGAAGCGGGATACTCAGAGGGGGCCCATTCTGTGAAAGTAATGGACATCGCGAATACATCTAGGTTGAAAGGAACCTTGCAGGCTACATTCAGTTGCGCTCAAGACGATGACACTGCCCAAGAAAATGAAATCAATATCCAAGCCAAGTGGTACAAGGTTAACCACAAGATTGATCCGATATCTCAGAGCATGGATATTTCCTCATCCTCTCCTTCATCCGTTGATTTAGAAGTTAGAATCAATGGAACAGGCCAAGTAATCTACGACGTCGTTATCGATGGACCGGCTTCCCAGATAGTGACTACAGAAAGTCCGATCAGTCTTTCAGAAGGAGATGTCATTGATCTCGAGGTAGATCCTTCAGGACTTCTTTCGCCCGGTATGATTGCAAGGGGCGAAGTTGTATTGCATGATGGCTTCGGAATCGAAACTAGAATCCCCTTCGTGCTTGAATCAGAGGGTCCTCTGGATGCGATTCCAATCGTAGGGTGGCTATCAATACCCTCGAACGGAATCTCAGTTGCCTTAGCCATGATATTCTTCTCCTATGCAAGACCCCAGAAAGAAGAACTAGCACACGATGCTAGGGGCTTCTCGGATAATGCCGATGAAAATCCAACACTGCCTTGGCCGTAATTTCTACTGCCTTCGCCTAGTGGTGGACCATCTTGCATCCGGAGGAGGCCTTACTATCGCCACATAACTCACGGAATCGCCCTCAACAACCGGTAGCAGCATTGTCTTATTCACCCCGGAGGACAGTCTCGAGCCTTGGCATGCTGATGTCCAATCAGCCGGCAGAGAATGTGGATGTGAGACCAGCCAAGGAGCATGATTTTCAGACATGTCTCCTTCGTAAGCTCGCCATCGTACACCGTATTTGAAACCGGTCCTCACAAGAAGTCCCCTATCCTCCATGTCTCTGGCAACCCTCGCACCGAGATTATCGTTTACTTCCGACAAGGAATTCTCATCAAGTACATGACCCCCAAGAAAGGAGGGAATTCCCGCTGCATCGCCCTTTTCAGAAACCCATGACGACCCGTTCAACATACCTATCGCCCCGTCCCCATCAAATAACTGCGCCTCAAACCTGCCCTTTGGCTGAACTTCTTTCACCCTGTAAGAAACCACATCAAGATCGTCATCGACAATCAACATCTCGGCAAATCTATCCAGTTCTTTTACCGCTCTACACCAGTTCAAGAGGTCTCTGATATCAAACTCAGAACGAGCATGATTCCATCTTACTTCAGCATCAGGGAGCCCTCTTGCAGGATGATTCTTAGCATCCCACCTAAGTGCCTGAGTGCCATCGGTGATTTCAAAATCCATCTCTTCGAAATGGTCGTGCCACAACACTTTGTTACCCGGTTGCCGCATAGCTTCATTCACCAATGCCTCATGTATCAAGCTAGATCGCTTTCTAAGCGCATCGTGAAACCAATCCTCTGATGGCCATTCCATACCCCTGTGGTCGTGACAGTAGACAACATCTGTGGGGCATAGTAGCAATACGTCGTCCATTGGCCTCCCTATCGCAGATTTGTCCCACCACCGCCGAGTGGTGACGCGTACGTCAGCAATACCACCTGGGGCCATATATCGGCGAGTAGCGAATACAACTTGGACTCGTCGGTCTTCCCAAACCCTCATTCATCGAGTCTTAGTGGAGGTCTCGTGGACCGACAAGGCCTATCCGAAAAAGAACGGAAAGAAGCCTTGAAGAGATTGTCAAACACCCTCCGATCATCAGAGCGCGAGAAAGTCATCTTGGTCGGGGATGTGATGCTAGATCGATATCACCACGGATTTGCAAATAACCTCAACTCCACCGCTCCTGTGCCCGTACTCAAAATAACCAGAACCGAAGAGAACGCAGGTGCAGCTGCCCACATTGCTCAGAGTCTTGCCTCCCTCGGTATATCTGTGGGCCTGCACGCCGTTATCGGTTCAGATAGTGAAGGTATGGCAATAAGGGATAGCCTGGAAGACTTGGGAGTGGAGACTTCTGGGCTGGAGATTATAGACGACCACTCGACACTAGTCAAGACAAGATACTTCGCCTCGAGGGAGAGTTTGTTGGATAGACCGCAGATCATGCTTCAAGCTGATAGGGAAGACCCCGATGGCATTTCGGATAATATCTCGGACATAATCTGCTCCAAGGCACTCAAGGCGATGGAGGGGTCGATTTCACTGGTCATCTCAGACTATGACAAGGGCGTAGTGACTCGTGAAAGCGCACGCAAGCTGATTGACGAAGCAAATCGCCATGGAATCCCAGTCATAATGGATCCGAAACTGACAGGCCTCGATAGGAGCGGTGACTCAACAATAGTGATATTCGAGAGGAGGGGGCTTGACTTGCTTCGGCGAAGAATGGGCCATGATGATGCCACGTCCGCCACCGAGGCTCTGATGAATGAGCACGGATGGGGGGCAGTGTTGGTTCTCGGAGGCAATGCTGGAGTGACGCTCTTCCATTCGGATGGCCGCCAAGTGTTTTCGCCTACGTCAATAATCAATCCAAGACAACAGATAGGCCTTCATGATGCAGCGGCATCAGCGCTTTCCTTCGCTCTTGGCAACGGACACGACTTGATCGACGCCTCGATTCTAGCAGGAGCCGCATGCGACTGTATCCTGGCATCCCCTCATGGCGAATCAGTTCTAACAAGGGAAGCATTGACACTCAGGGTCGATGAAATTCTATGGCAAATGAAAATCTCAGATCGTTGAACAAGAAGGCGTCGTCTTCATACGTGCCCAGTATGGGCAACGGATGTGAAAAAAGGCAATATCCGGGCTCTAGTGACGCTTCTCAGTGTTACTATAATTGCTCTATCCGCCTCCAACTCGATTACGGCTGAAGAAGCAGAAAGTCACGACGACTCAACTCCCCCAGTACCCATATTCGAGATACAGGATGAAATCAACGAGAGTCCTGAACCAATGATTCTGGATGCATCTCTTAGCTACGATCCAGGCACTGATTCGAATGACTTGAGATACATTTGGTCCGGGACAAGGGGCGCAGACAACATTGTGATAGACTACCATGAAAACGAGTCTGTTGCCCTAATGCCGATCGGAGTGGCAGGAACCTACAAGATACGTTTGACAGTATTCGACCCATCTATGAACTCAGCAACTTTGGAGCATGAAGTCAGGGTAATCGACGTCCTGCCTCAGATACAAGGAACATTTGCTTCACAAATTATATCCGATGGGGCATCGATAGAACTTCCGGATTCTTCAGGACCATGGTCGATAAATGCAACTGCTTCAACAGATGGGGGTTCTGAGGTAGCTGATTGTGAGTGGTATCTGGACAACTCTATCTGGCTTGAGGGGTGCAAACACTCTATTCAAGAATGGCCTGCTTTGGGTTTTGAGTCCAGGAATGTACGTCTTGAGGTGATGGATGATGACGGATCTTTGAGTTCAATGGAATTCATCTTGGTGAATGAGGCCCAAGAAGACTCGAACCGCGACATCTATCTTGCTCTCGGAGCACTCTTAATCGTCGGAACTCTTGCCACCGTCTTTCGAAGGCGATCGAACTTCGATATACCAAAATGGCCTTCTAGGGTATCTGGTGAAGACCACATGCTCAAGTAGAGGCTGGAATTAGAGCCAATCATGCACAGCAGCCCGCCGTTCGGCCGTGAGGAGTATCTCCGCCGTCAGTCTGCGTTGCTTGCACAGATAGACACGTCCACTGTACTGTTGGTGCCAACTAACCCGATTATGAGGAGAAGTCATGATGTGAACTTCCCATATAGAGCCTCTTCAAGTATCCTCTACCTTTCAGGATGGAGTGAGCCCAACGCTCTCTTTGCAGCATGGCATGATGGCGATAAGTGGGTAACAGCACTATTTGTCAGGGATAATGACGAGGCCGCTGAACGCTGGGAAGGCAGGAGAGTCGGCGTCCAAGGGGCATTGGACAACTGGCCCATCGATCATGCTTTCCCACATCCATCTAGGCTGGAGGTACTTCAGCCCATATTGGAAAAGAGATCGACTGTAGCGTTGTTACAGGGTTTTGACAAAGATGTCGATGAATTTGTTATCGGAATGATTGCAGAAAAAAATAGGGATAAAACAGTCACAGGCAGAGGGCCTTCCTCATTGACGGACCCATACTCAATACTTGCTGAATTGAGGTTGAGAAAATCAGATTCAGAAATTGAGCATATGAGGAAATCCGCATCAATAGCAAGTGATGCACATCTATCGGCAATGAAAGAGACTTCAGGAGCCACGACTGAATCGGAAATCCAATCAATCATCGAAGCAGTCTTTACGCGCAATAACTCTCAATGCAGCTATGGATCCATAGTGGCAGGTGGCGACAATGCAACCATACTCCACTATCATTCCAACTCCGAGCCTATCCGGAACGGGGATTTAGTTCTGATAGACGCTGGATGCGAAGTGAATGGGTATGCCTCCGACATAACGAGAACATGGCCAGTATCTGGAAAATTCACCAAGAGCCAGAAGGAAATCTATGAAATCGTTCTCGAGGCACAAGAGGCGGCCATATCCGAGTGTAGGCCAGGTAATTCATGGTCAGACCCGCATAGGGCTGCAATGGAAGTAATTTCAAAGGGATTAATCGATCTCGGAATTCTCGATTGTTCGCTAGAGGCCGCAATGGGCGAAGATCTGAATGGCGAAACTCGCCGATATTTCATGCATGGAACTAGCCATTCTCTCGGATTAGATGTTCATGACGTAGGCATCACCAGGCCTAATGGCAAGGGGCCAGGTAGAATCTTGGAGCCTGGCATGATTCTGACGGTTGAGCCAGGCCTGTATTTCCCACTTTGGACCGGTGACGGGGGCGCCCCTGAACGCTATCTGGGAATCGGTATACGCATAGAAGACGACGTACTCATAACAGACAATGAGCCTGAAGTTCTCACTAACCACTGCCCGAAAAGAGTCGAAGATATTGAGATGGTAATCGGTTCGGAGGCATGAGATTGACTATTTCAAAACCTCAAATAAGTTCGCCTAACTCACGGATTGAGCTAGATCAGGCCACTGTCATATACGCTGATATGGAATTCCACGAGCTCTTGAACATGGCTCAAGCAAGAAGAAAGATGATGGTTCCGGGCAATCATGTAACGTACCTAGTTGATAGGAATATCAACTACACGAATGCTTGCACCATAAACTGCCAATTCTGCTCTTTTTATCGTCCCCCCGACCATCCTGAAGCTTACACTCAGACTGTCGATGAGATAAGTGAGAGAATATCCGCATTAGAGGAGGTCGGCGGCACCAGGATTCTCATGCAAGGGGGCGTGAATCCCGATCTCCCATTAGAATGGTACACTGAACTAATTTCAGAGCTAAGGTCGAGACACCCCGGGATAGCATTCGACTGTTTCTCTCCAATCGAGATTGAGGGCATCGCGAAAGTTGCGAGTAAGACCACGGCTGAGGTATTGACGGTGCTCAAAGAAGCAGGAATGACAGGCCTCCCTGGTGGCGGTGCAGAGATGTTGGTCGATAACGTAAGGCTAGATGTCTCTCCAATCAAGGGTTCATCAGACAGGTGGATCGAAGTTATGAGGGAGGCACAGAGGCTCGACTTGACCACATCTGCGACAAACGTCTTCGGATTCGGGGAGACGTTACGTCAGAGGATAGAACACCTAGACCGTATTAGGAATCTACAGGATGAAGCAATTTCAGAAGGGAGAAGGGGATTTACGTCATTTATCGCGTGGCCCGTCCAGCTTGAGAACAACTCATTCGGACTGAGAAATAGGGGGAGAAATAGAATCGAGATGGGTGCTGGACCAATTGACTATCTCCGCCATCTAGCGATTTCAAGACTTTATCTGGATAATATATCGCACATACAGGCATCCTGGCCAACCATGGGACTTGGAATTGCCCAGATAGGCCTCAGTGCTGGTGCAGACGACATCGGCTCCACTATGATGGAGGAAAACGTAGTTTCTGCCTCTGGAACAACTCGAACTTCAGCCTCTGAATTAGAGCTGAGGAAGACGATAGAATCAGCAGGTTTCAAACCCGTTAAGAGAGATTCAGATTACCAGCATCTATGACTCTGGCCATCCATCTAAGGGATCTAGATCCCTCACACCAGATAGCGGCATGATTGGTATGGTAATATCGCCTTCACGCATCGGAACAGTCAGTTCTTGTGACCAACCGATATCCAATCCATCTTTAGGCACCCCATACCGAATTTGCTTACCTTTGCTTAAGTCTCCGGAACCCCTCTTGCCTATCAGTTGAATTTCCCAATGCACGGTGAATAATGGGGAGTAAATCGAACCCGGCCAAAGATTCTCAGGCTCAGGAAGAAACATGCTTCCACCATCTGCTTCGACAGGTATCCACTTGCCGGGGTCAGAAACCCTCAATGGCTCCAAGACGAGGGAACCTGAATTATCAGATGACATCGGAACAGTCTCCCCCACATTGGTTCCATCTGATTCACCAAGTGCTATTCGAGATACTGGGGTGGGCGTGGAAAGACCTGGAGGAGGCTGACCCTCCTTCCTCCTCCCAACCATGCTAAGAAGCGTCTCTCTTTCTGGAACTGGCATCCCGACAACCAATCTCGCATGTGAAAGTGAGACTTCTGCTGGTTTGGATAGAATTTCTATCTCCACACCGTCACCCTTCCACTTTGTTCGAACCTCCAGTGGCAAAATTGGGTCTGAGAGCCAAGATCGCTGCTTCCTCAAATCTCTGAGATTAGAGGCAACTCTGAGGAATATCGGGACTATGAATATCGGGAATGCTATGAATAGTATTGCAGGATAATCCAGTGGGCCCAATGAAACTGGCTCACTAAGAATCCATCCAACTAGGGGTATATCTTCTAGTATGCCGCCAAAAAAAGCCTGAGCAGATAACGCTGCGAATATCGCGAACACACCGTAAGGAAGAATCTGCCTAGATATCTTGTGAAGAGGATCAGGTTTGATGAACCAGCCTTTACGTTTCGATATAATCAGATCATCAGGAGTGTTCGACACCGGTAACTCTTCTGCAATGGCGCCCTGATCTTTATCCAGAGGAGTCCAATGAGCATACCAGCTTGACTCAGATCCGATTTTAATTGGATTTTTAATTTCGGTCTTAAGCAAACATTCGACAGGCTTGATCAATTCAGGATTCGCCGAATCCCTGTCAAAAGGGGGATACCTCATCGATATTTTGCTTATGGACATAACATCACGCAAAGATTAGTGATCCAGCCGCCTTACGCGCCAGTTTTCTGAATTCGGGGACATCCTTTAGCAGCCGTAAGCCCAGAGGTATGGGATTCTCAATCTCCCCATATTTCTGAATCAAGGCTATCACTTCTGGTTTAGCCCACACTTTGAAGATAGCCTCCAACTCTTCATCAGTAGTCGATGTTAGGAAAGCGTCTCTCAATGCCCTCGCCCTATCGTGTCTTTTCGCTATTGGTTTGATTGCATCAATGCAAATTTTATCTGAACGCTTCTCATTGATTTCATCTGATTCAATTACTTTTGAAATGTGGTCAACTAGCGCATCTACATGATCAAAACCCGGGCCTATGCCTCCTCCTGTTGTGGGCTTACAAAGGCCAGCAGCATCTCCAAACAGCATCACTCGTCCCCTCGAAGGTCTTCTGACCGGTTTGGCTGGAACAGGGCCGCAGTATCTTCCCACTTCCGAACAACCCGAGAATCTATCTCTCCATAGGTGATGATTTAGGAGGGAGTTCAGGGTATCCTCGCTCGAGCGCCCCTCAAGAAGGTCGGGCCTACTGAAAGTTCCAATTCTTGTCGTCGTACCAGTGGGTATGGCCCATGCAAAGAACCCCGGGGCGACGCTTCTTCCGGTGTACATGTCCAACTTTCCTTCTGAATGTGAGTAACCTGTAACATCAATTTGGAATCCAATCATCATCTCCCGGACCCTCCCCATTCTGTGGTAGCGACGAGTCCAAGAATGCGCGCCATCAGCACCCAGAAGAACTCTGGAAGATACCTGTATGGTGCCGCCGTCACACTCAATGGTGGTCTCTACACGATCGTCACGAACTTGAGTCTCAACAGGCCTAGAATTCAACATTAAACCGGCCCCGGTCGAGACAGCCATGTTCACTACTGCCTCATCGAAGAGCTTTCTGCAGACTGACCAGGTCCTGGTCCTATCGGGCGACCCTATCTCGACAAGCGTACCTTCTGGGCCATGAATCCTCGCGCCCCATATCCTTGTCTGAGATACTTCTTCCAAACCAACCTTTGACATCGATCCGGGATTGACCAAGCCAGCGCACTGAAATGGCCTTCCAATTTGAGCGTGCTCTTCGAGCATGAGTACTGATTTACCCTTATCTGCAAGTCTTTTTGCAAGATAGCCACCAACCGGCCCAGCGCCCACAATCAATGCATCAACCTGAATCAAATCACTTCCTTTTGCGTCGACCTCTGCCCTTTATACCAAGTCGTTCTCTCATGGCCTGAATCGAATTGCTAACCACGGAACCATCAAGCTCCTCGATACTTTTCGTAGAGTACTCTTTGCAAAATGCCTCTTCATTCACCTCAGCCTTCTCCAGTAGAGATCTGAGATATTTGATTTGACGTTCAGTGGGCGGTCTAGGCCTCCCTCCTTGAATTTCGATCAACTTCGATATCAATACAGATGCGGATCCAGATCTTCCCCCGGTTAATTCATCAATCGAGTTGACTTCAGCCAAAATAGCAGCATCATCCAAAGAAATGTCAAGCTGATCGCAGAGCCTCAAAATTAGATTCATCTGCTTCTCGGAAGCTCCTGCTGCGACGTTCATCTCCCTGAGTTGCTCGATGAGGTCCTTTGCTGTAGACCCGTCTATATCTTCAAGACTCTCCCCATTCATAATTTTACTTCGCTCTTCTTCATCGAGAGAGTTGAGAAGTTGCTTTAGGAAAGATTTCTGCTTTGGAGTGGGCTTCGATCTCCTCAACTCTAAAGCGGCCGTATGTGCTTCGGAAAATCCCCCTACAAAGTTAGACCAGACATCGGGCGCTTCGATTTTTCCATGCTCAATCCCATCTAAACTGGCCTCCATTCCCGCTGTGAATTCTGATTCAAAAACACCCCTATCGCCATCATTGCCATACATGGGAGCTATTTCTTCCCAAAGGAGGATTCCACGGTCTGTAGGAATTAGAGACCCATTCTCGCTAACAACGTATCTTCTCTTGTCATCAAGTAGCTTATCCACTGTTGAAGCATATGTCGACGGTCTTCCGATCCCCCTCTTTTGCATACTCTCAACCAGGGTGTGCTGTCTAAGTCTACTGGGGGGCTTCGTCTCATCTATAATCAGACAAGGACTATCTTCATTCGTCAGAATCTGGATACTGCTGCCAACCGTCGTACCTGTTTCTGGAGGATTCAAGTTCGGTGTGGCTCTCTGAGTCCCAAATGCCCATTCCCATCCGGTCTTAACTCTCCATGACTTGCTGGAAGTCAAGACTTTTTCGAACTCATCCACGCGTGCTTTGATAGACAATGTTGAATATTCCGAATCTACCATTTGACTAGCAGCAAATCTGCTCCATATCAACGAATAAAGTGACATCTGCGCCTTATCGAGACCATCAGGCGATTGGTTAGAGGGGTCGGTTGGACGTATGGCTTCATGCGCATCCTGAACCGCACTATCGCTGACCTCCCCTACGATGCCCGGGGCAGCTCTGAGAGCATCAGAACCGACATTCTTCGAGATATACTCCCTGATCGTACTCCTGGCCTCGGGACTAGTGCGCGTGGAGTCTGTTCTTAGGTATGTTATGAGGCCCTGCTGATATAGGCCATTAGCAACATTCATGACTCTTTTACTGGTCCAATTCAAATCAGATCCAGCCTTTCTAAGAAGAGTCGGCGTGGAGAATGGTGGCTGTGGCTTACTTCTTCTCGACCCTGTCTTAACATCGGTAATTTCCAACGATTTATGCTTCCCGAGGGCTGAAAATGCTTCTTCAGCCAACTTCTTGTTATTGGTCCGATCAGGATGATGTTTTGGCTTGTCTGTGGACTCGTCAAACCAAGCCTCGGAATCATCTTTCTCATGAAATCTCACTTTGAAATGGAACTCATCCGAATCTGCTGTAACGGCATAATACGGCTGTGGTTCGAATGCCAATCTTTCCAACTCTCTCTCGACTAAGATACCCAGAGTTGGCGTCTGGACCCTTCCCATTGAGGTAAGATTCCAAGATCGAGAGAATTTCGATGCCCTGTAGCCCACCAATCTATCCATAAATCTCCGAACCTTTGCAGCCTCGACTAGATTCATGTCCACCTCCCGAGGATTACCAATTGCATCCATTATGGCACTCTTGGTCACCTCGTTGAAAGTGACTCTCTTGGTCTCAAAGTCTGAAAAAATCTCAGCCAATCTCCATGCGATGAACTCTCCCTCTCTGTCGGGGTCCGTTGCAATGTAGACGGTTTTAACGCCATTCTTTTCAGCCTTAGAAATTAATGACTCAACCAATCTCTCTGTATTCTCCCTTTCCTTGGTACTATTACCTGACCAGTCCCACGGGGGTTCTGGAAGCACATCTTCCTTAGATGCCCACATTGCCTTGTTGGCTTGTTTCCTATCGGGATGAGCCCTGCCCGGAAGATCCTGTACATGGCCCCGGCATGACTCTACAAGATACCCTTTCCCAAGATACCCCTGTATCTTCTTGCCCTTGGCCCCTGACTCCACAATAACCAAGCTACTCATGGATACTCATTCACTCCGCATCGAGGTAACTGTATAATTTAAATGGGCGATATGTGGTTAATTTTTCACTACTGTACGCCATTCTCTTTCAGACCACGGCTCAACATCAACACACCCGATACAACCAGGGTACCCAGCAGATGCAAGTGAGACAATTGAAGAGAAGAGATTCTGAATTTGAAGTCCAACATCACCTGGGAGCCAGACAATATCTTCGGCATCAGGTTCGTTGCCTCCGATAACCCCCCCATGTCCGCCAAAGGGGGATATCCTCATTTGTCCGGAAGAATCACGCCCACCGTATTCGACGTTGATTATTATCGAGGGATTAGCATCCGCTGCAATTACAAGAGCCTCTTCCATTCTACGTATCCCAGCTTCATTCCCTTCAAGCAACAAACCCCTTGATTTTAGGATGCGTTTGGCTAGTTCTAGAGCCCCAGCATCCGGCGTCATGGAGCTGTTGAGTCGCCAATCCTTGAAGAACCTGACACAGCAGAGGGGATGGAAGATCATGTCATACGGCCTGTTGGTGAGACCACTTCTCAGATTCTTTGATTCTGAAAGTGCACACGGAATGAGCCTTTCTTTGGGCTCTACTGTAGCATCTACTGTGATAGGCCAGAAGCTCCTCGGAACGCTCTATAGAACGCCTTCGCTGCCAGTCGATGCCTTCGGATCCCGATTCAGACACCCTGTGGGCCTAGCTGCCGGATTCGACAAAAGATGTGAGGCACTTTCCCTCTGGCCATCCATCGGCTTCTCATGGACTGAGGCGGGGGGCATCACATACCATCCACAGGATGGAAATGAGAAACCCAGAATGTTCAGGGCAGACTCTGATCGAGCTCTAGTGAATCGAATGGGATTCAATAATCCAGGTGCTGTTGAGGCTAGGAGGACCCTACAAAGAACTCTTGATTCAGGCAATTGGCCGAGAACGCCGCTTGCAATAAATGTCGGATGTAGCAAAGTCGCTATGAGTGACAACCAGCCGGAGAAGGACTACATAGCCACATTACAGCAACTTTGGGATTTTGGAGATATTTTCGTGATAAATGTCTCTTCGCCCAACACGCCCGGTTTGAGGGATCTGGGACAAGAGGGGCGGCTATCGTCCCTACTTGACGCGATAAACTCATTCCGTTCAATGCGGGATTCCGATCATCCAGTCCTTCTCAAGGTTTCACCAGACTCACATGATGACGATATCAGGATGATGGTGGACATAGCCTCTTCAAGAGGCATAAACGGATTCGTTGCTGTAAATACGACAGTTGGCAGGCCAGATCCCACATCTACGCGCTCAAGAAGAGCTTTCAGCGAGGATGGAGGGCTGTCAGGCAGACCTCTGGCAACTCGTAGCGCCGAGGTCATTCGGATTATTCACAGGCAAGCGGGCCCAACACTCCCGATAGTCGGTGTTGGCGGTATAGACGGCCCTGAAGCCGCATGGAAAGCAATCACAAATGGTGCAACATTACTACAGCTATACTCTGCTCTAGTGTTCAACGGCCCCGGAGTTGTGAAGAAGATAGTTCGAGGTTTGAGGTCAAGGCTGGATAAAGCCGGAATTCAACACATCCACGAGGCAGTTGGCATGGATGTGGAATTCTGAAGGTAAGCCTGATGAATGTCGGCGATAACCAACAGTCATGGCCTCTACGCGAGCCTCACGCCTTCTCGCCGTCGGCCTCTTAATCACAGTACTAGTATTAGCCATGCTAATACAGGCTCAACCCCTTCCACAGATCACTGTCGACGAACTTGTCGACAACTCGGACACACATGAAGACAAAGAGGTACATGTTAGAGGAATTGTGGTGGAAGGGTCATTATCCGAAACCGGCCTTTTCTTCATTCTAGGTGGAAATGAGCACGAGATAGCCATAGACGTAAGCGGAATCTCCACCCCTGAAGGACTCGTAGAAGGCAGCACAGTAGTCGTTCAAGGAAAATTCAGATCAACTGCAGACGGTTGGGAAATCGATGCAACTCAGGTTCAGACAGGATGCCCCTCGAAGTACGAATCTGATAGTTAGCCGTGCATTCTTTCAAATGTAAAGCCACATTTGGATAACCGGGCTAGGGGGAGTGCTGGCGTGCTCTGTATCACAAATCGTCGATATGGTGACCCGAAGTCTGAGGGCGGCGGAGACGATTTACGAATGTATCATCGGTTGACTAAGATGCCTCGCCCCCGAGAGATCGAGGTTGGTGGAGGTCGATTCCGGAGGGAATCGATGACCACGCTGCCCGGGAATCAGGTCAGGCGCGGAAGCGAGCAGCCCGACCGGGGACTCTGGATGCCTCGGGACAGCGGGGCGGAGGAGATCGATGAGTTTGCAGACGTGAAGACGACCGTCCACCGATGACGCGCCCACTAACTGCTATCTTGCATTTTACCGCCCTAGCGAGGTCGAGTCAACCCCACCCATCTGACATACTATTCTGAAGTGTTCCTCTTCAACTGGCTGAACGGAGAGTCGCTGACCCCTAGCTAGAAGAGCCATCCCCTCGAGATCTCCGTTTTGCCGCAGCGCATCCAGCGGAACTGCCTCCATCTCCACCACAGGAGCAATGTCGACCATGAACCATCTTGGTGATTCAGGTGTGGATTTTTCATCCATGTACTTCGAATTGGGGTCCCATGAGGTATGGTCGGGATATCCTTCTCTGACCACCTTCGCAACTCCTGCAACATGCGGAGGCTTGCAGTTTGAATGGTAGTATAGGACTAAATCACCAATTTTCATTGAGTCCCTCATGAAATTTCTAGCTTGGTAATTTCTCACTCCATCCCAGTGGGTTTCGCCATCTTCCACTAGCTGGCTCCACGGATACACGTCTAATTCACTCTTCATCAACCAACTCGCCATCACCACGCCTCCTTAGCCTCGTACACTGGTATCTGAGGCTCATTGTCGCTCGATTTAGAACGTCCGCCAGATATCTTCAGTATCATCGAGTTAGAACCTCCTGTGAGTGGTATTCCCGATTTTACCAAGAATGAGTATATCGCGGGAAGCAGGAGAAGTGCAGAAAGAGCGGCAACCACTAGGAGGATGATTATGACTGTAATGAACGGCTTGATCGCGGGTATGGGTATCAGGTACGCACACGTCATGCCTGCAGCTGTTACTATCGTCGCTTCGAACAGGCTCAAACCGGTGCTTGCACATGATGCTTCTATGGCTTCAATACTCCCGCCCAATTTCTTTACCCGATTGGCAATATGTATGGAAAAGTCAACGCCTACGCCGACAAGTATCGAACCAATCATGACCGTAACCAGGGACAGTGATACATCGCCAGAATCCATCACCAGCCATTGCATGCCCACGGTGAATCCCACTGGAACCGTTGTGAGCAATGCGAATCTCAAGTCCCTGAATACTAACCCCAGTGTAATCACAGTAAATAGTAGTGCGAATCCCAAGGACCTCCATTGCGAGCCTACAATCAGCTCATTCACCTCTATCGTGATGGATGCAACTCCGACAAGGGGGGTCGATGTCAACGCCCCTGACGTATCTTGACTAGCATAGAGATCGATCTGCTCTGTTGCTGACTTAGTGCGTTGAACGTCCATGAACGGCATATCAATGTAGATCAGACTAGATTGGAAATCTGGAGCGATGAAGAACTCCCTCATCTCAAGAGACAGACTGTTGTAGAAAACGTAGATTAGGAAATTCTGTGCCTGAACGCCACCTGCTTCCTGTGCGTCAAGAAGATCTAGTGCACCCCAGAATGATACATTTCCATTTCGGCTGTTATTGAACAGTATATCCGAAACCTGGTCAACAGGCTCATTAATCGGGTCAGGAAGTGGGAGGTCGTCTATTGCATCGTCAATTGGCGTTCCAGAGACATTGATGCCGACCGCTATGGCCTTCATTAGGAAAACCACAGATAACGCAGTTGTGCTTTCCACAAGATTACACTTGGACTCCAACTCTTCCATACCTTCGAGGTTGGCATACGGATCTCCAAGTAGTACTGGATCGCTGAATAATGAGGGATTCGCAGATATATCGGCTTCCACGAGTAGGAAGCCGGGCTGTCCGCCATCGAACTCGTCGGAATAAGTTCCTAACTTCTCAACTGCAGCAACAGTTTCTGGAGCCATCTCGAGTAAGTCGATATTTTCTTCGACATTTGTTCTGCTATACCCTGCAGATACGAGAACGAATACTAGGAAAACTGTGAGTGTAAGCTTACTCCACTTAGTCGGGACCCCGACGCTCGCAGTGAAAATTCTGGGAGGCGGGTGTGATGGTTTCTTCAAGTCCAAAATCATAGTTAAATTCGGGACCATCAGCATCGTCATGATGTAAACGATTACTATGCCCATAGCAAGACACCAACCCACTGTTTGAATGGGGGCCATGGGTGTGAAAGTAAGAGAAATAAATCCAATTATCGTAGTTATCGCCGAGAGTAAAACCGCTCGTCCAGTTGAGTCAAGAGCCGTCCTGATCTTTTCCTTCGGCGTACCTTTGGACTCCGCATAACTATTGGTTATGTGTAATCCGTACGAGACGCCTAGAGCTAACACTATCGGACCTACAATAATCACCGTCATCGTGACCTCATAATTCGTAAATCCGATTACCCCCATCGTAATGAATACTGAACACAGTGTGGGCAGGCCAGATATGATTACGACCTTCACCCCTTGCACGAATCGTATTCTTCCTGTCTGAAGTAGGTCGCAGTGGAAGAAAAACAAGGATAGAGCAACTGCTATACCCCCCACTGGGAAAACCTGCCAGAATAATTTGAATGACTCTTCGGTAACGGCATTTGTGAGTGGAACAGGACCAGTCAAGGTCATCTTGAGATTGAGGCATCTTTCCCCATCCGTTGAATTCGCATCCTCGATACATTCAGACTCTTCACTATTCCAGTTATTTTCGTTCGCAATACCGGATATTATGCCCTGGGTCCTTTCAATGAGTTCCGAGACAGAGGAGTCTGCAACCCCATCTCCATCGCGATCGATATCATCTGCGACGCCTATGATGATTACAGCACGATTCCAATAGCCGGCCTTTTCTGCTTCTTTTATGCCATCCCCATTGGAATCCCTGCCCACGTCACGAACTAGTTTGTCAAGGGCGTTTTGAGGCATTTCATCGAGAATCTGGTCAACTCTTTGCTGCTCATCGGGTATGTCGTAATTACCTAGAAAATCTTCATTTTGAGATAATGTGGCATTTATTGATTCTGCAAGCTCTTCATTCCCTATTGCAGTTGCTATACCGGACCCAAAAGAACTGATGACGCGTCCTGCGCTGGAATTGACCTCCTTTACAACTGTAGATATCGATAATGCGTAAATGATATCGTCGTTCTGGCCATTATCATCCCTATGGGTATTGAGGCCACGTTCGACACGATCCATCTCCTCCAGAATTCGCACGGTTGTGATGTTGTAATCTTCGGATTCGACGTATATTATCATCACATTTGTCGTCCAAGTCTCTTCAACCCTGTACAGATTCCGGCTAACATCTGAACCTTGTGGCAAGTAAACTTCTAAGTCGCCATTGACATTCATCGACGCATCTTCATCACACCATGACGGGTTGTAACCGTCTCTGCAATCATTGATGCCGGAGTGCATTATGAAAAATCCAGTAACGATTAGACACAGTACAACGGTTACTACTGGGGCTTTGATGAGAATCTCGCTTGTATCTATCCCGCTCAAACCCTGTCTCTTTTTGTTCGACTTTGTCCTTCGGAGTGACCCGGCTTTCTCAGAAACACCTTCCAACGCTTTCTTCGCGCGCTGCAGGGCCTCGCGAGTCGCCATGACCAATGAGCGTGGCAGTAACTGCTTCAATACGACGGATGTTTTGGGTATCTTTACCCGTTAAAGGCGATGAATGACAATCGTCAAGTGCACTGCACTAGGCCCGAGGCTGAAGAAATATGGGTGAGACGCGATTCGAGGACAAGAGATGGTCGGTAGACCTCGAGCATAAAATCCTTGATCAGCTCGACGAATCCTCGTCAAAATCCCATTTCTCCTTCAATCCGTCTTCTGAACGGGAGATATTCGTAATTGACACTCCGCCACCTTATCCGAGTGGCACTTGGCACATCGGCGCCGTTGCACAATACAGCATGATAGATGTTATCGCGAGGAGTCAAAGGCTCCTCGGCAAGGAAGTGTATTTCCCATGGGGTGTCGATAGGAACGGCATCAATATCGAATTCACAGTTGAGCGAAAACACAACCGAAAGATGCGCACTTTCGATCGCGCTGATTTTATTGATGAATGTCGTATTACAATTGATGAGTACACAGATGCAATGCGAAAAACTGCGAGAAGGGTCGGACTCTCATGTGACTTCGATACGCAGTACCTGACCGACTCTCCGGAGTATAGGTCCGTAACTCAATCAATCTTTGTCGATCTGTTGTTGAAAGGAGATATTGTAGAAGATCTAAGGCCCAATCTCTACGATCCAGTCGAGGGGACAACCATTGCCGATGCGGAGGTTACGAGAGTGTCAAGAGCAACCAGGTTGGTCCATGTCGAATGGTTAACTGAAGATGGTCAGAAAGTCATCATATCCACCACAAGACCTGAATTAATCTGCGCTTGCGGTGTTGTTCTCGTTCACCCGGAAGACGAGAGGTACACGCACTTGATTGGTAAGAGGATTTCTCTTCCCATGCCAGTGAACGGTCGTGCAGAATCGGTAGAAATTATAGCGCATCCTTCGGTGAAAATGGACTTCGGATCAGGAGTTCTTATGGTCTGTAGCTATGGTGATCAAAATGACGTATCGGTGTTCAGGGAACTAGGCCTAGATCCCTATCAAGCCATCGATTTAGATGGTAGAATGACGGATATTTCTGGACCTCTCTCTGGCATGAGTGTGATGGAAGCTAGAAATGAGGCTGTCGAACTTCTTGAGAGGGACGGTAAAATCGATTCCATCGAAGAACGAGATCAGGAGATACCCGTTAGTGAAAGGGGCGGCAATCCTATCGAGATTATACTATTGAAAGAGTGGTATGTTAAGCAAGTAGGCATACAAGATCGACTAGAGGAACTAGTCGATAGAGTGCGCTTTGTACCGGAGCGTAACAAGCAGTTACTACTTGATTGGATGCAGAGCATAAGCATAGACTGGCCGATCAGTAGGAGGCGCTGGTATCACACCGAGATTCCCATATGGTATTCCGAGGACGGCGAAACAATAGTCGTCCCTCCAAGCGGCACATACGTGAGGCCATGGTGTGAAAGCCCCCCGCCAGGTTCAGTTGCCATAAACCGATCAACAAGAGAGGAACTTGGGAAATATGAGGACCTCGATCTTGGAGAACTTGTTGGTGAGGGCAAGGTTTTCGATACATGGATGGATTCTTCAAATTCGAATCTGTTCGTTTCTGGATATGGGGGGGATGATGCTAATTTCAAGAGAGCCTTTCCCACTGCGTTAAGGCCACAGGGAAAGGAAATCGTCAGAACTTGGCTCTATTACACTATGCTCAAGAGCGCCCATCTACTGGATTCACCTGCGTTTCAGACTGTTTGGATCGATGGACTCGGAATGGATCCATGGGGCAGAAAGATGTCAAAATCATGGGGCAACGGGATTGATGCAGATTCAGTCCTGGATTGCGGTCTCGGAGGGAGAACGGGTTCATGGCAGATAAGAGGGCCCGATGGAAAATCGGTCAAACTCAAGGCTAACAAGATAGGTTCAGAGTGTTTCAGACTCTGGAAAGCAGCAGAGGCACAGGTCGGAGATGATTTCCACATTAACCCCGAGGAAATCGAATCAAAATATTTCGGAGTGCTAACTAAGATATTCAACGTCGCAAGATTTGCCAGTCAGTTCAAATCTCCCGAGTCCATGCCCTCCAACCTCTCTAATGCTGACATGTGGATACTTTCGGAGTATGACAGAATGAGGGAAAGCAGTGAAAGGCATTGGTCGGAAATCGACATATATTCTGCGACACAAGCGGTGAAGACATTCCTAACTGGAGTATTCCCCAGCCATTGGATGGAAATGGCGAAGAGCAGACTCTACGACGATGACCCCAGTGCGGCATGGACTCTGCATGCAGTTCTTTCAGGTTCTCTTGCCATACTCTCCCCGGTATGTCCGTTGTTCTGCCACCACTTATCCAGTGTGTTGTACGGCAATAGTACGATGTATGAAAATGAATACCCCCGGTCACCCGGAGTCTCCATCAATTCTAGCGATTCAGTCACGAAATCGATGATGCAGTTTAATGCCGAGATATGGAGAACTAAGAAGGAAAGGAACCTATCCCTCAAGTCCCCTCTTGAAGACGTTTCAATACCTGGCGAACTAGAAGACTATGCCATCGATCTTCAGAAGATGCATTCACTGGTCTAAGACCCAAACTCGGACA
>MDSW01105837.1_pt1 | contig 20604 bp, 19 predicted proteins | sample 811171 | NCBI WGS metagenome assembly MDSW01 (sample SAMN05326641, study PRJNA326480) | marine metagenome | isolation source: seawater | place: Atlantic Ocean: North West | collected 2012 | reverse complement strand
ACTGAGGATAAAGGTATAATGAAATTTTTATCCAAAAAATTATCCTCAATTGGTTTTAGATGTAAAATTATTAAATCAAAAGGAGCCGATTCTAAACCTGCCTTAAATTTGTATGCTAAATTTGGCAAATCAAAACCTCATATAAATTTTTTAGGACATACTGATGTAGTGGCAAACCTTAATAATTGGAAAATTCCACCATTTAAAGGTGTCATAAGAAAAGGATATTTAAACGGCAGGGGATCTCAAGATATGAAAGGTGGAATAGCTTGTTTTATAAGTGCAATTAGTACCTTTGTTAAAAATAAAAAATTTAAAGGATCTATTTCAATTATTATTGCTGCAGATGAGGAGACAACGGGATTAGGAACGCCTGCGGTAATTAAATATCTTAAAAAAAGAAGAGAGAAAATTGATTTTTCAATTGTTGCAGAGCCATCTTCAAATAAATCAGTTGGAGATGAAATTAGAATTGGGAGACGCGGTTCTATGAATGGGATAATTAATGTATATGGTAAAAGTGGTCACTCAGCATTTTATGGATCATATATTAATCCATGTACAGCTCTAGCTAAAATAATCACAAAATTAAAAAGTATATCTCTGGACAAAGGTACGAAATTCATGCCTCCATCAAATCTGGAGTTTACAAAAATGAACGTAGAAAACTTGTCAGAAAACGTAGTGCCACAATCTGCAAGTGCAAAATTTAATGTAAGGTTTAACTCAAAACATAAATCGTTTTCTTTAAAGAAAAAATTTAATAAAATAATTAATACAGTTGCAAAAAAAGAAAAATGTAAAACTAGAATTGAATATAGAGTTAGTGGTGAGGCTTTTTATACTCAGCCTAATAAAGAAATTTACATGGTTAAAAAAATTATAAAAAAAATCACAGGAAACATAGCAAAATTAAATTGTAGAGGTGGAACAAGTGATAGCCGATTTTTAGGGTCAATTCCAAGATTAGAATTAGGATTAAGAAATAACAGCATTCATATGATTAATGAAAAAACATCTATTTCAGATTTAAAAAAATTGACTAAAATATATCATAAAATTTTAGAAAATTATTTTTAAATGAAAACTGGTTTAATAACTTCTGACACCTACCAAGGTCATGATACCGGACCTGGACATCCTGAACAAGTAGCAAGAGTATCTGTAATTATTGAAAACTTTAAAAAATTTAATAATAAAAATATTTTGTGGAAAAAACCAACAATTGTTACTGATAAAATTTTAAAAGATGCTCATGATAAAGATTATATAGAATTAGTAAAAAATTCCTTTCCAACAAAAGGTTTTTCATCATTAGATGGTGATACTATTATTTCGCCTGGAAGTAAAAAGGCAACATTCGATGCAGTAGGTTCAATTATTAGAGCAATAGATGGTGTTGAAAATAAAGAATTCAAAAATGCTTTTTGCTGCGTCCGCCCTCCAGGACATCATTCATCCCAAAATAAAGCAGCTGGTTTCTGTATATTCAATAATGTTTCAATCGGTGGTCGATATTTACTAAATAAATATAAATATAAAAAAATTGCTATAGTTGATTTTGATGTTCATCATGGGAACGGGACGCAAGACATATTTTATGATAATGAAAATGTTTTATTCATCTCAACTCATCAGTATCCTTTCTACCCTGGCACAGGTTCTGAAAAAGAAAAAGGGAAATTTAATAATATTTGTAATATACCATTGCCAGCTGGTACAAATTCGGAAGAATATTTAAATGCTTTTGAATTTGCTTTAAAAAGGTTAGAACAATTTAAACCAGAATTTGTTTTAATAAGTGCTGGTTTTGATAGTGATTTAAGGGACCCCTTAGCTTCTTTCAAACTTGGAACCGAGGATTTTTATCATATTACAAAAAGAATACTAGAAACCACAAAGAAATTTTGTAATGGCAAAGTTATTTCAACCTTAGAAGGCGGATATGACTTACAAGCACTCCAGGATGATACTAAGAGACATGTTGATGCATTAGTAGAATTTAATTGAAAATAAAAAATTTTTGATTAAAGAAATCTAAATGAAACTTTATAAAATTAAAAAATCAAATATTGACAGAAATGGTCGGGGTCTTTATGCAACAAAAAATATTAAAGAAGGAACTAAAATTATAGATTATATAGGTCATGTAATTACAAGAAAACAAAGTGACGAAAATCCTAAATTTGACAATAATAAACCAATCTATCTTTTTAATTTAAACAATAGATATGATTTAGATGGTGATGTTTCTTGGAACACTGCGCGCCTAATTAATCATAGCTGCAATAATAACGCAGATTACGAAGGAAAAGGATTAAAAATTTGGATTACAGCAATAAAAGATATTAAAAAAGGTGAAGAGATAACTTGTGATTATGGATTCAGTTATGACTCTGACTATAAACAATTTCCTTGTAAATGTAGATCAAAAAATTGTTGTGGTTATATTGTTAGAACAGAAAGCCGCTGGAGAATTAATAAAAAATTTAAAAAAAATTTAATAATTAATAGATAATTTTTTCTAAAAAAAGCCCATGAGCGGGTGCTGGGGGAGCACAATTTTCTCTTTTTTTCGATTTAAAAACATTTTCGAATTTTTTAATATCCCACTTCTTTTCTGCTAAATATTTTAAACATCCAACCATTGACCTAACTTGGTTTCTTAAAAAAGATTTTGATCTAAATTGAATTTCAATTTTTTTATTAGTATTTTTTACAGTTATTCTGTTAATTTTTTTTATAGGACTTTTGGCATAACAATTTTTTGCCCTCATGGTACTAAAGTCGTGAGTTCCAACTAATTTTTTAGCCCCTTCTTTTAACAATTTAATATTTAATTTTTTTCTTATATGCCAAGCTCTTTTGTATTCTAGGATTGGGTTCGCTAGACGATTTATAATAAAATATTTATAAACTCTTTCTTTCGCAGAATATCTTGCATGAAACTTTTTATTTTTTTTGTAAATATTAATTATGGAAATTTTTTTTGGATTTAAAAAAAAATTCAAAGATTTAATAAATTTATTAATTTCTTTAATTTTCAATTTAGTATCAAAATGAGCAGATTGACCAAGTGCAGCAACACTTTTATCAGTACGACCAGCTGCATAAATTATAGTTTTTTGTTTTAATAATTTTGTAAGTATTTTTTCAATTTCTTTTTGAATACTTTTTCCTTTCGATTGTTTTTGCCAACCTACAAACTTTGGCAATGAAGCATATTCAACTAAAATTTGATATCTATACATTGTTCAAATCTGAACCTTTTTCAATTTTTGTACCTAGCAAAAATTCATTTATTTTTTGTGCTTTTTTGCCTTCTCTTTGAATTTCCAAAATTTTTAGAGAATTGTTTCCACACGCTATTTCAAGATTTTTATTCAATACATGCCCTGGTTTGCCACTTGAGCCTGATAGCAAAGCTTTTAAAATCCTATACCTCGTACCCTGATACATAAAGTAACAATAAGGAAATAAGCCATTAATTTTATCTACTATTCTTTTTGCATCATCATTCCAATTGATCTTATTCTCTGATTTTTCAATTTTTTTTGCATAGGTAGCATTTTCATGATTTTGCTCCTTGTAGATTGTTGTTCCATCAAAAATATTATCAATAACATCTGAAATCTTATCTGCAGCTAACATTGAAAGTCTTTCATTTAAACTTTGAGCATTTTCATTTTCTAAAATATTTACTCTAAATATATTTGAAATGTCACCTGTATCTAATTTTTCATTTATTTTCATTACGCTTATTCCTGTTTCCTTATCTCCATTCATTATTGTTCTTTGAATGGGTCCAGCTCCTCTCCATCGAGGTAATATGGAAGCGTGTATATTTATAAATCCATTTTTACTTAAGTTTAAAATATCTTTTGTTAAGATTTGTCCAAAAGCCACTATCACGCCTAAGCTTACATTAATTTTTTTTAGATATTCATATTCGTCTTTATTGTCTTTAATTTTTTCTGGCGTCCTAACTTCTAAATTTAAAGTTTCAGCTAATATGTGGATCGGAGATTTTGTTATTTTTTGAGCTCTGTCTGACTTTTTTGGTGGCTGAGTATAAACTGCTGCTATTTCAAATCCATTCTGGTAAATTTTTTTTAAAATTGGAACAGCAAAACTTGGCGTTCCCATAAAAACTATCTTTTTACTCATAAACTAAAGAACAACTCTGTCTTCTTTACTTTTTAACTTAGACAATTTTTTAATAAGCATTGATTTTTTTAATTTTGAAAGATAGTCAATCATTAAGACTCCATTTAAGTGGTCCATTTCATGCTGAATGCAAGTTGCTAATAAGTCATCACATTTTAAATTTTGTTTTTTTCCAAAATAATCTAAATATTCAACTTCACAAAAACTTGGCCTCTCTACTTCTACAAATACTGACTTCAAGCTTAAACATCCTTCTTCATATCTAGACATATCTTTACTTTGATTTTTAATAATAGGATTTACGAAATAAATTGGATCTCTTTTATTTTCTTCTTTTGGTATATCTATAACTATAATTCTTTTTGGCACACCAATCTGTATAGCTGCTAAACCAATGCCCTTTTCAGCTATCATTGTTTCGTACATATTATTCATTAGTTCTTGTTCATCTATTCCAACTTTATCAACTGTTTTAGATATTTGTCTCAAAATTGGATTTGGTTCTTGTAGTATTTTTTTGATAGCCATAAATTAATTCTAATATAATTTTCAAACTTTTAAAGGAAGAACTTTTAATAATAAAGTGTTCCTTAACTTATCTAAGTTGAGCTGATTTAAGACACTTATGATAAAATAGAAAGTTTCTAGATCTATATCCTCTATTTTATCTTCTCCGATAATTTGAACTAATCTTAATAGAGCAAGACCGATCTCATCTTTATTTATCAAAATTTGTATATCGTACGGTATATTTGGATCTATAGGTTCATAAAGTTTCTCGTATTTCTTTTTAAATATATAACCATCAGATTTTAAGGATTCTAACAAAATAATGTCTTTAATTGAAAAAAAATATTTTTTATCTTTTTTTATTTTTTTTAATAAACTTTCTAAATCCTTCTCAATATCTTTTACACTCAAATCATTTTTAAAATAATTTAAAATTTTTGATTGATGAATAATCTTATTATTAAATTTTATTTTATTATCATTGAGTTTATCTGTTTTTTTGTAAGTTTTATAAAAATTTGTATAATTTGAAGGAATTTCCTCTTCACTGATCTGTTTTAAAAATTCTTCTAGTTTTAAATCAAAAGCATTTGTAATCTCATCACTTTGAAAAGAATCTTTTAACATTTTAATTAACTTTATTTTTTTAGGTGTATCTTCAGTAATTAAAATTCCTTGATAAATTAAAGCTCTAGATTCAGAACGAGATAAAAGCTTATGTGATTCTTCTACATTTAAAAGTTGATTTATATTAAATTTATAACGTTCATAAAGATTATATAATTCTTTCTCTTCATAATTTTTTTCATGAGTTGCCATCTCTATAGTATCCACTTTTTTTTGATCTTCTAGATCAACTAGATCAATATTTTCTAATAAATTAGAATAAGATAAATACTTCCAAATTAATTTATTTGTGTCTATTTTTGGTTCAAAAGCAAAATTTTGATTTGTTCTATGTGATAAATGAAAATCTAACAATGTTTCTTCGGAAATTTCTAGGTTAGGTTCTTCTTCATAACCAATTAAGTAAAAGAATTTTTTTTCAAAAAAATTATCTTCAAAACCTTCCTCTTTAAATAAATCTAAATGTAACTGTGCTTCTTCATTTTTGTTTGAGTTAATCAAACAATAAATTTTAAATTTTATTAAATAATCATTATCAAATTTCATATTAAGATTATTAAAAATATCACATGATTTTTTGAGATCTGATCTGGATAGGTAATAATTTACATAATATTCAATTAAATCAGAATTATTTTTAAGATTTTTATTTTTTATTAAATAAATTTCAATTAAATCTAAATTTTTTTGTTTTAAAAGCCAATCTGATTTAATTTTTAAAAATTCTTCATTATTTATATTTTTCTCTGGAATATATGAATTTGTTAGAAGAGAAATATTTAAAATATTAGAAGCATCTTTTGATAAATTTAATTTTTCAAGTTTACTAATTATTTCTAAAATCTTCTCTCCATTTGAATTTTTCCACATATCAATAGAAAGATCATTTTCCGATGGATCGTAAATACCTACAATATCAATTTTTTTTGAAAGTAATTCTTCTTCTTGATTAACTTGGTTTTCATCATTTGAATTGCTGATGATTTCATAAACAGATTGATCTAGTGAGTTATCACTCTCAATATCATCATTGCTAAAAATATTATTTTGTTCATTTTTTTGATCTTCAATTTTCCATATGTCTACAGGTTCATTAGAAAAGGATACTTGAAAAAAAAAAATACTTATAATTACGATTAGAAAATTTTTTTTATTTAACAACTTTAAAATTTTCATTAGAAATAATTTTTTCAATTTTTTTATTTGGATGAGGAAAATTGATTTTATCAACCAATATTACTAAAAGTAAAATTATAATTAAAAAAAATGCAACCTTGATTGACAACTTTATTAAGTTTCCAAATCTCCCTATACTTGTTTTTTTTTGAAATTGCATATCGTCTAATAATAAATTAAATTAAGACAAATTTGTGATTTTTCAATATATAAACTTATGAAATTAAAAAAAAACCTAATATTAGTAGGAATGATGGCCTCTGGAAAATCAACAATAGGTCGACTTTTAGCTAAAAGATTAAATTTAAGATTTTATGATGCTGATTTCATAATAGAAAAGAAATTAAAAATGAAAATTTCTGAAATATTTCTAAAAAAAGGTGAGCCAACTTTTAGAAAATTAGAAAAAAAAATTACTTTAAATATTATGACTAAAAAAAATTATGTACTATCTTTAGGTGGTGGAGCTTTTTTAAACAATAAAATAAGACAATTTGCTCAAAAAACAGGAGAAACATTTTATTTGAATTGGGATTCAAAAACTTTAATAAATAGAATAAAAAAAAACAATAAAAGACCATTGGCTTCAAATTTAAGCAATAATGAATTAAAAGAATTAATAATAAGCAGATCTAAGATTTATTTAGAAGCAAAACATATAATAAATTGTGAAAATTTGAAAAAAACAGAAATAGTAAATAAAATTATAAAAAATTTTAAAATATGAATCTTTCAAAATTAAAAGTAAAAACAAAAAATGGGTCTTACAATGTAATTATAGGTAATAATATATTAAGAAATTTTATAAATATTTTAAAAAAAAATTCACTTAGTTTTAAGAAATGTCTTATAGTAATTGACAATAAGGTTCCCAAAAAAATTTTGAAAAAAATTATTTCAATTAAAAAGAAAAAAATTATTTATTATTTTAATTCAAGTGAAAAAAATAAAAATCAAAAAACTATTAACAAATTATTGGAAATTCTTTTAAAAAATAATTTTCACAGGAGTGACTGTATAATTTCAGTAGGAGGTGGAATTACCGGAGATGTTTCTGCTTTTACAGCAAGTATTTTTAAAAGAGGTTTAAAGTTTATTAATTTTCCTACTACTTTATTAGCACAAGTTGACTCATCTATTGGTGGTAAAACTGGGATAAATTCTAAATATGGAAAAAATTTAATTGGAAGTTTCTACCAGCCAAATTTGGTAATTTCAGATACAACTTTCCTTAAATCTTTAAGTAAAAGAGAAATAATATGTGGTTATGCAGAAATATTAAAACACTCATTAATTTTAGATAAAAAATTTTTTGATTATCTAAATAAAAATGCTGAAGCTATTATAAAAATAAAAAAACCTCATTTAGAGAAAGCTATATATCAAAGTTGTCTAATTAAAAAAAGAGTTATAGAAAATGATGAACGTGAAGTAGGAGTTAGAAAAATATTAAATTTGGGACATACCTTTGCACATGCCTTTGAGGCAACAAAAAAATATTCAAAAAATCTTAATCATGGTGAAGCCGTTTTGCTTGGAATAATTTGTGCTACAAAATTTTCTTACCAAAAAAATAAAATTAAACAAAAAAATTTATTAAAAATTTTAAATCACTTTAAAAAAATAGATTTACCAATGCAAATCAGAAAATATTTTACAAAAAAAGATATAAATAAAATTTTATCTTTTATGAAAAAAGATAAAAAAAACATTGATAAAAAAATTAACCTTGTATTATTAGATCAATTGGGCAAAGCAAATTATAACCTTCCCTATAAAAGCTCTACAATAAAAAATTTTCTGTTAAAAGAACTATCTAATTAAAATTTGTATTGAGTGTATATATTTTTTTAATTCAAAATCTAAAATTTTATATATTTTTTTCGTTGCTTTAATTTTATTTTCTTTAGAAAGTTCCTTGGATATGATTGTTAATTCTAAATGAAATTTTCCTTGTTTATGTGATGAATGTTTCAGATGTAAAAAAGTTTTATCTTTTATAATTATATCTTCAGTTAATATATTTTCTTTAATTTTTTTTTTAACTATTGAAATTAATTCATTTACTTCCATAAATATTATTTGTTATTATATACTATGAAAAATATTTGTGATTGGAATAATTGTTTTGAAATAGGCCAATATAAAGCTCCAATTGAAAAAGATAATAGTAAGGAATACAGGCTTCTTTGTTTAAATCATGTAAAAGAATTTAACAAGAATTGGAATTATTTTTCTGGAATGTCTGACAGTCAAATATACGAATGGTTAAAAAGTGATATGGTGTGGCATAAACCCACACAAAGTTTTAGTTCTTCAGATAATTTTTTTAAAGTATTATGGAACAATGCATTAAAAGATGAGTTTGATAAAGCAAATTTCAAAAGTCAATTAAACAATATGAATAAGTTTAACTTCAATAGCAATGATATTAAAGCTTTTGGAATACTAGGAGTGTCTGTAGGTTTAAAATGGAGCAAGATACAGGAAAAATTCAAAAAGCTTGTCAAAAAATTTCACCCTGATATGAATGCAGGAAATAAAAAATACGAAGATAAACTAAAAGTAATTACTTTAGCTTATACTCAACTAAAAAACGCTTATAGAAAAAATGACACCTAATTTAGAAATCAAGCCTGACATAAAGTTATCAGTTAAACAAACTTTTGGTATCGATAGTGAAATGGAAATCGAAGCTTTTTCTAAAAAAAATGAATTTGTTCCTGAAATAGACAAAGATTATAAATTCGATAGAGATACTACTTTAGCAATTCTTGCGGGATTTAAATATAATAAGAGAGTCATAGTACATGGTTACCATGGAACTGGAAAAAGTACACATATAACAAATGTAGCAGCTAGATTAAATTGGCCATGCATGAGAGTAAATTTGGACTCCCATATAAGTAGAATAGATTTAATTGGAAAAGATGCAATAGTAATTAAGAATGGGAAACAAGTAACTGAATTTCAAGAGGGAGTGTTGCCCTGGTCCATACAAAACCCTGTTGCACTTATATTTGATGAGTATGATGCTATGAGACCTGATGTTGCTTTTCTAATGACTAAAGTTCTTGAAGCTGAAGGTGGCTTAACATTACTAGAAAAAAATAAAGTTATAAAACCAAATAATTATTTTAGATTATTTGCTACGGCTAATACAATTGGACTAGGTGATACTACTGGTCTCTATACTGGAACACAACAGATTAACCAAGCCCAGCTAGATAGATGGAATATAACAACTACATTAAATTATCTAGAGTTAGAAAAGGAAATGGAAATTGTATTATCAAAAAATAAAAATCTAAATAATCCGAAAGGAAAAGAAAAAGTAGCAAATATGATTAAGGTAGCTTCTCTAACTAGAAAAGGTTTTATTGCAGGTGATATCTCTACTGTAATGTCACCTCGTACCATAATCCACTGGGCTGAAAATAGTTCTATTTTTAATGATACAGGGTATGCATTTAGAGTAACCTTTTTAAATAAGTGTGACGAAGTAGAAAAAAATATAATTGCTGAATATTATCAAAGATGTTTTGGAGAAGATCTTCCTGAATCATTAATCAATATTCAGATGTAAATGAATAAAGAAGACAACTTAAAAGAAAAATTTAAACAAGCTTTACTTTCTACTATTAAAGTAATATCTGAAGATTATAAATTAAAAAGCGATAAAAAAAATTTAAGTTCAACAAACATAAATTTTTTTGAACTTGATAATTTAAACAATAAACAAGATTTTATTCGTTTTAGAGCAGAAGCAGATTCTGAAGCATTAAAAAAAAAATTTTCTGATAAAGAAATTTATCAAAAAAACCTACCACAAAACTCTTCTTATAAATCTTTATATGATATATCAGAAAAGACTAGATACGAATTACTAGGATCGAAAATGCTAAAAGGAATTTCAAAAAATCTTATTAATAATTATAAACAACAAATAAGTTTGAAACGTAAAGACCAATTAAAAAGTAAAGAAGATGTTAATGTAACGGAAGCTTTTGAATTATTTATGTTAAAAAACTTTTTTAATATAGAGCTTAATGATCTTTCGTTAAAAATTTTAAGTTTTTGGGAAAAAGAATTTAACTCTCATTTAAAAAAACATATAAAATTTTTAAATGAAAATATTGAAAATCAATCTTTATATAATTCAAAATTTTCTGAAATATTTGATGAAATGGGAATTTTTGACACTGAAAATGAAAATGAAAAAAATGAAGACAATGAAAGTAATGAAAATAATGAAAACAATAATAATAATCAACAAGACGGACAAGAAGAAAAAAGTAAAGAAGAAGAAAGTGATACTGGAATAGATGGAGATTATGATTTTGATAATTATTCAATTAATGAACAGCTAGTTGATACTAATTCTGAAGAACAAAGTTCAGAAAATGTAGTTCAAAGAATGAACTTAGATTCCATAAATAAAAATTATAATATTTATACAGCTAAATTTGATGAAATTGAAAAAGCTGAAAAATTAGAAACAGAAGATGAGATAGCAAAACTAAGAAATAATTTAGATCAACAGCTTGTTAGTTTTCAAGATTTAATAACTAAACTTGCTAATAAACTTCAAAGACAACTGCTAGCTAAACAAAACAGATCATGGGAATTTGATTTGGAAGAAGGTTTGTTAGATAGTTCTAAACTTCCAAGAATAGTAATGGATCCTTATCATTCATTATCTTTTAAAAAAGAAAAAGATTTAGATTTTAAAGATACCGTTGTTACATTATTAATAGATAATTCAGGATCAATGAGAGGAAGACCAATTACAATTGCTGCAATATGTGCAGATATTCTTTCAAGAACTTTGGAAAGATGTTCTGTAAAAGTGGAAATACTCGGTTTTACTACAAAAAATTGGAAAGGAGGGAAGAGTCGAGAACTTTGGAATAATAATAATAAACCTAAAAATCCTGGTCGTTTAAATGACTTAAGACATATTATTTATAAAAATGCAGATACACAATGGCGAAGATCAAAAAAAAATTTAGGACTTATGCTAAAGGAGGGCCTGCTTAAAGAGAATATTGATGGAGAAGCTATACTATGGGCATTTAACAGGTTAAAAAAAAGGGAAGAAGAAAGAAAAATATTAATGGTAATTTCAGATGGTGCACCAGTTGATGACTCTACTTTGTCAGTAAATTCTGGGGACTTTCTTGAAAAGCATCTGAAAAAAATTGTTAAGTTTATAGAAAATAAGACAGATGTAGAAATATTAGCCATTGGAATAGGTCATGACGTTTCAAGATATTATAGTAAGGCAATAAAAATTGCAGATGTACAAGAGCTTGGTGATGTAATGATAAGCGAGCTAAATGGATTATTTGACGACAAAAAAAAACTTAATTAAATTTTAGATAAATCACTATTTTTCCATACTATTTTTACTTCTGCTCCACTAACACTTTCTCTATTTTTAAAAATGATATTAGCAAAATTTTTTTCTAATAAAGTTTTTCCAATAAAAGTACCTAATCCTAGACCATATTTAGAAATATTAATTTGGTCAGTTGTTCTAATATAAGGTTCTCCTAATCTATGTTTGTTTATTAAATCTTTAGGAAAACCAGGGCCATCATCTTTTATGACTATTTCCGTGTTTTTTTGGTTACTAATTATTATTATTTCAATTTTATTTTTACTAAATTTATTTGCATTTCCTATAAAGTTTCTAAGGCCATATATTATTTCTGAAGATTTTATAATTTTTAAAGAATTTTTATATAAATCAGAATTTATTATAAATTGCTTATTACTAATTTCTTGAAAAGATCTTACAATTTCATTTAAATAATCAAGTAAAGAAAAATTCATTCCAATGAAATCATCTTCAATATTTGGATTTAAAGATAATTTCTTTAAAATATCACTACATCTATTACTTTGACTGACTAATAAATCTATATCTTTTTTAATTTTATTATTATCTTTAAATTCTTTTTGGAGTTCTTTTGAAATTAATAAAATAGTAGAAAGTGGTGTTCCTAATGAATGTGCTGCTGCTGCTGCTTGGCCACCAAGGGAAAGAAGTTCGTTTTCTTTTGCTACAAGTTCTTGAAGTTTATCGTAAGCTTTTTTTTTAATTCTACTTTCTTCTCCAAACTTACTAGCGAAATAAACTAAAAAAATTAAACCTATAATTGTTGAAAGTGGAATAGCATACAAATAATAATTAGGCGCATGAAAATGAAGGGTATCTGGGTGCGGTAAATCATGATAAAAAAAAGTTAATATTATTAGTAATATAATTGTAAAAATTACCAAAAAAATTGAACTCCATTTACTAAGATATATCGAAGAAAAAACTGAAGGTATTATAATTAAAAATATGAATGGATTTGTTATCCCTCCTGTAAAATATATTAATAAACCAACTTGCAATATATCATATCCTAAAAAGGTGGTAGATTTTAAATTATTAAGTTGTCTTTCTTTAATATAAAAATGTAAATATAAATTGGTTAAAATACTTAAAACAATTATCGAAATACAACTAAAATAATTAAAATTAAATTCTAAAAAAAATTCAACAACTAAAACTGTTATAAGTTGTCCTATATATCCAATCCATCTTAAGTTAACATATGTTGATTTGTCTAAAGAATAAAGATTTGAAGTTTCGGAAAACTTCATTTTTAAATATCTAAATTAGATACGTTAATTGCATTTGAAACAATAAAGTCTTTTCTTGAACTAACGTCATTACCCATTAATGTATGAATAATTTCTTGATCTTTTTTTAAATTTTTTGAATATTGAACTTGAAGAAGATTTCTGGTTTCTGGATTTAAAGTTGTATTCCACAACTCATCAGGATTCATTTCTCCCAAACCTTTGAACCTTTGAATACTTAAATTTGATTTTTCTTCATCGTAAAACTTTTTAAAATCTTTTGAACCCTTACTATATTTTTTTAAAATATTAGAATTTTTTAAAATATATTTTTCGAGTTCTTTTTCATCTTTGATATAAAAAGCTTTTGAACCTTTATTAATTTTAAAAAGAGGAGGTTGTGCTAAATAAATATGGCCTTTTTCTATAAGCTTTTTAAATGGCTGATTGTTAAAAAAAGTTAACAAAAGCGCTCTTATGTGAGAACCATCTACATCAGCATCTGTCATGATTATAATTTTTCCATATCTCAAATCTTTTATATCTATCTCCTCATCTTTGGGATCAAGACCAAGAGCATTTATTAAAGTAAGTATTTCGCTTGATGAAATCATTTTTGATAAAGTCTTTGTTTTTATATCTGAACTGTTGCCATTTTTTTTTGAACCATTGCTGTCTACATACGTATTTAATATTTTTCCCCTTAAAGGTAACACAGCTTGATTTTCCCTATTTCTCCCCTGTTTTGCCGATCCACCTGCAGAATCTCCTTCGACAATAAAAAGCTCTGTACCTTCTTGTTTTGATATTTGACAATCTGCAAGTTTACCGGGTAATCCTGTCAACTCTAATGCTCCTTTTCTTCTGACATTCTCTCTTGCTTTTCTTGCTACATCTCTTGCGAGAGCAGCTTGAATAATTTTTTGTAAAATTATTCTTGTTACAGAAGGATTTTGATCAAACCATATAGATAATCTTTCGTTTATTATTGCTTCTACAATGGGTCTGACTTCAGAGGATACTAACTTATCCTTTGTTTGCGATGAAAATTTTGGATCAGGAATTTTTATTGACAAAACACATGTTAACCCTTCTTTAATATCATCGCCTGAAATTGCAATTTTATTTTTTTTTAAGATATTATTTTCAGTAGCATACTTATTTATTACTCTTGTTAAAGCGCTTCTAAATCCTAATAAATGGGTTCCACCATCTTTTTGAAATATATTATTTGTATATGAGTTTACATCTTCTCCATATCCAGCATTCCATTTCAATGAACATTCGACTAATACATCATTTTTTACTCCTTCAATAAATATTGGTTTCTTAAATAAATCATTACTATTTTTATTTTGAAGCTTTTCTCTTTTTTCATCTAAATAATTTACAAATTCAATTATTCCTCCTTCAAATTTAAAAGTTATATTTTTTTCTTTTTTTTGTGTGTAATCATTAACTGAAATTTTTATACCTTTGTTAAGAAATGCAAGCTCTCTCATTCTTTTTTGAATTATGTTAGAACTAAATTTTGTTGAAGAAAAAATTTCTTTTGATGGTAAAAAATTTATCTTTGTTCCTGTATTTTTAGATTTTCCAATAACTTTAAGTGATGACTTTGCTTTTCCATCTATAAATTCTATAAAATATTTTTTTCCATCTCTATCAATTTCTAATTTTAGTTTTTCAGATAATGCATTAACTACTGATACTCCTACACCATGTAATCCGCCTGATACTTTATATGAATCATGATCAAATTTACCTCCTGCATGTAATTGTGTCATTATAACCTCTGCAGCAGATTTTTTTTCTCCTTTATGCATATCAACTGGTATGCCTCTTCCATCATCTTTTACAGTTACAGTATCATCAGGATTAATATCAATTTCTATATTTTTACAGTGACCCGCCAATGCTTCATCGATCGAATTATCAACTACTTCATAAACCATATGATGTAAGCCTGTTCCATCATCTGTATCTCCAATGTACATTCCTGGTCTTTTTCTAACGGCCTCTAATCCTTTAAGAACCTTGATTGAGTCTGCTTGATATGAAGAATTGTTTGTTTTTCTTGTCATTTTTAATTTTTTGGAAAAATTAATTGTATCATTTTTACCTAATTAAATAAAATTGACTTAACCTAGAATCTTAAAAAACTGTTGGTAATAAACAGTTATAAGACAATTTTAAAATTATTTTTCTATAATTTATTTTTTATGAAAAAACATCATTTTTTAACTGACAAAATCGTAAATTTGTAAAAAATCGAATAATGAAAAAATGCTTAGTAATTATTGCTGCTAGGGGCCTTGGTGATTTAATATATCATTTACCTTTGCTTAGATCACTTCATGAAAGCTATAAAGAAAAATTAATTATTATTTCAAACAAAGTTAACCATTCTAAAGATGTATTCCAAAATGAAACATTTCATGAGGAGATAGTATACTTTGACAATACAAGACTTTCATTTTTTAAAACAATTAAAAATATTATAAAAATAAAAAATTTAATTAACCAATTTAATGTGGAAAATCTAATTATGACTGGCAGTCCAAGAAGATTAATGATTCCAGTATACTTATCTAATGCAAAAAAAAAAATCATTTTTGGTAGTGGAAAATTTTTTTTAAATAAAGATAATAAATATAGTCATTTAACATATTCTGAAAAAATTTTTTATTATACAGAAAATTTAAATTTACCAATTAAAAAAAAGGATTATTTTTTAAAAATATCAGAAAGTAATAAAGAAGAAAAGTTTGATTCTAAATATAAAATTTTTATAAGTTTAGACTCTCATCACGATCAAAATAATTGGAATATAAAAAATTATATTAAAATAATTGAAAAATTATTAATTAATAATTTTAAAATATTTGTAAATTTTGATCCTAAAAAAAAATATTTTTTAGATTTTTTTTCAAGTGAAATTAAAAAATCTAAACAAGTTTCTTTTACTTATAATAAAAATATTTCAGAAATTATAGAAATTATAAATTCATGTGATTATGTAGTTGGAAATGAATCAGGACCCGTTTGTCTCGGTGCATCTTTAAAAAAAGAAGTTCACTCTATTTATATACCTTTGCATACTCCTCCTGAAAGTAAAATAATAAGTAATAAAATATATTATTATAATACAGACAAAGAAAATGATGAGTCTATAATAAATAAAATTATTGGAAGAATTCTTGTCAAAAATTAATTTTTAGTTTATGTGATTAGTCAAAATTCACTATTTAGAGAAATAGATTTATTTTGAATAGAAGACTAATAATATCTTTTACCTTTAAATATTAAAATAATTATATGTAAATAAAATGTCTTTTTTTGAATTAGTAATAATATCTGCCTTCTGTTTTTTTCAATCTTTATTTGGTATTGGTTTACTTTTGTTAGGAACACCCACTTTTTTACTTATTGGATATAATTATTTTGAGGTATTAAATATATTGTTACCTTACTCAATTATAATCAGTTTTCTTCAAATAATTTCATATGAAAATAAAAATTTAAATTTTGGAAAAAAAATTTTAAGATTAAGCGTTCCTTTTTTAATTTTAGGATTAATTTCTATAAAATACATTGAAAATTCGATCAATTTTATTTTTTTTATTTCAATAGTTTTAATTATTTTTTCAATAGTTAATTTAATCAATTTAAATAAAAAAAAATTCAAAATTAAAAACCTGAATATTGCTTTAGCTACTTTAGGAGTTATTCATGGATTAACTAATCTCGGTGGGACTTTATTGTCTATTATAGCATCAAATACTAGTAAAAATAAAAAAATTATACGCCACAATATTGCAAGTGGATATTTGATATTTGCTTTATTTCAAATTTTTTTTATAAATATTTTTTATCAAAAAATTAATTTTGTATATTTAAAATTTATTTGGATACCAATTATTATTTTTTTTATTTCACAAGTTATATTTAAAAAAATTGATAATATTGTTTTTTATAAATTGCTTAATTTATTTACTCTCATTTATGGTTTTTACATATTTGTAAATTCTGTTATATAAAAATTTTTTATAAATTTATATGGCGGAGAGAGTGGGATTCGAACCCACGGTACCTGTGAGGGTACACACACTTTCCAAGCGTGCGCCTTAAACCACTCGGCCATCTCTCCATATTTTAAATATTATTAAAATAGCACAATGAAGTATTTTCTATATGAAAAATATTTTTATCTTTAGCAATCTTGTTTAAATATTTGACTATATCTTTATCTGAAGTTTTTCCAGGGACATAATCATGCCAAAGTATAATTCCACCTTTTTTTATCATTTTAAAAGCTTTATAAGAATCATTTTCAACTATACTGTATGTGTGACCACCATCAATAAATATAAGATCAAATTTATTTTGATATTTATTAGCATCTAATTCACGAGAATCCATAAAAAGGACTGAAATTTTTTTTTCAAATTCTTGATTGGAAAAAAGAAATTTTTCATAATTACTTTCATTTATTATATTTCTTATAGAAACTTTGTTGTCTCTGTTATCTAAAATAAGATTTTTTGCTTGATCAGAATTTAATGTTAAAGTTATGATTTTTGCTTCTGGGGGGGAATTTAGTGCCATTAAAGTAGTCGTTTTTCCACTACAGGTACCAAATTCAAAAATATTATTACTAACTTTGCTTAAGCTCGAGAGAATCCAAGCTTCGTATTCTGAAGTTTTTCCTACTATGTCTTTTTGTCCTGAGGGAGTACAAAAACTTTTTATTATTACGTCTTCTTTTGGCCCATAAAGATTATCTGATATTTTTTTAGACTCAAAAATTTTATTTACTTTTTCTATATTTACCGATTTTATTGATGAAGTTGAAAAATATTTTTTAATTTTTTTTCTATTAAGAAGATAAATTAAAACAAAATTTGATATAACTAAAATTAATATTAATATACTAGTCATTCTTATTTATTTTCAAAACACCAATAAAAGCCTCTTGGGGTATTTCTACTCTTCCAAATTGCTTAGATCTAGCTTTTCCCTTTTTTTGCTTTTCTAAAAGTTTTCTTTTTCTATCTGTTGCACCACCACCATGAATTTTTGTTAAAACATCTTTTTTAAAACCTTTAATAGTTTCTCTTGCTATTATTTTGCCGCCAATTGCTGCTTGCACTGGTATCATAAAATTATGTCTTGGGATTAGATCTTTTAATTTTTCACAAACTTCTCTTCCTGTCCTTTGAGCAAAATCTTTATGAATCATCATTGCTAAGGCATCTACTGGTTCTCCATTAACCAATATCCCAAGCTTAACTAAATCACCTTCTCTATGTTCAATTATTTCATAATCAAAACTTGCATAGCCACTGGTCATAGATTTTATTCTGTCATTGAAGTCAAAAACTACCTCATTCAAGGGCAATTCATAACTTAAAACTGCTCTGTTTCCTGAATAGCTAAGGTTAGTTTGTATACCTCTTTTATCCTGACACATTTTAATTATTGACCCTAAATACTCATCAGGGGTTATCACTGTTGCTTTAATCCATGGCTCTTCAATAAATTTTATTAATGTTGGATCAGGTAAACTTGATGGATTTTGTAAATCAATTATCTTTCCATTATTTAAATGAACCTTATAGACAACGCCAGGAGTTGTTGTTAACAAATTAACATCAAATTCCCTCTCTAATCTTTCTGTAATTATTTCAAGATGAAGTAATCCTAAAAATCCACATCTAAAACCCAATCCCAATGCAGAAGATGACTCTGCTTCAAATGAAAAGCTTGCATCATTCAACTGTAGCTTGGCTAAACCATCTTTTAATTTTTGATATTCAGAGCTATCAACAGGAAAAAGTCCACAAAAAACAACTGGCTTACTTGGTTTAAAACCTGGTAAAGGATCTATTTTTTTTTTTGCTGCATCACAAATTGTATCTCCTACTTTAGTTTCAGATAAAACTTTTATACCGGTGGTTATAAAACCAATCTCACCAGTGCTTAATTCATTTATATCTTTTGCTTTTGGAGTAAAAACTCCAACCTTTTCAACTATATAATCTTGATCCGTTGAAAGCATTTTAATCTTCATATTTTTAGTTATTTTGCCATTAATTACTCTAACTAAAATAACTACTCCTAAGTAAGTATCATACCAACTATCAACTAATAAGCATTTTAGATCATCATCAGGGTTTCCCTGTGGCCCAGGTAATTGTTCAATAATTTGTTCTAATATCTCATCTATACCCTCGCCTGTTTTTCCAGAACATGGAACTGCATTTTCAGTATCTATACCAATTACATCTTCAATTTGTTTATTTGTCTTTTCTAAATCTGAGGCGGGTAAGTCTATTTTATTTAGTACTGGAATTATTTCATGATTAATATCTAGTGCTTGATACACATTCGCTAATGTTTGAGCTTCAACTCCTTGAGTACTATCAACAATCAATATCGATCCCTCACAAGCGTAAAGTGATCTACTTACTTCATAACTAAAATCAACATGTCCTGGCGTATCTATAATATTTAAAATATAATTTTTTCCATTTTTGGCTTTATAATTTAACTTAACAGTTTGTGCTTTAATAGTTATTCCCCTTTCTCTTTCAATATCCATGGAGTCTAAAACTTGATCTTTCATCTCTCTTGCTGATAATCCTCCACATTTATGAATGATTCTATCTGCTATTGTAGATTTACCATGATCAATATGAGCTATAATTGCAAAATTTCTAATATGATCAATTTCACTCATTAAGATCTTAGTTTTGCACTAGCTTTATTTTCAACATTCAAAATAATTTTCTGGGAAATGTCATTCAAATCTTTTTCATTCAAAGTTTTATGATCTGACTGAATTGTAACTTTTAAAGCTATTGATTTTTTATCTGATGGTATGTTTTCTCCCTGATATACATCAAAAATTTTGACATCTTTAATTAAGTGATTATCAACACTTGTTATAATATCTATTAAGTCTTGTGCTAGATAGCCTTTTTTTACCACAAAAGCAAAATCTCTTTCAGATTTTTGATAATCTGAAAATATTATACTTGGTTTAATTTTTTTATTTTGCCTTTTATAATTCACCAAATTATCTAAAAAAATCTCAAAACCATATGTATTTTCAATTATTTTTGGATGTATTACTCCAAAATAAGCTAATAATTTCTGACTATTTTTTGTTACTATCGAACCAGATCTTCCTGGATGATAATAGCTTGGGGTTACAATATTTATTTTAGTTTCATTTTTATCTATTCCTAATTCGACTAAAGTTTGCACAAGATCTTTTTTTATTCCATAAACATCTAATAAGCTGTCTTTTCGAACACCACAAACAAGTGTAATTTGTTCTCCAGGTTTTTTACCAATAAAAGATGGTCCAATTTCAAATAGTGACTGATTTTCAAATCCTCTATCAATATTTTTTTTTAAGAAATAAATTAAATTTGGATACAATGAACTTCTTAAAACACTCAAATCTGAGCTTATCGGATT
>MDSW01129617.1_pt1 | contig 20612 bp, 22 predicted proteins | sample 811171 | NCBI WGS metagenome assembly MDSW01 (sample SAMN05326641, study PRJNA326480) | marine metagenome | isolation source: seawater | place: Atlantic Ocean: North West | collected 2012 | reverse complement strand
TGTTTGATAATGTTAAAATCTTTGCATATGCATATTTCTTTTAGGCTTATCGTAGTGCCTATTTGTTTTTTTATGGTTATAAGTTCATGTGGATTCGAGCCTGTATACAAAACTAATCCTAGTTCTAATTCCGAAGCATCTTTAAAGGTTTTATTAGGTCAAATTAATATACCTATTATATCTGGGCGTGTAGGACATAAGCTTCGTAACTATCTTATACATGATTTGGGCTCAAACTCTGTAAGTGAAAATCATCTTTATAATTTATTTATTAAGATAGAAACTGATAAGAGCCCTCTGCTTATTCAAGATGATGATAAAGTATCTAGGTATAACCTAAACTTGATAGCTACATTTGTTCTTATAGATACTAATAAGAAATCAACTATTTATGAAGCTCATGCTAGAAGTGTTGGGAGCTTTAATGTTGTATCATCAGAATTTGCTACACTAATGGCTGAAAAAGATGCTGAAAATAGAGCAGCTCGAGAGTTAAGTGCTGAAATAAATAGTCTACTAATAGCTTTTTTCAGCCGTTAATAACTATAAGGCAAATGGTATAAATGAAAATACAGCCAAAACAAGCTGCTCATTTTATCTCCTCTGAATTAATATCCGTTTCTGCGATTCTCATTTATGGACCCAATGAGGGACTAATAAGAGAATATTCAAAAATTGCGAGAAAAACTATTAATGATGATTTAAATGATCCATTCGCTTCCTCTAATATTTCTGGTGAACAATTAAAAGAGTATCCAGGATTATTATTCGATGAGGTCCGTTCAATAGGACTTTCGCAATCTAGAAAGTTAATCCGTGTCTTTGATATAAGTGATAATGTAATACAAGCATTTGATTACCTTTTAGAAGATCATCATAATTTGAAAGACGCATTAGTTGTATGTGAAGCAAGTGATCTAGGACCCAGATCAAAACTTAGAAAACTCTTTGAACAAATTCAAACTATAGCAGCTATTCCCTGCTATGACGATAGTCACCAAGAAATTAGAGTTTATGCAAATCGAATTTTTAAAGAACACAGTATCGAGCTAGATAAAGATTCTATGACCTGGTTGCTAGAGTGTCTTGGTACCGATAGAGCACAAATTTATTCTGAGATAAATAAAATTATTGCCTTTATGGGCAACGATAAAAACATACCTATTCAAGATATAAGATTGTTGATTGGTGACTCTGCTGAAATTGGGCTAGATGAAGTTTGTTATGCAATTGGGGACGGTAATTTAAAGAGATTAGACCGTGCATTATATAAACTTTTCTCCGATGGGGTCTCGCCCATACAAATATTGAGAGCTGTATCCCGACATTTTCTGAGATTACAATCGGTAATTGCGCATAATAAAAACAAGGGTGGCATAAGTGCTGCTGTTAACACATTAAGACCGCCTGTATTTTTTAAAGATAAAAAGTCTTTTTTATCTCAAGCAAATACTTGGACGCCAAACAAAATTGAAGATGTTATATTTTTATTAGCCGAGGCTGAGAAAGGTTGCAAATCTGGGATTGTACCTGCAAAGCCTCTTTGCTCTAGAGCTCTTTTAAATGCGGCTTCCACAGGGCAGCGTCTCCAAAAAAGTATAAATTCTACATAAGCATTTTCAAAAGGTCTTCTAACTGTTCCAAACTTTTATACTCAAACACTACAGAGCCAGATTCTCCCTTTGAAGATATTCTAACTTTTAAGCCACACTTATTAGTTATATCTTTTTCTATACTAGCAATATTGGGATCTTTCCAAGTTTTTCTGTTGTGATATTTCCCATTAGTTTTTTCTTTTTGAACTAGCGCTTCCGTTTGCCTGACATTTAGCTTACGTCTGACAATTATATCTGCTAGCTGGTCTGGGTTTTCAACACCTAAAAGCGCGCGCGCATGACCTACTGTAATTTTTCCATTAACTAGCAACGTTTTTATAGAATCTGTTAGGCCCATCAACCTTAAAGTATTAGCTACATAACTCCTACTTTTACCTACTGATGCTCCTATTTCATCATGTGTATTTCCATATTCTTTAACTAGTCGTTCGTATGCGGCACTTTCCTCTAAAGGGTCCAGGTTTTCACGTTGCAAATTTTCTACTAAAGCAACTTCCATTGCCGCTTTATCATCAAGTTGTCGAATTATTACCGGGACTTCATGTAAACCAGCTATCTGAGCTGCACGCCAGCGCCGTTCACCGGCTATTATTTCGTAAACTTCGTTTTCTTCTTCTGGGCTTTTAGACCTTACGATTAGTGGAAGTACAATTCCTTGAGTTTTTATTGACTTAGCAAGGCTTTCTAACTCTTGTAAGTCGAAATTTTTTCTTGGCTGACTCTTACACGTTACTATATCTTGAATTGGAAGTAATTTATATCCATGTTCTTTTTTTTGTGCGTTAGGTATTTCGGGTACCTCGCCTAGTAATACAGCCAGGCCCTTACCCAATCCTCTTTGTCTTCGACTATTAGAATTTTCTCCACTCATGATGCGCCTACCAAATCACAATTAGACCTTTCTCTTCTTAAAAGCTCGCCTGCCAAGTGCACATATGCCTGAGAGCCTGCACAATGAAAATCGTATAGTAACGCTGGGCGCCCAAACGAAGGTGCCTCTGATATGCGAACATTTCTTGGAATAACTGTATCATAAACTAGATCTCCTAAATGGCTGCGAACATCTTGAGCCACCTGATCAGATAAGTTATTTCGTTTATCAAACATTGTAAGTACTACACCCTGAATTTTTAGTTTAGGGTTAAAAGCTGTTTTTATTTTTTCAACTGCGCCTAACAATTGTGTAAGACCCTCTAATGCAAAGAATTCGCATTGTAGGGGAACCAAAACAGCATCAGCTAGAACCATTGCGTTAACTGTGAGCATCCCAAGGGCGGGAGGACAATCAATTAAGACATAGTCCCAATTAACTAAAATTTTTGCCTCTTCTGATATTTCACTTTCCGATTGACCACTCTCTAATAACGCTTCTCTTAATTTAAATTGCGGAGCGTCTATTTGGATTAACTCGATTTCTAAACCTGCAAGCTCTGGAGTAGATGGCACAATAGCCAGACCCGGGATATCACTTTCTACCTTAACATCTTTCAGGGTTTCTCCATGAAATAATCCATAGCTTCCAGCACCTCGACTTTTTGGCTCTATTCCAAGCCCAGTACTGGCATTGCCTTGAGGATCAAGGTCTAAAATCAAAACGTTTTTTCCTGTTGCAGCGAGTGCAGTAGCAAGATTTATTGCTGTAGTAGTTTTACCAACTCCACCCTTTTGATTTGCTATTGCAATTACTCTACTTGTACCAATTCCCCTGCTAACAATACTATTTAGCCCCTGATCCATTTTGGGAAACCTCGCTCAATATTAAAATTTTTCCGTTCTCTGATGTTTGGCTTTCAAATGTCTTTAGTTTAAAATGCCAATGATGTTTAGCATCTAAAATCTCTTGTTGTGATCTGGCACCTTTTAAGAATATACAACATGTTGTTGAAGAAATCACGGGAAAAACAATATCTAGCAATTTAGGTAATGGCGCTAGAGCACGAGCCACTATTAATGAAGCTTTAGGATAAAGATTTCTTTTAGTCTCTATTGGAAAACGTGCATTAGTTACATGTGCATTAACATTTGTTTGTCTAACAACTTCATTTAAAAAAACACATTTACGGCTATCACTATCAACTAAATGCATATGCTTTAGACCCATAATAGCCAACACTAGACCTGGGAAACCTGCTCCTGAACCAATATCATAAACAGGTCCAGATTCCAGGTTTTTTGGTATACACCGCATGAGCTGGGCACTATCTAAAAAATGACGCTCCCACAAAGAATCAGTTGTGTTAGAACCAATCAAATTAATTTTCTTCTGCCAATGTTTTAGTAATTCAGCATACAATTGAAATTTAGCTAAGGTTTCACGTGAAACATTAACAGATTTAGCGAAATTTGTAGCTTCAATATTAGACAAATGATTCATTTTTAAACATATTCAAAAAATGTTTTTGTTTCATGTGAAACACCAAAGTTCATAAGGCTTTTAAATAACTCCATCTTTTCGAACATATCCCAATAAGGCTATTAATGCAGCTGGTGGAACTCCAGGTATGCGCGAGGCTGCCCCCATGGTTTCTGGTCGTGCTTGAGAGAGCTTTTCTTTAGCCTCAGTAGATAGGCCTCCAACACAAGAATAGTCTAATGTTGTGGGTATACGTAAACCCTCATCACGCCTGAAAGATTCAATATCTGCTCTTTGACGCTCTAAATAAGTGGCGTAACGTGCTTGTATTTCTAATTGACTCTGCTGCTCTTTTGATAGCTTTGCGACTTCTGGACATAATTCTAATAAACGAGATATAGTCATTTCAGGATAACCTAGCAGATCCCAGACTGTACGTCTTCGCCCATCTAACTTGATGTGAATATTATACTTAGCAAATTCGTTTGGGGTGGCAGAAATATTTTGAAGATATTCCCTTGCCTTTTTTATAGACTCTGCTTTGTCAGAAAAAATACGTGACCTTTCATTGCTTATTAAACCAAAGGAAATACCTTTCTCTGTTAATCTAAGGTCTGCGTTATCTGGCCTTAGTAGTAATCGGTATTCAGCCCTTGAACTAAACATGCGATAAGGTTCAGAAGTACCAAGATTTGTAAGATCGTCTATCATTACACCAGTCAATGAGTCTGAACGATCAAGTACAAATCCTGATTTATCTATATTCTCTGATTGAGAAGTATGTGGTTGTTTGCTGGCAACTAGGGCCGCATTTGCTCCAGCAACTAAGCCTTGTGCTGCAGCTTCTTCATATCCTGTTGTGCCATTTATCTGTCCAGCAAGAAAAAATGCCTGTAGGCGGATGGTTTCGAGCGTTTGCTTGAGCTCTCGGGGATCCACAAAATCATATTCTACTGCATACCCCGGCTGAATAATTTTTGCATTCTCAAGACCTGGTATGCTTCTAACCATTGATTTTTGTGTGTCTCGTGGTAGAGATGTAGAGATACCATTAGGATAAACAGTAGTATCTTGAATACCCTCAGGCTCAAGGAAAATTTGATGTGAAGCCTTATCAGAAAACCTTACTACTTTATCTTCAATTGAAGGACAGTATCTAGGTCCTCTACCTTTGATTGCTCCAGAATACATCGCTGATTTTTTAAGATCAGATAGAATGATTTCATGAGTTTTTTCATTAGTGTGTGTTATGTGACAACAAATCTGATCATTCTTCAATTTATTTGTTAGATAAGAAAATGGTTCAGGTGGATTATCTCCAGCTTGTATTTCTAAAATTTCCCAATTAATTGTGGTGCCATCGATTCTTGGAGGCGTACCTGTTTTTAATCGTCCCATTTTAAAACCTTGAGATTCTAGTGTCTTAGCCATACCAATTGCCGGCTTATCTCCAATACGTCCAGCACCAAACTGTTCTTGTCCTATATAAATCTTACCTCGCAAAAACGTACCTGTGGTCAAAACAACAGCACCTGCTGATATTTTTGATCCATCACTAAGTACTACACCTTTTACACATGATATTTTGCCATGTTTTTCAACAATCAGGTCTTCCACCATTCCAGGTAAAATACTCAGATTTGATTGTTCCACCAAAAGACGTTGAATCGATTCCTTATAAAGCTGCCTGTCTTGTTGGGCTCTAGGTCCGCGTACTGCAGGTCCCTTACTTCTATTTAATACACGGAATTGGATCCCCCCTTGGTCTGCAGCTTTTGCCATAAGACCATCGAGAGCATCTATTTCCCTAACTAAGGTCCCTTTTGCAAGACCACCTATCGCAGGGTTACAAGACATTTCGCCAATAGTTTTTGTATCACTAGTGATAAGTGCAGTATTTGCTCCCATTCTTGCTGCTGCAGAGGCAGCCTCACAGCCGGCATGTCCTCCACCAACTACAATTACATCATACATCTCAAGGTCCCAAAAATACTTTTAAATTCGTTCTTTAGATAATTATTTTCCTATACAAAAATCTCTAAAAACCACATCAAGAATATCCTCCACATCAACTCTTCCGGTAATACGTGCTAATGCGTAAATAGCCAAACGTAAATCTTCGGCTAAAAGCTCTATCTGATCAACATTGAGGGAACGTTTCAAGGCCTCCAAACAATCAGAAGCTGCTTTACGATGTCTCTCTCTTGTTATTAGAGGGTTTTCTCCTATGTCATAGCGATTTTTAACCATTTCTGTCAATTCTTTAGTGAACTCTGATATGCCTATTCCTTTTAGACAAGAAATTACTTTGGGCTGTTGTTTAATTACATTTGATGAAGAAATTTTGACTAAGTCAGATTTGTTTAAAAGTAAAATACTATCGTCATTAATAAGATCTATAATTTCAGAAGGGACTTCAGGCCAGGTTTCTCCATCAAGAATTATTATTCTAATATCAGAGCTCTTTGATTCTATATAAGATCTTTTTATACCTTCTTTTTCGATCTTTCCTGATGCCGAATGTATTCCAGCAGTATCGGAGACACTAACTGGTATACCTTCTAAATCTAAGTTTATCTTAACAACATCCCTAGTAGTTCCTGATATATCGGATACAATTGCTACATCTTTTTTAGCTAATATGTTTAGCAGACTAGATTTTCCAGCATTTGGTGCACCAAGCAAAGCTATTTGAATACCATGACGAATTTTTTGACCGCGATTTTTATCTAAAAGATGTATTTCAATATCAGATACTAACTCCCGTATATTTGAATATACAGACTCATTTATATTTGAGGGTAAAGCCTCGTCAGAAAAATCCATCTCCGCTTCTAAATACGCCGATAATTTTATAAGTTTAACCCTCCATGTCTCATAAAGCTCCTTTAGACCTCCACTCATTTGTCTAAGCGCTTGAAGTCTCTGCGCTTCCGTCTCCGCACTTATAAGATCAGCAATACCTTCAGCCTCTGTTAGATCAACTTTACCATTAATAAATGCACGAGCAGAAAATTCTCCTGGTTCTGCTAACCTTACTCCATTTATAAAATTAAGAGCATTAATCATAGCTTCGCGGACAGATCTACCCCCATGAGTATGAAGTTCAACAATGTCTTCACCTGTAAAAGTTTTTGGACCAGGAAGCCATAAAACAATGCCACGATCAATTCGTTTTCCTGTTTCTGGGTCATGTAGCCACCGAACTGACGCAATACGCGGCAAAGATCTTTTCCCGTGTATTAAATGTTTATGTATATAACTAGCCAATTGTCCAGAAATACGAAAGACAGACACTGAGCCCTTACCCGCTGGGGTGAGCTCTGCAAAAATAGTATCACTTTTTCTTTGTAAATAAATACTAAAATCCTATTTAAATCAATAACTTATATATTTATGTGTAACTACATCTATTTATTTTAATATTCAATTTGTTATTTAATCATTAGCTTTATGAAGTTTATTTTGGTTTCTTTTAAGAACTAACCGCTCTACTACTTTACCATTAATTATATGCACGTTGAGTATTTCATCTATATCCTCTCGTGTTTGATAGGTATACCAAACATTATCAGGATAAATAACCATGGTAGGACCAAGTTCGCATCTATCAAGACAACCAGAGGTATTTATTCTAATATTTTCTATTCCAAAAGTTTTAGCCTTTGCTTTCATATAAGCTCGAAGCTTGAAAGCATTCTTTTCGGCACAACAGCCCCTCGGATGTCCTAATTTTCTCTCATTTGTACAACAAAAGATGTGCTTATCATAAAATCCAAAAGAACCATTTTGATTGATCATAAATTACCTCAGCGTATATAAATGGTGTCAATTAAAAGGATTTGAGTTTTATTAAAATTAATATTTCAAAAATCCAAAATATGATCCTGTTTTCGAATTTATCTAAATTATTTGTTAAACACTAATAATTATAATAAATTGAGGGTTTGCAAAAGAAGTTATGTGCAAAGATGTATAAGTTTGAGGTGTATAGATTTTTCTCGTAGCAAAAACCAAGTAGCAACTTAAAAACAAAATTTATAAAAAAATCTACACCAACGTTTAATCAAGGTAATAGTTTTTGAAGCTCGATACTCTGCAAATAAATAGCCCTCTAGGATCGTTAGAACTTAAAACAGATGGAAATGCAATTATTGCTCTAAATTTTGTATTTGGAGAACAAAGTAAAACGGCAAGTTTTCACCCTATTTTGATTGAAGCTTCCGCACAATTAAACTTATATTTCAAAAACAAACTTTCAGAATTTAAGTTGCCTTTAAAACCTAAGGGGTCGAGTTTTCAGATAAAAGTTTGGGATCATTTAAATAAAATTCCTTTTGGTTCTATCCAAACATATGCCCAAATTGCTTGGGAATTAGATACCGCACCAAGAGCTATAGGAGGAGCTTGCGCTAAAAATCCTATACCTATAATTATACCTTGTCATAGAGTAACTGCATCGTCTGGCAAAACTGGAGGGTTTTCAGCTGGCTCAGGAGTCAAAACAAAGCTACAGCTTTTAAAGCATGAGTTAAATTGATAAAAATACGAATGTACTTTTTTAGTTGATAGAAAACAATGGAGAAAAAATATGTCTGCATCCACTGTTAATATTTTACGCGAGGACGGATTAGATTTTGATGCTTTTTTAGCTCTGCCAGATTCGGGTTCTGGACCAGGAATAATAGTTTTACAAGAAATTTTTGGCATTAATTTTGTTATGCGCGAAGTTTGTCACAACCTAGCGGCACAAGGGTATGTGGCTATTTGTCCAGATCTTTTCTGGCGTTTAGAAGCTGGTGTAGAACTTTGTGATAAAACTGAGGGTGAATGGGCAAAGGCCTTCGATCTTTATCAAAATTTTGATGTTGATCAGGGTATCATTGATTCAAAAGAAACACTTCAATTTCTGCTTAACCATAAGGCTTGTAGTGGTAAAATTGGAGCTGTTGGATATTGCCTTGGTGGAAAATTAGCTTATTTGATGGCAACAAGAACTAATGTGGATTGCTCTGTTGGCTTCTACGGAGTGGGTATAGAAAATGACCTCGGAGAGTCAACTAATATAATATCTCCTCATATTCAACATATGGCAGAGGAAGATCAATTTGTACCAAAAGAAGTACAAAAAAAATTATCTAGCGAGCTAAGTACGAATGAGAATATTACAATATATTCTTATCCTGGTGTAGATCACGCATTTGCACGAATCAATGGCGCACATTATGACCAAGTAGCGGCTGAGCTAGCTAATACTCGTACTTCTGAGTTTTTTAAAAGTCATTTAACTTAATTTAAAATAGATTAATTATTAAAGGGAATATGTGCGATGCCCAAAGCAATTGTTGTCCACGAAACAGGCGGGACGGAAGTTTTAAGCTACGAGAACATAGATATTAATGAACCTGGTCCGGGAGAAGCTAGAATAGTTCATAAGGCAATCGGCTTAAATTATATTGATGTTTACTTTAGGTCCGGGGTCTATCCATTTCCCAAACTACCAGGTATTCCTGGAATGGAAGGAGCAGGAGTCGTAGAGGCTGTAGGAGAGGGTGTAGAAGTTGTTAAACCAGGAGATCGTGTGGCCTATGCTGCAGCCCCTCCAGGTGCATATATAAGTGAACGCAATATCAAAGCTGATCAACTTGTGCTTCTACCAGAGGACTTTTCCTTTGAGTTAGGTGCTGCAATGATGCTTCAGGGGATGACTGTAGAATATCTAGTACGCAGAACATATCAGATTAGACCAGGGGATACAGTTTTAGTTCATGCTGCCGCTGGTGGAGTTGGCCTTATGCTATGCCAATGGTTAAACTATCTAGGTGCAACTGTTATAGGCACTGTCGGTAACGATGAAAAAGCAGTGTTGGCATCAAATAACGGTTGTCACCATCCCATAAACTATAGGACTGAAGATTGGGTCTCACAGGTAAAAGAGCTTACAAACGGTGTTGGTGTACCCGTAGTTTATGATTCTGTCGCTAAAGACACCTTTAGGGGGTCTCTAGACTGTCTTGCAATTAGAGGTTTAATGGTGAATTTTGGTCAGGCTTCTGGGGCTTTTAATGATTTTAATATAAGTATGTTAGCTCCGAAATCTTTATTTCTAACTCGTCCAGGTCTATTTCAATATATTATTAACCGTGAAGAATTAATGGATTCCTCAAACGCTTTATTTGAAGTAGTAAAAAATGGAGCATTAAAGATCCAAGTCAATCAACAATACTCATTGGCTGACACTCAGCGTGCACATGAAGATTTAGAGTCCAGACTGACTACAGGTTCTACAGTACTAATCCCATAAATTATTTGACAATAACTGTTGTTTAAATCAGCGTTGCAGACTTTCTCAACGCTGATTTTTAATATTGAATTATTGTTTATGCATTCATGGAATCAAAAAATTCGGAATTTGTTTTTGTGGATTTTAACTTATCCAAAAGAAATTCCATTGCATCTGTTGTGCCCATGGGCATTAGTATACGTCGAAGAACCCACATTTTTGATAAGCTAGCCTTATCCACCAATAGCTCCTCTTTGCGGGTTCCAGAGCGGGCAATATCAATAGCTGGAAAAGTTCGTTTATCACCAAGTTTCCTGTCTAAGATAAGTTCAGAGTTTCCTGTACCTTTAAATTCTTCAAAAATCACTTCATCCATCCGCGATCCTGTGTCAATCAAAGCCGTAGCTATTATAGTTAAGGAACCACCTTCCTCAATGTTTCGAGCCGCGCCAAAGAATCGTTTTGGTCTTTGAAGAGCATTCGCATCTACTCCGCCTGTTAGAACTTTTCCTGATGATGGAACTACCGTGTTATATGCTCGTCCCAAACGTGTTATTGAATCAAGAAGAATCACAACATCGCGTTTGTGCTCAATCAGTCTCTTAGCTTTCTCAATAACCATCTCAGCAACTTGTACATGCCTAGATGCTGGTTCATCAAAGGTTGAGCTTACTACTTCTCCCTGAACTGATCGAGCCATATCTGTGACTTCTTCCGGTCTCTCATCAATTAGTAAAACTAACAAAATAGCTTCTGGGTGATTAAGTTCTATAGACCTAGCTATATTTTGTAACATCACTGTCTTACCAGTACGGGGTGGAGCAACTATTAGGGCCCTTTGTCCTTTTCCGATTGGCGCTACAAGATCAATTATACGAGAAGTAGAATCTTTGATTGTAGGGTCTTCTATTTCTAATTTGAAAGCTTCATCAGGATATAATGGAGTTAAGTTATCAAAATTAATTTTCTGTTTTAATTTTTCTGGGGGATCAAAATTAATTTGATTCAGTTTTAGTAATGCGAAGTATCTTTCACCATCCTTTGGTGAGCGAATTTGTCCTTCTAATGTATCTCCTGTTCTTAATCCAAACCTTCTTATCTGGCTTGGACTAACATAGATATCATCAGGTCCCGGGAGATAATTAGCTTCCGGAGATCTCAAAAACCCGAAACCATCTTGTAAGGTCTCTAGTACTCCACTTCCATATATAGCCTGATCATTCTCAGCCAGTTGTTTTAGTATGGCAAACATTATGTCTTGTCGCCTCATATTATTTGCGTTTTCTATATTCATGTCTGACGCAAACTCTATAAGTTCGGTTGGGGACTTATTTTTTAACTCCTGAAGATGCATGTCACATTCATTTACGTTGATAAAAGGAAATTGTTTATTTGATTCTGCAGAGCCTATAGAGGCATAAGCAATTCTATTTAGAAACTTTAGAGGAGGGTTTAACGGTTAGAATGTCTTTTCTAGAAGTAGATTTTAAATTTTTTGTTTTCTTAGACACTCACATGAAGTATCTGTGAGGTAATGTCAAGAGCAGTGTTAAAATGGCTTAACTACAACCATAATAATAATTACAATCATAATGACCGTAGGAACCTCGTTAATTATCTTAAAAAACCTTGGGCTATGCTTATTTCTGTCTAAAGCGAAGTCTCTGCGCCAGCGACCTAATAGACCATGTATTAGCAATAGAATAAAAATGCACAATAATTTTACCCAAACCCAATTATCGTTTCCATTATAATCTATTAATCCTGGAATGCCTGATAAGAAACCTCCTAAAAGCAGGGATAACAACATCGAAGGCATCATTATACCGTAATACAATCGGCGCTCCATAATTTTCAAAGTTTCAGAAAGCTCGGAATTATTCTGCGCATTAGCATGGTATACAAACAGTCGAGGTAAGTATAACAAACCAGCCATCCAAGCAATAACTGTGATAATATGCAGGGCTTTTAGCCAGGTATAGTAGTCACCCATTAAATCTAGATCCATCTGAAATAGAAATACAATTACAAGCTGGACAAACTATTTTTACACCCCTTGGTCCCAACTTTGTTTTAAAATCATTGTTTTTTAAGGCTGTAAAGGTTTCAACGACTAAGTTACCTAAACCACTGATAAAACTTTCATGGGTGCCTACAGCTGGGACTCTGAGATATTCAGGAACTCCGTGTTTTTTTGCAAGTTGTAAGTATTCAATATCAAGCTCAACAAGCGTTTCAGAATGCTCTGAAACAAAAGCTATTGGGGCAATAATTAAAGACTTTTCTTCCCTACCTGCTTTTTTTATTTCATCATCAGTTGATGGTCCAATCCATTCAAGAGGTCCTACTCTGCTTTGATAACTTACACACCAGTCAAGGTTTTTTATTTCTAATCCTTTGACTATACTTTCAGCTGTTTTTTCAACATGAATTTGATAGGGATCCCCACGCTTAATTACTTTCTTAGGTAATCCATGTGCTGATAGTATAAGCCTGTAACTCTTCACATTAACTGATTCTATAGTTTTTTTAATAAGGTCAACCTGTGCAGAAATTAAACCCTTGTTTATAGGGTATGAACAAACAGTTATAGATGGAGTATTGTCTAATGTTGTTCCTTTAATCGCTTTCCACCAAGAGTTAAATGATGAGCCTGTTGTTGTTGTCGAATACTGGGGATATAAAGGAAGAAGGATGATTTGCTCAGGTGAATAGTCTTCTATTTTTGGAATAACGTCTTCAATAAATGGTTTCCAATATCTCATAGATATAAATAACTTAAACTCTTCGCTTGGTAATAATGAATTTACTTTTTTGCTTAGAGCTTTTACCTGAAGTTCTGTCTCTTCTAAAATTGGTGACTTACCGCCCATTTGAGTATAAATATCCCGAGCAATAGGAGCTCTCCGATCAGATATTAAACGGGCTATCAATTGACGTATTGGTGTTGGTGCCCCGATTATAGCCTTATCTCTAAATAAATTGTATAGGAAGGGCTTGACGGCTTCTAATGAATCCGGTCCACCTAGGTTAAATAGAACAACAGCCGTTTTCATTTAAAATACCTGATTATCTCTTAATTACTGTATCTATGAACAACTTCGATTAGCATCTTAACATTATCTGGAGGGGTATCTGGTAAGATACCATGTCCTAAATTGAAAATGTGTGATCTATTCGATAAGTCATGAAGTATGTTAAGTGCTTGATCAACCATTGGTTTACCGCCATTTATCAGAATGTCTGGATCAAGATTTCCCTGTAAAGTACATTTTTGGGGTATATTTTTTGCTGCCCAGCTTGTTGGTATCGTTGTGTCTAGACTAATTCCATCAACCATAGTTTCTTTTACATAACTGACATAACCAACTCCAGCGCCTCTTGGAAATCCTATAATTGGTATGTTTGGGTTTGATCGCTTTATTGACTCGACTATTTTTACTGTTGGTTCAATTACCCACTTATGAAAACTATCTGGTGAAAGGACACCCGCCCAACTATCAAATATTTGTATGACTTCCGCACCTGCATCAATTTGATTTTTTAAGTGTAAAATTATTGCTTCTACTAAACCATCTATAAATTTTCCAAAACCTTCAGGGTCTTTATAAGACCAAGCTTTCACTTTTGAAAATGTTTTTGTTGGACCTCCTTCTATCATGTAAGTTGCTATTGTCCAGGGAGCCCCCGCAAAACCAATTAGAGTTCTATCCTTTGATAATTCTTTTCTTACCATCCTGATAGATTCATAAACTGGTCTTAAATGGGATAAAAACTTATCTTTATTTTTTAAGAGTGTTTCGTGGTTCAAAGTCATTGGACCTAATTTAGGACCATTTCCTTTTTCGAAAGATACTTTTTGTCCTAATGCATCAGGTATCACTAATATATCTGAAAAAATTATTGCTGCATCTAAATCAAATCTTTTGATGGGTTGTAATGTAACTTTTGATGCTAGATTTGGTGTATAACAAAGATCTAAAAAACCACCTGTATCTAATCTAAGTTGTCTATATTCTGGTAAATATCTACCTGCTTGGCGCATTAACCATATAGGAGTGATAGAATTAGATTTTTCTGAAAGAACATTAATTATAGTTTTTTCTGACTTTTGTGAATCTAACGGCGACATAAATTAAATCCTTGAAAGAAAAGTTATCTTAGAACACCTATAATATAAATAATAAATTGTAGTTGTAGTTGTAGTTGTATCAATGAAACACGGGGATTATGACGTTTTCCCCAGAATTATTATTATAATATTTTCAGTATATAATTGTGGATAATATAAAAAAATAAATTCTATACCCCTATACGGAACAAATGTAGAAATTGTGGAAAGTGTTAATAGATTCTAACATAAACTATATTCACACATTTCAATGTTTAGGGGTAACTAAAGTAATATCTTGGAAAAACATCGGCATGTATTTGAATAACCTTTGAAAATATAACTATTTAATAGTTTTCCACAAACTATACTTAACTTATCTATAAGAGAATTTTCTTATGCAACGTGTATTTCACCTACACTTAATCTCAGATGCAACAGGCGAGACAGCTATAGCCATAGCTAGAGCAGCTTGTGCACAATTTGAAGAAGTAGAAGCTGAAGAACACCTCTGGTCATTGATAAGAACAGAAGCCCAGTTAAATAGAGTAATCAAAAATATAAAAATAAACCCAGGCGTAGTTTTGTATTCTCTGGTTGATACCGAACTTAGGACTCTAATTGAGCAAAAGTGTAAAGAGCTAAAATTACCCGTTGTATCTCTTCTTGATCCAACTGTGGATGCTTTGAGTACGTATTTAGATATAAAGAGTGTTAATCAGCCAGGTGGCCAACACATAATGAATGCAGAAAGCATAAAGCGTATTGAGGCTATGAATTTTGCATTAGCACATGATGACGGACAAGGTATGGGTACAATAGTTGGTGCAGATGTAGTCCTGATTGGTGTTTCAAGAACATCTAAAACACCAACATGTTTTTATCTTGCAAATAGAGGTTTAAAGGCTGCGAATATACCACTCGTTTCTGGTTGTGAATTACCGATGGACTTAACAGCACTTAGACAAACGCTTGTTATAGGATTGACCAGAAGTGCAGATCAATTGGTGGATATTAGAAGAAATCGTCTAAATCAGATAGGACAAAAACATGAAACCAATTATGTGAAACCTGAAATTGTAGATGAGGAAGTAAGAGAAGCAAGGCGCCTGTTTTCTAAAAACAAGTGGGCTGTTTTAGACGTTTCACGTAGATCTATAGAAGAAACAGCTGCAGCAGTTTTACAACTATATGCAAATTATAAATCTACATCTTAATAATTTTGATAAGTTTGAAAAAAGTGAAAGTGTTATGATGAAGAACCACTTTATAAGAATAATAAATTTATCTGGATGTAACGTATGAAAATCAATTCTGATGCATCACCTCAAGTGATTTTAGCTTCTGCGAGTGAAGCTAGATCGGCTTTACTTAAAAAGGCTGGACTACATTTTGATGTTATTCCAGCACAAGTAGATGAATCAGCAATAAAAATTGAGTCCATTAAACAAAACATTTCTGTTGATGAAGTTGCAATAAAACTAGCTACATTAAAAGCTCAAAGGGTAAGCAATTATAAACCAGGAGCGCTAGTTATTGGCTGTGATCAACTTCTAGAATGTGAGGGACAATGGTATGACAAGGCATCTGATCGTGAACATGCTGATCAGCAGCTAAGGTCTTTAAGGGGTAAACGCCATGTCTTAGTAACGGCAGCTACTATAATAATAGATGGAGTCAAAATATGGGGACATATAGAAAGCCCAGAATTATATATGCGAAATTTTGACGATGAATTTATAAATTATTATTTAAACTTGGCACAAGAAGATGCGTATGGATGTGTGGGTGCCTATAGACTCGAGAGCTTTGGCTGCCAACTTTTTTCAAAGGTAAATGGAGATTATTTCACTATCCTAGGCTTACCCCTTTTACCATTGTTAGAATTTTTGAGAAAACAGGGCGTAATAAAAGTATGAAATTAAGTGGAAAAGCCATTGTATGTGGAGTAATTGGTTGGCCTATTAGTCATAGTTGTTCACCTATTTTACACAATTTTTGGCTGAAAAAATATAATATAGACGGTGCTTATGTCCCTTTCCCTATAAAACCAGATCAACTTGATAAAGCAATACTAGGAATACTTAATCTGGGAATAAAGGGTATAAATGTGACGTTGCCGCATAAAGAATCTGTATTAAATTACATACATGATTTAACTGATGAAGCAGAAAATATCGGGGCAGTTAATACATTAACTGTTAATGAAGTCGGGGAAATTTATGGTGATAATACGGATCCATTTGGCTTTATAGAAAATATACGAACTAATGCCCCTAATGTAAATTTCTCTTCTAAAAAAGCAATAGTTATCGGTGCAGGAGGTGCATCAAGATCTGTTTGTTTTGCTTTAATTAAAGCAGGAATTTCAGAGATAGTTTTAACTAATAGATCTAAAGAAAGAGGAGATCTATTAAGGAAAAAATTTGGTTCTGTGATAGCTGTAGAACCTTGGAAACACCGTTCTTCTATTCTCGAAGAAGCAGATATTGTAATCAATTGCACAAGTCTGGGAATGCATGGTCAGCCAGATTTAGATATATCTTTGGGAAAACTCCCCCAGCATGCTGTAGTTAATGATTTGGTTTATGCCCCTATTGACACAAACTTAATCAGGGAAGCCGAAAGAAGAGGGCATATATGCATCGACGGTTTAGGAATGTTGTTGTATCAAGCACAACCATCTTTCTACAAATGGTTCAACATTGAGCCAGAGGTCTCCGCCCAGCTTCGAAAACATGTAATTGAAAGTCTAAACTAATGCTAATTGTTGGAGTAACAGGGTCAATTGGCATGGGAAAAAGTACTGTCGCTAATGTATTAAAAAAACATGGGGCTGCAGTCTGGAATGCCGATAATATAGTACATCAAATTTTGGGTCCGGATGGATCAGCTGTTGATCATATTGCGGAATATTTTGGAAAAAAAATATTAGTTGGAACTTTAGGTAAGAACAGAGTTAATCGAGATCTACTAGGTCAAATAGTATTTAATAATCCCGAAGAACTTAAGGTTCTTGAAAGTATTATTCATCCGTTAATAAGATTTGAAGAAAGAAAGTTTCTGATGATTTCAAAATTTAACGGCTATTCAATCTCAGTTCTAGATATACCACTTCTCTTTGAGACACATGGGGATAGTCGTTGTGATGCAACAATAGTCGCGACTGCGCCAAAATTTGTTCAAAAGGCTCGCGTTTTGTCTCGTCCTGGTATGACAAAGGAAAAACTAGATGGAATCTTATCTCGGCAGATGAGTGACGATGAAAAGATGCGTCGAGCAGACTTCATAGTTAGGACAGGTTTGGACAAGGCTGTTTCATATAGAGCATTAGGTCTAATTATAAAAAAACTTAAAGCATGGCCCTGTAAGAATTGGCCTAGCTCATGGTCTCCAAATATCACAAGCTAGAGGAATAGTAGAAATATAGTCATGAGAGAAGTTGTTTTAGATACAGAGACAACAGGTTTAGATCCTCTGAACGGAGATAAATTAGTAGAAATTGGCTGTTTAGAGTTGGAAAATCATGTTGGGACTGGCGCTTTCTTTCATACCTATATTAATCCTAAAAGAAATATGCCAGCTCAAGCAGAACGTATTCATGGATTATCAGAAGAATTTTTAAAGGATAAACCAGATTTTAATGAAATAGTTGAAGATTTCACACAATTTATTGGAGAATCCGACTTAATTATACATAACGCACCCTTCGATCTTGGATTTCTAAATGTAGAATTAGAGAAGAGTTCAAATGATAAAATTGCCCCTGAAAGGGTGGTTGATACACTATTAATTGCTAGAAAAAAATTCCCAGGCGCTCCGGCTAATCTAGACGCCTTGTGCAGGCGTTTTGAGATTGATCTATCTGGAAGAACTAAACATGGAGCATTATTAGACGCTCAACTATTAGCGGAAGTATATTTAGAACTCATAGGAGGTAGGCAACCCGGTCTAGTACTAGACAATATAGTAATTGGATCGAAAGATATGAAAGACTCCAATTTATCCAAATCAAAATATTCCACTAAAAAATATATACCAAATGAAGCTGAACTAACTGAACATGCAAAGTTCCTAAAGAAAATAACTAACCCTATATGGAAAAGATAATTATCAAGGTATATTAAGATAGAAATATATTAGAAACTATTGCTCCTGATTTTTACCTTGTTGTGCAACTTTCTGTCTAAATAGTGATAAAAAATCGATTGGATTTAATAATAAAGGTGAGTAGCCACCGTCTCGCGTTGCGTCTGCTACAACTCTTCTGGCAAAAGGAAAGGTTAGTCTTGGACATTCAACAAGAAGTACAGGCTGTACTTGTTCTTTTGGTATACCTATTATCCGAAAAAGCCCACCATATGTTAAATCTAAAATAAATGTCACCGAGTCATTTTCTTTTGCCTCGGCTATAATATGAATATTAACTTCATAAATATCATTTTCATAAGGTTTGGCGTTAACTTCCACATTTACATTAACATGAGGAGGTGAAGAGTTCTCTAAACTTTTTGGTGCATTAGGGTTTTCAAAGGATAAATCCTTAATGTATTGACTTACAATTCCAATTTGAGGTTGTATGGCTTCTTTTGAGCTCTGGTTGCCTCCGGCATTAGTCTCTGTTGTTTTATTCATAATATTTTCCCATTTTAGGTCAAGGCAACATTAAAGACGTTGAATTTATAAATTTTATATTAATATTCGTATTTGATGGTAAATTTATCATAAAAATTTAACTGTTCATTCATCATCATCATTTAAAACCTTAAAATCACCATCTATTGAATCTCCGTCTTCTCTACGATTCCTTTTTGCTGCAACAAATTTTAGAATAGTTACTATCAATACATGGCGTATTATTGGTATTAAAAGTATAGCTCCAAGCGTATCTGTAACAAACCCTGGAGTAAGTAGCATTACAGCGGCTAAAGCCAAGGCAGCTCCATGAGCTATCTCCCTTACAGGTTTTCTTTGATTGGCTATTTCAACTCTTGCTCTCTGGATTATCCTAATCCCTTGTATTCTAAGAATAAAACATCCAACTATTGCAGATCCAAAAATAAGACCAACAGTAGACCAAGCACCAATAATCCCCCCAATTTCAATAAATAAGAAGATCTCAGTTGCTAAAAGCAATAAAATACAGGTTATAATTAACATGGCTTACTTGCGATTATTGATACAACGGACTATATCTGTTTCTAATAGAATTTGTTATAATGATATTTATTTATAATATTTTATTCTAAATTGAACATTGTTAAATATTAATGACCGCGAGTAATGTTGTAATCTAGACTTTCTTGTGGTTCGGAAAAACTATAGCTTTGGCGTTTGCCCCGGGTGGAAGGAATGTCCGGCGGATTTCAGTTTTATGATATAATAATTTTCGCTCTAATCGCAGTATTTATTATACTGCGGCTTCGAGCTGTACTCGGGCGGCGTACGGGACAGGAACGCCCTAATGAGCGAGGTTTATTCTCCACTTCACGAAGTCGTCGGGATGAAGCTTCAGCCGATATAGTTCCTATTCGCCCAAGAAAACAAAATAATGACCAAGACCCTAATAACGAACAAAGTGAATTTGAAAACTTGGAATCAGATGAACTAGTTTCTGATGATAAAATGAAACCTAATATTCGATCTGAATTAAGACGAATTATGGAAGCTGACCCAGATTTTTCTCCAAAAGAGTTTGTTCAAGGGGCTCGTGATGCTTTCACTATGATAGTAGATGCATACTCTGAGGGTAATACACCAATATTACGACCCTTACTTGGTGATGAAGTGTATGATCAATTTTCTTCAGCAATAAGTGAAAGAATAGAAGCTAAAAATTCTCATGATAATGCTGTGATTTCTGTTGATGAAGCAGATATAATTAAAGCTGAAATGGTTAGTTCAAAAGCACGTATTGCCGTAAGGTTTGTCAGCAAACAAATAACGGCAACATATGACTCCAATGAAAATCTTATCGATGGAGACCCTGATAAGGAACTTACCATTGTTGATATATGGACGTTTTCTCGAAACATTCGTTCATCAAGCCCAAATTGGCTATTGGTTGAAACACGATCGGAGTGATTAAATTTAAGAAACTTTTTATTTATAAGTTTCTCACCATAAATATAATTGTATTAATTTTATTTTCTGCAGGATGCTCATCTTTTATAAAGGTTCCACCAGAATCAAATGGTCTAAGCCTTCAGAAAGTTAATTTTTATAATATACCCTCTTGGGAAGATGATA
>MDSW01100128.1_pt1 | contig 20619 bp, 16 predicted proteins | sample 811171 | NCBI WGS metagenome assembly MDSW01 (sample SAMN05326641, study PRJNA326480) | marine metagenome | isolation source: seawater | place: Atlantic Ocean: North West | collected 2012 | reverse complement strand
TTATTGATTCATGAACAAACAAAATTTTTAAGGCAGTACACCTTTGTCCATTAAAGGATAAAGTTCCTGAAATACACTCCTTAATTGTTAAATTTAAATCTGCATCAGGTAGAACAATACCAGGATTTTTGGCCTCCAAACCAAGTACTAGCCTTAATCTATTTTTATTTGGGTGCTCATCCTGAAGAGAAACTGCAGACGAACTATGACCAATCAAAGCTAAAACATCAATTTTACCTGACCTCATTATTGGAGGTGCAATTTTTCTACCTCTACCAAATAATATGTTCACAACACCAGGGGGGAAACTCTCTTTGAAAGCTTTTAATAGTGGAACAATTAATAAGACTCCATGTTTTGCAGGTTTAAATACAGCAGTATTTCCCATTATTATTGCTGGAACTAATAAACAAAATGTTTCATTCAAAGGATAATTATATGGTCCTAAGCACAATATAACTCCAAGAGGACCTCTTCTAATGTGAGCATGTATACCAGAATTTTTTTTAAAATTAGCACTATTTCTATCAAGGTCTTTATAAGCTTCAATTGTATCGTATATGTATTCAATAGTCCTGTCAAATTCTTTCTCTGAGTCTGCTTTATTTTTTCCTATCTCCCACATCAATAACTCAACAATTCTATCTCTAGAAAGCTTCATTTTTTCAACAAAAGTTCTCATGCATTTAATTCTATCTTTGACCTTCATTGTAGGCCATTCACCCTGCCCTCTTTTAAACGCATTATCGGCAGATTCTAATGCTTCTAAAGCTACTTCTCCATCCATATCTGGAATTGAACCTAATAATGTTTGTGTTTTGTTTCCATCAATATCAAATGTTTGTATTGATGAATAAACATTTGAGGTTGGTCCATCCCATTTTTTTATTTCACCATTTATTAAATAAGCATCAGAGTTAGTCTTTTCAACTATCCTTACATTTTTCATATTTGCAAACTAATTTTTTGTTTTTTAATTGAACAAAATTAATACAAAATCTTGTATTAACTATAAAGAAATTAAACTACAATTAAATATTCTGTTTTTTTAATTCTCCAACAGCAAAATTAGCTGCTCTTGCTGTCAAAGCCATGTAAGTTAATGAAGGGTTTTGATTAGCTGCTGATGTCATACAAGCTCCATCTGTTACAAAAACGTTTGATACTTCATGTAATTGATTATTTCTATTTAATACAGATGTCTTAGGATCATAGCCCATTCTAGCAGTTCCCATCTCGTGAATTCCTCTACCAATTGGTGCTTTTCCATCAAAAACCTTAATGTTTTTAAAACCAGCTGTTTCCAACATTTCCTGTCCTTGAATTAACCAGTCTTCTTTCATCAATCTTTCATTTTCCTTAAATTCAGCGTCAAAAACAATTGTTGGTAAACCGTATTGATCAAGTTTATCATAGTTTAAAAAGAAATGATTTTCGTGATAAGGCAAAACCTCTCCAAATCCACCCATACCAAAAGCCCATCCTCCAGGTTTCAAAATATTTTCTTTTAGATCTTTACCGTATGAGTATTCGGGAACAGATTCTTGCCAACCCCATCCACTTCCTCTATATGCTCCTCCTTGATATCCATAACCTCTTAGGAAATTGACTTTTTCAGATTTTTTATTTACATTTCTAAATCTAGGAATATAAATTCCATTTGGTCTTCTACCAATGTAATATCTATCAAGATAACCGTCAATTGTACCTGAAACTCCTGCACCAAGCTGATGATCCATTATGTTATGCCCCAATTCTCCACTAGAATTTCCCATACCATTTGGAAAAGCTTCTGATTTTGACTGCATTAATATTGTAGCAGAGGCAACAGCAGAGGCGCATAAAAAAATTATTTTTGAATTGTAAATCGTTTCTTCTTTTGTTATTGCATCAATTACTCTAACACCAGTAGCCTTTTTTTTGTCTTTGTCATATAATACTTCGGCTACAATCGAATTTGCTTTTAAAGTTAGATTTCTTGTAGATTCTGCAGCAGGTAGTGTTGAAGACACAGAACTAAAATAAGCTCCGAAAGGACAACCCCTGCTACACCTATTTCTATATTGGCAAGATGCTCTTCCTGCTCCAGCTTTTCTACCCTCAGTGATATGTGCAACTCTTCCAACTGTAAGCAATCTGCCATCTTTAAAATTCTTTTCTAAGGATTTTCTTAGATGATTCTCAACGCAGTTAAGCTCCATAGGTTTTAAAAATTCACTGTCAGGTAAATGTGGGATTTTTAGGCGTTCCCCACTAACACCAATAAACTTTTCTACATGAGAATACCATGGAGCAATATCTTTATATCGAATAGGCCAATCCACACCATATCCATCTTTAGCATTTGCTTCAAAATCTAAATCAGACCATCTGTAGGTTTGACGTCCCCAAATCAATGATCTTCCACCGACTTGTTTACCCCTTATCCAATCAAAAGTTTTTATTTCATCGTAATCGTGTTCAGAGTCAGTATTATAAAAATGTCTATTAAATTCACTAACCCCCCATCTCTTTTGCTTATCGTAATGTTTGTCGAGAATCTTTTTTGGTGTAGCACCACCATGTTTTACATCCCATTTATCCAAATTCATTGTGGGATAATCTTCAACATGTTTAACCATTCGTCCTCTTTCTAAAACTAGTGTTTTGAGGCCATTTTCACATAATTCCTTTGCAGCCCATCCACCACTAATTCCAGAACCTACAACAATTGCATCGTATTTTTCCATGTTTAAAGTTTTTTTTTTAAATCTAAAAAAAAATTTTCAAAAAAGTAGTTTTGATTTAAATTAAATAATTTTTAAAGTTGAGAATAATTTAATGATTTTAAAAAAATTGATGAAATATTGGATACAAGACTTTCATTAGAAATAGTCTTATATTTTTTCATTGATTTCATTTTAACCCATTTGGGATGATCAACAAATTTTTTCCAGGATTTGGATCTTGACTCCATAGAATCATATACTAACATATAAGTCAAAAGAGGCAATTTTTCTCCTGATATTTTTTCACCATAAAATACTGAGTTTAAGCCCACCTCATCAAATACATCTATTTCCCCATTATTAAACATTTCAATCTTTTTCATGTATGCTTCATCATTCGGGGATTCATAATTTCTTATCTCAAATATGGACATATCTTTGCCAGGTTTTCTGATTTTTGGAAAATCCTTAAATGCATAGAAATGTGATACTGAATATCTCTTATATGGGATTTTGTTATTTTCAATAGAATTTAACTTTAAAGAAGATTCTAGATAAATCTTATCATTTTTTAATTTAAAATAAATTTCATTGTAGTCTTCAAAACTTTTGTATGGAATTAACACATAAATACTTTTTGGAAGATTATTATCAATTGGAGAAAATACACCAATATTTTTCACTTTATGTCTGTTAAGTGCTGGGAGTAAAGAATTTTCAAGATAATCATTTAAAATTTTTTGACTAGTCCCCCATTTTAATTCATATTTTCTTAACTCATAAAATTCTCTCTGAGAATACAAATTTGAAACAATTAAAAGTATTGATAAAAGTATTATTTTTTTCATGTTTTAAAATTAAATTATTTTTTTCATTGCAGTCATAGAATCTCTTAATTCATAACCAATTGATTCTATTGGGTGATATCTTAAAATTTCATTTATATCTATTAGCTTCTTGTTGTCAACTCCTAAATCATTAATATCATCAAACCTTTTTCCAATTACATTAACATCAATTTTTTTCATAAAATCCTCAAGTAAAGGCTTACAAGCATGATCAAACAAATAACAACCATACTCAGCTGTATCAGATATAACCCTATTCATTTCAAATAATTTTTTTCTAGCAATTGTATTTGCAATCAGTGGTGTTTCATGAAGTGACTCATAATATGCAGATTCTTCTTTGATTCCTGCTGACACCATAACTTCAAATGCTAGTTCAACTCCAGCTCTTACGAAAGCAACCATTAAAATTCCGTGATCAAAATATTCTTGCTCTTTAATTTCTTTGTCAGTGATTTTTGTCTTTTCAAAATCAGTCTCTGCAGTTAGTGCTCTCCAATTAAGTAGATTTTTGTCATCATTTGACCAATCTTCCATCATAGTTTTAGAAAATTTACCAGACATTATATCGTCCATATGTTTAATAAATAAAGGAGTTAAAATTTTTTTTAACTCTTCAGATAATCTAAATGCCTCGATTTTTGATGGATTTGATAATCTATCCATCATGTTTGTAATTCCTCCATGTTTCAGTGCCTCAGTAATTGTCTCCCAACCATATTGGACTAGTTTAGCTGCATAACCAGGATCAATATTTTTTTCAATCATTTTATTAAAGCATAAAATCGAACCAGTTTGTAAAATTCCACACAAAATTGTTTGCTCTCCCATTAAATCAGATTTTACCTCTGCAACAAAAGATGACTCTAAAACGCCAGCTCTATGGCCACCAGTAGCGACAGCGTAAGCTTTAGCAATCTCAAGACCGTCTTTATTTGGATCATTCTCTGGATGAACAGCAATCAGAGTTGGTACACCAAAACCCCTTTTAAATTCCTCTCTAACCTCTGATCCTGGACACTTCGGGGCAACCATTATAACTGTTAAATCTTTACGAATTTTCATACCCTCCTCAACAATATTAAATCCATGTGAATAAGATAATGTTGCTCCGCTTTTTATCAATGGCATAACAGCTTTAATTACTGATGTATGATTTTTATCTGGGGTAAGATTGATAACCAAATCAGCATCTGGAATCATTTCTTCATATGATCCAACATTAAATTTATTTTTAGAAGCATTCAAAAAAGATTCCCTTTTTTCACTTATTGCTCCTGATCTCAAAGCGTAAGAAATATTAAGACCAGAATCTCTCATATTTAATCCTTGATTTAGTCCTTGCGCCCCACATCCAACAATTACAATTTTTTTACCAGTAAGTTTTGATACTCCACTTTCAAATTCATTTGTATTCATAAACCTACATTGGCCTAGTTGTTCTAATTGATCTCTTAAAGATAATTGATTGAAGTAATTAGTCATAATTTTATTTTTCGTTAAATTTATTTAAAATTTCAGTGATATTCATTTTCTCTTTTGTTACAGAAATTCTTCCTGATCTTACAAATTGCATTAATCCATATGGTTCAAGCTGGCTTCTTAAATTTTCGGTCTCATGTCTAAATCCAGTAATTTCAATTACAAAAAATTCTGGACTTACAGTTACAATTTTAGCCTGACTTTTTTTTATAATGTTTTGAATATGTCTTTCCTCAAAAAGAGAGCTTGATTTAACTTTGTAAAGTGCTGATTCCTGAAAAATAGTTTCCTCGTCTGTATGATAAAAAGCTTTAATTACATCAATTTGTTTTTCAATCTGTTGAACAACTTTCTTAACCTTACTTTCAGTAACTTCAACAACAATGACAAATCTAAAGACATGTTCAATTTCTGAGGGACTGGTAGAAAAACTTTCAATATTAATATGTCTTTTTAAAAGTATAGCGGAAACTCTATTCAATAAACCAACGTTATTTTCAGAGTATAATGAAATTGTATATGTTTTCTTTTTTTCTTTCATTTTAATCTAATATCTGAAACTGATGATCCAGAGGGAATCATTGGAAATACATTATCCTCTTTTTCAACACAAACCTCTAAAAAGTAAGGTTTTTTGGATAATATCATTTTTTCTACTGCATTATTTAAATTCTCTCTTTCATTTACTCTTTCTGCTTCAATATTATACCCTTTGGATATCGTAACAAAATCAGGATTAATCATTTCAGTTGATGCGTATCTTTTATCAAAAAACAACTGTTGCCATTGTCTAACCATACCCAAATAATCGTTATTTAAAACAACAATTTTAACAGCTACACCTGTTTGAAAAATTGTACCTAATTCTTGAATTGTCATTTGGTATCCTCCATCACCTATAACTGCTACAACTTCTCTATTTGGAGCACCCATTTTAGCTCCTATAGCAGCAGGTAAAGCAAAACCCATTGTGCCGAGTCCTCCGGAAGTTATATTACTTTTACTTCTAACAAACTTAGCATAACGACATGCAACCATCTGATGTTGCCCAACATCAGTTACAATAACAGCATCACCTTTGGTGTATTTGTTAATTGATACGATAACCTCTCCCATAGTTAAACCCTTCTTGACAGGTTTAGTGTCGTTTTTAATAACTGCGTCAATCTCAATTTTCATCTTTTTTTCAAAAGAAACTAACCATTCATCATAATTGTTTTTAGAAACTTTTGATGTCAAAATTTTTAGTGATTCTTTACAATCTCCTAAAATTGGATAATGAGCATATACATTTTTGTTTATCTCGGCAGGATCTATTTCTAAATGTATAATTTTAGCTTGTTTTGCATAAGTATTTAAATCTCCAGTTACACGGTCATCAAATCTCATCCCTATGGCAATCAAAACGTCACATTCATTCGTCAACACATTCGGGCCATAATTACCATGCATTCCAACCATCCCAACATTTAATGGATGTTCAGTTGGCATAGCAGACAAACCTAGTATTGTCCATGCTGAGGGTATACCAGTCTTTTCAATAAAACTTCTAAGTTCTTTTTCGGCATTACCTAAAATAACACCCTGACCATAAACAATGAAAGGTTTTTTAGCCTCGTTAATAATTTTTGCAGCTTCTTTAATTTGACTTAAATCTAGTTTTGGTTTAGGCACGTAACTCCTAATTCCATCACACTTTTTGTAATTGAATATCAAATCATTAAATTGAGCATCTTTTGTAATGTCAATTAAAACTGGTCCTGGTCTTCCAGTCTTAGCTATATAAAACGCCTTAGCAAATATTTCTGGTATTTCCTCTGCTCTAGTAATTTGATAGTTCCATTTAGTAACAGGGGTTGAAATACCAATTATATCAGTTTCTTGAAAAGCATCAGATCCCAAAAGTTTTGATGAAACTTGACCAGTAATACAAACAATAGGTGTTGAATCAATTTGAGCATCAGCAATCCCAGTAACCAAGTTGGTTGCTCCTGGTCCTGATGTAGCAATAGCAACTCCAACTTTTCCAGACGTTCTGGCATATCCTTGTGCTGCATGAGTAGCGCCTTGTTCATGTCTTGTTAAAATGTGATTGAGCTTATCTTGATATTTATAAAGCTCATCGTAAACTGGCATAATAGCTCCACCAGGATAACCATAAATCAAATCTACCCCTTCACGTAATAAACACTTGATAACTGCCTCAGCTCCTGATATTTTATTATTAGTTTTCATTTATTAATTGTCAGTTACACAGCCCTTTGACGCTGATGATACATTTTTAATATACTTGTACAAAATACCACTATTAAACTTAAAGTTAGGAGCTTTCCATTTGTTTTTTCTTTTATTATATTCCTCCTCAGAAATTTTTAAATCTAGTCTGTTGGTTTTAGCATCAATAGCTATAATATCGCCATTTTTAATCAAAGCTATTCCTCCCCCTTCTTGTGCTTCTGGGACAATATGACCAACAACAAAACCGTGAGTTCCTCCAGAAAATCTACCATCTGTTATCAAAGCAACATCTTTTCCTAGTCCAGCTCCCATAATTGCTGCGGTTGGTTTTAACATTTCAGGCATGCCTGGTCCACCTTTAGGCCCCTCATATCTAATAACAACCACCTCACCACTTTTAACAACACCTTCCGCAATACCTTTATTTGCATCATATTCACTGTCAAATACTCTTGCAGGGCCTTCAAAAAATAGTCCTTCTTTTCCGGTAATTTTTGCAACAGACCCTCCAGGAGCAATATTACCTTTTAAAATCCTAATGTGTCCTGAGTCTTTTATTGGATTATTTAAAGGTCTTATTATATCTTGGTCTTTAGATAACCCACTTAGACTTTTTAAATTTTCTTTAATTGTCTTTCCAGTAACAGTTAAACAATCTCCATCAATAATATTGTTTTCTAACATAAATTTTAAAACTGCTGGAACTCCACCTACCTTATGAAGATCTTCCATTACATATCTTCCACTTGGTTTTAAATCAGCCAAAAGTGGCGTACTATCCATTATCTTTTGAAAATCATCAATTGTAAAGTCTAATTTTGCTGCATTGGCAATTGCTAGAAAATGTAATACTGCGTTAGTTGATCCTCCAAGTACTGCAATTAACCTTATGGCATTAGTTAAAGATTTTTTATTGACAATATCTCTTGGTTTTATATCATTTTTTATCAAATTTTCTAAATAAAAAGCAACATCATCACATTCATTTTTTTTTGAATCACTTATTGCAGGGTTAGATGAATTGTAAGGTAATGCCATTCCTAAAGCCTCAATTGCTGAAGCCATTGTATTGGCTGTGTACATGCCACCACATGCACCTGCCCCAGGACATGCTTTTTCAACAATGCTATTAAAATCCTCATCACTAATCAATCCAGCAACTTTTTCCCCCCATGCCTCTAGAGTTGAAACTATATCTAATTTTTTATTTTTATGACAACCAGGAGCAATTGTTCCACCATAAACAAGAATTGAAGGTCTATTTAATCTTAGCATTGCCATTAGGGCACCAGGCATATTTTTATCACAACCGACTACTGTTATTAAAGCATCATAAGCCATTGCTTGAACAACAGTTTCAATTGAATCTGCAATTATGTCTCTAGATGGTAACGAATATCTCATACCGGGTGTACCCATAGAGATTCCATCACTTACCCCAATTGTATTGAAAATTAATGGTACGGAGTTATTAGATTTAAAACCTTTCTTAATTTTAATTGAAAGTTCATTTAAGTGCATATTACACGGATTCCCTTCATAACCTGTACTTGCTATTCCAACTAAAGACTTATCAAAGTCACTCTTAGTCATTCCTATTGCATGAAGCATAGCTTTAGCTGCAGGATGAGATGGATCCTTAGTAATAACTTTACTGTATTTTTTCAAGTCCATAAAAACAATACTTTTTTCAAATTTAAGTTAAATTAAATTTTAATTTAATTGTTTTTTAATTTGCAATTAAGTTCAAAGAGTATATATAGAATATAATTACCTGAATTTGAAGCATTTGTAATGTTGAGATTTATAACATTCAAAAATTAAAAATAATCTAATTTAAATTTTAATTAATTAGACATCCTCCATAAAAAAAAAGAAATATTAACTTAACAGAAAAAAATTAAAATTGATAAACAAATTAATTCAAAATCAAAAATCTTTTTTTGAATCTCAGGTTACTAAATCTATCGAATTTAGAAAAAAAAGTTTAAAAAAACTTTTGATTAATATTGAAAAATACGAAAACGAGATATACGATTGTTTGAAAAATGATTTGAATAAACATAAATTTGAATCTTTCGTTTCGGAGGTCTATTTAGTAAAAAAAGAAATAAAATATTTTATTAAGAATATTTCAAGTTGGAGCAAAACAAAAAAAGTAAAGTCCTCAATATTAAACTTCTATTCAAAAGATTATTTGACACCAGAACCTTATGGTTTAACGCTTCATATTAGTCCATGGAATTATCCTTTTCAATTATCTCTTAATTCACTAATAGGTGCTGTTGGTTCTGGAAATACAGTTGTTTTAAAACCTTCAGAAAATTCTCCTCATACATCTAAACTTATAAAAAAAATTATTAATGAAAGTTTCAACCAAGAACATGTTGAAGTCATTTTAGGAAATAAAGAAGTGGCATCAGAATTACTGGAATACAAATGGGACTATATTTTTTTTACTGGGAGCACTGAAATTGGAAAAATTGTTGCATCAAAAGCTGCAAATAAATTAACACCTTACACTCTTGAACTAGGTGGAAAAAACCCTTGTATTGTAGACGAAACTGTACCAATAGGCATGACTGCTAAAAGAATTGTTTGGGGTAAATTTTTAAATTGTGGTCAAACATGTATTGCACCAGATTTTATTGTTGTAAATAAGTTAATTTTGGAAAAACTAATTGAAAAAATTAAATATGAAATTGAAATTTCTTTTGGGAAAAATCCCCAGAGTTCAAGTTCCTATGGAAGGATAATTAATGAAAAACATCTAAAAAGATTAGAATCATACTTGAAAAAAGAAAAAAATATTATTGGAGGAAAAATTAATTATAAAGCTAAATATCTTGAGCCTACAATCGTCATTAATCCTAATTTAGAAAGTAAGGTAATGAAAACAGAAATTTTTGGACCAATACTACCTATTTTATCTTATAATAATAGTTCAGATTTACATAATATTTTAAGTAAAAACAATAATCCGTTAGCATTTTATATTTTCTCAAAAAACAAAAAATTCATAGATGAGATTTTAAAAAAATATTCTTTCGGTGGAGCTTGCATTAATGACACAATAATTCAATTTTTAAATGATAAGCTTCCTTTTGGAGGAATTGGAGAAAGTGGAACAGGTTCCTATCACGGCAAACATAGTTTTAATACATTTACCCATTTTAAATCTATTGTTAAAAAGCCCTTTTTTAAAGATATATGGTTGAGATTTCCTCCATACCCTAATAAATTCAATTTAATAAAATCAATTTTAAACAAAATTTAATGAAAGAAAAAAAAGTTAGTGAAGCTATAAATTTTAGAAGGGCAGTTAGAGTTTATGATTCTAATAAAAAAATTGATAAAAAAATTGTTAAAAAATGTATAGAACAAGCAATATTAGCTCCTAGTAGTGATAACTTACAATTATGGGAATTCTATCATATTACATCACCAAAAAAACTTAAGCAAATTTCATATGCATGTTTTAATCAACCAGCTGCCAAAACATCACAACAAATTGTTATTGCTGTTGTTAGAAGAAAACTATGGAGATCACGAGCTAAAATGAACTCAAATTTTATAAAAAAAAATAATCCAAAAGACCTTAATTCCAAAAAAATTATTGGAGCAATTAATTACTATGAAAAAACTATACCAAACGTCTATTCCGATTTTTTTGGAATATTGGGTTTTTTAAAATTAATAAAATCAAAAATAATTGGCTTATACAAACCTGCCAATAAACAAGTTACATATATTGACAAAAGAATTGCTGGGCATAAAAGTACTGCACTTGCAGCACAAAATTTTATGATAAGTATGTCTGCATATGGTTATGATACATGCCCTATGGAAGGATTTGACTCAGACTTATTAAAAAAGTATTTAAACTTACCAAAAAATAGTGAAATTTGTATGGTAATTGGATGTGGTATAAGAAGTGAAAACGGAATTTATGGTCTTAGATATAGAGTTCCACTAAAACATGTATATTTTGAAAAATAAAGTTTGATTTTTTTATTTAGTTTTAAATTTATCTAAGCCCTCTTTTAACCAATTATAGTATGTTTCACTATCAGTGTATTGAATTGGAGAATTAATTATTTTACCGTCAGGATATAACAAGATGTAATAAGGTTGAGATGCTGATGAAAAGTTTATTGCTTGAAAAGTTGACCATTTATCGCCAATTGTTTTAATATTTTTTATTTTTCCATTTTTGAATTTATACACAAATTGTTCCTCATCTGAAAGCCTTTTTCTGTCATCAACATAAAGAGAAATCAAAATAAATTCATTTGATATTAAATCATATATTTTTTTAATAGACCAAACATTTTGTTCTATCTTTCTACAATTAACGCATGCCCAGCCTGTAAAATCTAATAAAATTGGTTTATTTTCGACTTCAGAAATTTTTCTTCCTTCATCAAATTCCTTATAACAATTTAAATTTAAAGGACAATCATTTTCGTCTGAATTAATACTATAGAATTTGGGAGGTAATAATCCACTAAGAATTTTCATTTCATTAAAATTGTAGTTTAACCCTGACAAAATCCAAAGTGATATAACAAAAAACATTGATCCTGAAACTTTTTGACTAAGATTAATAGATCTTTTTTTCTCACCGGGAAACTTATAAACTCCAAAAAGGTATAGAGATATTAAGATTGCAAGCAAAAACCATATAAAAATAAATATTTCTCTAGGTAAAATATTCCAGTGACTCACTAAATCAGCATTAGATAAAAATTTAAATGCTAAAGCTAATTCAAGAAAACCAAGAATAACTTTTATGTTTTTCATCCATATTCCAGAGGATGGGATTTTAGATAAAATACTAGGGAAAACTGATAAAATTGAAAATGGCAAGGCTAAAGCAAATCCAAAACCTGACATTGCTAAAGTAAGCTCAATTGGATTACTTTCATTTGTTATAGAACCAACTAAAAGTGATCCGAGTATTGGTCCTGTGCAGGAAAAAGAAACAATTGCAAGGGTTAAAGCCATAAAAAATATTCCTATGAAATTATTTGATGAAAATGAATCTGTTTTATTAGACCAGGAAGATGGAAGTGATATATCATAAAATCCAAAGAAAGAAAAAGCAAAAAATATAAAAATTAAAAAGAATAAAATATTCACTGTAACATTAGTTGAAAGGTTATTTAAAATTTGGGGGTTTATAAAATCAAATAAATGAAAGGGTGCACTTAACAAAATGTAAATCAAAACAATAAAAAAACCATACAAAATTGCATTGCTAATGCCGTTTCCATTTGAATTTTTTATAAAAAATGACACAGTTAATGGAATCATTGGAAAAATACATGGAGTCAAAAGCGCAATTAAACCACCCAAGAAACCTAAAACAAAAAGATTTAAGTATTCATAAAAACCAGATCTGATGGATTCTTTTTTAAGTAAAGATTTGTCCTCTATTTTTAAATCAATTTTATCACTTAAAAAAACATCCCTATCTGACAAAGTTATCTTTTCATAGATTTGCTTTGCATTTTCAACTAACGGAAAATAAAATTCTTTAGTTCTAAAAAGACAAATCTCATCGTTACAAGTCTGAAATTCAATATAACCGTTAATGTAGTCTACGCCATTTGAATTAATTTCAATACTTTGTTCAAAACCAATATTTTTTTCAAAAAACTCTAAGTCAATTTCAAAAAATTTGTCATATTCCTCATTGGGTGTCCTTCTTGGAATAACATCTTTAAAAATTATTTTTGTGGAATCTATAGTATAATTAAAAGATGTTGGAATAGGTCCATCTTTTATTTTTTTTGTTGAATACAAATACCATCCCTTTTCAATTTTTGCATCAAATATAAGTTTGTATTTATTTTCAGAGATTTTTTCAATAGAATTTGACCAACTAACAGGCTCTTGACCTTGAAGGGTGAATGAAAGGAATACAAAAAATAAAAGAAATACTCTTACACAGTACATTTTATGATTATTTTATTTTTACTATTAGATTTAAATTTAAATCGTCTATCTCCTCTCAACCCAACAATCCAAACAATTTTATTATTTGAACACAACAACCATTGAGCTTCTTTTTGAAATAGATTCAGTTTCGAATCCTTGTAATATTTACTAACTTTCTTTTTCCCTTCTATTCCATCGGGGTAAAAATAATCACCATTTTTCCACTTTCTTATTTCCAAAGGGAATTTTAACTTATCATTATCTAAAACTATATGATTTCTATCATAACTATCACTTTTGACAATTTTAAGATTTAAGGGGGATAAATCTTTCGAAAATCCATCCCAATAAAATTGATTTTTTTGTGACTTTTCTTTTTTTTGCAAAATCAATTGATTTCTATCTTTAAGTAATATATGTGTATCTGAAATTAACTTTTTTCCTGAATTGGACTTGAGTATGTTAACTAAATCTTTGGTATTCTTAAATCCATAATCCTTAAATAGTTCAAATAAAAAAAAATTTAAAGGATTTAATTTGGATAATTCATTTGTAGATATGATGATAAAATTTTCATTTTTTTTAAAATTATTTTTTTTCCAATTAATTAAGTTATTTTTTAAAACATCTTTTGCAAGATTTAAGTTTTTAACTGTAGTTTTAAAATTTATAAATAAATCATTATCATATTTCATCCATTTTTTTAAAATGTTATTTCTAATGAAATTCCTTAAATATTTATTGCTTAAATTCGATGAATCCTCTCTCCAATCAACTTTATTCTCGATAGCATATTTCTCAATTTGACTTCTTGTAAAGGAAATAAGTGGTCTAAAAATTTTATTACTCTTATAATTCATGCCAGTTATACCGTCAAAACCAGTACCTCTGGATATATTTATTAATATTGTCTCAAATTGATCATTTAAATTGTGAGCTGTAACTAGATATTTTATTTTATCAGTTTTCATTAAATCAAAAAACCATTGGTATCTCAATTCTCTTGCAGCAATTTGGATTGAAATTTTTTTAGATTCAACATAATTTAGAGTCTCAAATTTTTTAATTGAAAGTTTAATTTCTTTTTGATTAGCAAATTTTTTAACAAGAAGTTCATCTTTTATGTTGTCATCTCCTCTGAGATTAAAATTGCAGTGTGCCATCTCAAAATTATATTTAAGTTTATAAAAAAGATTTGCAAGAACCATACTATCTATTCCACCACTGACTGCTAACAAAAACTTGCTTGTTTTTAATTCAATGAATTCATTTAAAATAATTCTCTGAAATTCTTTTATCATAGCACAAATTTAATACATTGATTTTTTGAAAAATCTAAAAAAAGATTTTTTTACTTGTATATGTAAATAAAATGTACCAATTTTGTAATGAAATGAAAAAAGAAATAATAACATTTTTAAATTTTTTACAAACTCTCAACCTTGAGTTTACTCGTTTCGTTCGTCCCCTTAGGGGTTAATATATCACCTGTGGTTTATCCACATATTCAATTTTATTTAATATTAATTAATCAATAATGAAAATTATTATTGCAAGTATAAAGCATACACATTTTGCGAATGAAATAAGTAAATGCATAGATGATTCTGCTAAGGTTAGGGGAACAGGTATTGCAAGAAGAAGCCCTGTTTACATTTTGAACAAAATTAAAAGCGGAAATGCTGTTATTGCTACAAATTATAATAAATTTGCTGGGTTTTGTTATATTGAGGTTTGGGGAGAAGGTAAATATGTTGCACACTCAGGGCTTATTGTTGCTCCAGAGTATAGAGGTTTAGGTTTAGCTAAAAAAATAAAGAAAAAGGTCTTTAATTTGTCAAAAAAAATATACCCAAAAGCTAAAATTTTTGGAATTACAACTGGTATGGCAGTTATGAAAATCAATTATGAGCTAGGTTACAAACCTGTTAATTTTTCTCAATTAACTGATGATCCTTCTTTTTGGAAAGGTTGTCAAACGTGTAAAAATTATGACATTTTAACTAGAACTGACAGAAAAATGTGTTTATGTACTGGAATGTTATATGAACCTAAAATAAATTAGTATGAAAAAAAAACTTGTGCTTGCCTACAGTGGTGGTTTAGATACTTCTTATTGCCTAAAAAAATTATCAAAAGATGGATTTGAAGTTCATGCTGTAAGTGTTAATACTGGAGGATTTAATGATCAAGAAATCAAAAACCAACAAGACAATGCGCTTAAAATTGGAGCAACAAAATATACTAGTTTAAATGGGCTTGATAATTATTATAATAAGGTAATTAGATTTTTAGTGTTTGGAAATATCCTTAAAAATGAAACCTATCCTTTATCAGTTAGTGCTGAAAGAGTTATTCAAGCGATTGAATTAATTAATTATGCAAATAAAAATAACATAAAATACATTGCACATGGAAGTACTGGTGCTGGAAATGATCAAATTAGATTTGATTTAATATTTCAAACTCTTGCTCCTGATATAAAAATTATAACACCAATAAGAGATAATTCATTAACAAGAGAAGAGGAAATCAATTATCTTAAGCAAAATGGAATAGATATTTCATGGGAAAAAGGAAAATATTCAATTAATAAAGGGTTATGGGGAACAACAATTGGTGGTGATGAAACTTTACACTCAAACAAAACTTTACCTGAAATTGCATTTCCTAATCAATTAAAAGAAAAAAAATCAAAAAATATTAGCTTAAGTTTTAATAAAGGAGAGTTGGTAGAAGTTAATGGATTAGCTGATAATCCTGTTAATTTAATAAATTACTTACAATCAATTTCTGAAAAATTTGCAATTGGAAGAGATACTCACGTTGGAGATACAATTATTGGAATAAAAGGAAGAGTTGCGTTTGAAGCTGCAGCTCCAATTATAATTATTAAATCCCACCATTTACTTGAAAAGCATACTCTTTCAAAATGGCAACAATTTCAAAAAAAACAAGTGGCTGATTTCTATGGTATGTTATTACATGAGGGAAATTATCTTGACCCAGTTATGAGAGATATAGAATCTTTTTTAATTAGTAGTCAAAAAAATGTAACTGGAAAAGTTTCCATAAAATTGAGTCCGTACAGATTTGAGCTTGAAGGAATTTCATCTAATAATGATTTAATGAATAACTCATTAGGGGTTTATGGTGAAATGAACAACGGTTGGAGTTCAAATGATGTAAAGGGATTTATTAAAATAATTAGTAATACTGGTAAAATTTTTAATTTAAAAAATTCAAATAAAAAATGAAAAGTGTTGGAGTAATTGGTGGTTCTGGATACACTGGAGGTGAGTTAATTAGAATAATTCTTAGACATCCTAATTTAAGATTAAAATATGTGTATAGCTCAACTAAATCGGGAAAGAAAATAGAAGATGCTCATTATGACTTAATTGGAGAATCAAATTTAAAATTCACTGATTCAATTAATGATGATGTTGATTTACTATTCTTATGTCTTGGTCATGGAAATTCAAAAAAATTTTTAGAAAAAAATGTTTTGAACCCTAAGACAAAAGTAATTGACTTAAGTCATGATTTTAGATTAAATGAATTTTCGAAATTTAAGGATAGAATTTTTACTTATGGTTTGCCAGAATTTCAAAAAAGTAAATTGAAAAATTCAAATAATATTGCCAATCCTGGTTGCTTTGCAACATCCATTCAACTTGCAATTTTACCATTAGCATATTCAAAATTAATTTGTGATGAAATTCATGTGAATTCTATTACTGGCAGTACAGGGGCCGGAGTTGGATTAAGTAGCACATCACATTTTAGTCAAAGAAACAATAACCTTTCTTGGTATAAAGTATTTACTCACCAACATTTAAGTGAAATTAATCAAACACTTAATTTTTTAAATGGAAATGAAGTAAAAATCAACTTTATCCCAATTAGAGGTAACTTTACAAGAGGTATTTTTTCAACGGCTTATACGAATTTTAATGATAGTATTGACAAAGCATTTGATTTGTATAGTGATTACTATAAAGGTGATCCGTTTGTTAAAATTTCTAAAAATGAAATTTTCTTGAAACAAGTTGTCAATACAAATAATTGTCATATTCACCTACACAAACATGAAGATAAACTATTAATTACTTCAATAATTGACAATTTAATCAAAGGAGCTTCTGGTCAAGCAATTCAGAATACAAATTTATTAATGAACTGGGATGAAAGTTTGGGTTTGAAATTTAAAGGATCAATTTTTTAAAAATTAATTATTATGAAAATAGCAATAATTGGAACAGGAAATCTTGGATTAAGCATAGCTCAAGGTTTAATAATTAACAACACTATAACTTCTTTGTATCTTACTAAAAGAAATATTGAGTCAATTGAAGAGTGGAGTGAAAACAAGTATGTAACTGTTACTAAAAATAATATTGAAGCAGTTAAAAAATCTGACATATTAATTTTTTCAGTTCAACCGAATCAATTTGAAGAAATTTTAAATGAGATAAATACTCATTTGACAAATAAGCACATAATTATTTCAACTATAACTGGTTTTCATATAAATAGAATTGAGAGTGTTATTGGAAATAAAATACCAATAATCAGATCTATGCCAAATACAGCAATTTCAGTTGGGAAATCAATGACATGTTTATGTAGTAATGAAATTGGTAAAAAAAGAATTGATATTGCCTCTGCAATTTTTAATGGGTTAGGGAACTCGATAATTATTAAAGAAAATGATATGCAAGCTGCAACTGTATTATGTGCAAGCGGTATTGCATTTTGGATGAGAATAATCAGAGCAATGACTCAAGGCGGTATCCAACTCGGTTTTGAAGCCAGTGAAGCTATGAAAATGTCAACATTTACAGCACTTGGTGCTTCAAGTTTACTTTTAGAAAATAATTCTCATCCTGAGAAAGAAATAGATAAAGTCACAACCCCTAATGGATGTACTATTAAAGGTTTAAATGAAATGGAACATAAAGGTTTGAGTTCCTCTATAATTCAGGGGTTAGTTGCCTCATTTGAAAAAATAAATGAAATGTCAAAAAAATAGTATATGAATTTATTTGATGTCTATCCCTTATATGAAGTAACTCCTAGTAAAGCAAAAGACGTATTTGTTTTTGATGAAAATCAAAATAAATATTTAGACCTCTATGGAGGACATGCTGTCATTTCTATTGGCCACGGAAATAAATATTATATCAAATCTATAGTTGATCAAATAAATAAAATTGGATTTTACTCTAATGCCATAAAAAACCCATTACAGAATGAATTAGCAGTAAAATTAGCTAATGCATCGAATTGTAATAATTATAGCCTATTTATGTGTAGTTCTGGAGCTGAAGCAAACGAAAATGCTATTAAATTAGCTTCATTTTATAATAATAAATCTAGAATAATTTCTTTCAAAAATGCTTTTCACGGTAGAACAAGTGCGGCAGTTGCAGCAACAGATAATCCAAATATTGTTGCTCCAATAAATTCTCAGCAAAAGGTAACTTTTTTACCTTTTAATGAAATCGATAAAGTTAAAATTGAATTGGAAAAAAATGATGTGTCATCAGTTATATTTGAGTCAATTCAAGGTGTTGGTGGGTTAGATCAGCCCGATGAGGAATTTATAAATAACTTATACAAATTGTGTAAAAAATATGATGTTTGTCTTATTGCTGACGAGGTTCAATCAGGTTTTGGTAGATCAGGTGACTTTTTTGGTTTTCAAAAATTTAAAATAGAACCTGACATTATTACTCTAGCTAAGGGTATGGGGAACGGTTTTCCTGTTGGTGGTGTTTTAATTAATAGAAAAATTAAACCAAAATATGGAATGTTAGGAACTACATATGGAGGGAACCATTTGGCTTGTGCAGCTAGTTTGTCAGTTTTGCACCAAATTAAAGAAAATAATTTAATGGAAAATGCAAAAGTGGTAGGTGATTATTTTATTAATAAAGCTAAAAAAATTGATAAAATAAAAAATGTAAAAGGTAGAGGTCTAATGTTGGGTCTAGAATTTAACTTCGAAGTTGCAGAATTAAGAAAAAAACTAATATATGATCACAAAATTTTCACTGGAGGAAGTAGCAACAAAAAATTGATAAGAATATTACCGCCTTTAACAATAAAAAAAGAACATATTGACATTTTTTTTAAAGCTCTAAAAATTGAATTAAAAAAACATTAAATGAAAAATTTTATAACAATTAATGATTTACCAAATTTTAAAAAATGTGTTGAGAAAGCACTTATTTACAAAATTGACCCGTTTATTCATAATGGAATTGGGAAAAATAAAACCATAGGCCTTCTTTTCTTCAACCCAAGTTTAAGAACTAGACTAAGCACTCAATTAGCTGCTCAAAATCTCGGTTTGAATATTATGGTAATGAATTTATCGACTGAAACATGGGCACTTGAGTTTGAGGACGGAACTAAAATGAGTGGTATAAGATCAGAGCATGTTAAAGAGGCAGCTGCAGTTATATCTCAATATTGCGATATTATTGGGATAAGAGCATTTGCAAATTTGACAGATAAAAACAAAGATGAAGCTGAAATTGTTTTAAATAGTTTTTCAAAATATGCAAAAAAACCAATCCTAAATATGGAAAGTTCTACAAGTCATCCATTACAAGCAATTGCAGATGCAATTACAATTAAAGAAAATATGCCAAAACATAAACCTAAAGTTGTTTTAACTTGGGCTCCTCACCCTAAAGCCCTTCCACATGCAGTTGGTAATTCTTTCACAAGAATGATAAATCATATTGATGCCGATTATTACATTGCTCAACCTGAAGGTTATGAATTAGATTCAAGGATTACAAAAAATGCGAAAATTACATACAACCAAAGTGAGGCACTTGAAAATGCTGACTTTGTTTATGCAAAAAATTGGGCTTCATATTCAAATTATGGACAAATTCTTAAAACAGACAATGAATGGATGTTGACAAAAGAAAAAATGAAAATAACTAATAATGCAAAATTCATGCATTGCTTACCAGTTAGAAGAAATATTATTGTATCTGATGAGGTATTAGATAATAAGAATTCATTAGTTATACAACAAGCAAATAATAGAACATTTGCTGCGCAATCAGTTATAAAACTTTTAATAGATGGAATCTCTTAGTATAATAAAAATCGGAGGGTCAATTCTAGAAAATGATATTGAATTAGACAATTTTCTTAAAAACTTCGCAATGATAGAAGGCAAAAAAATTTTAGTTCATGGTGGAGGTAAAGAAGGTGATAAATGGTTAAAAAAGATGGATATTAAACCTAATTTCGTTAACGGAAGGAGAATTACCGACAAGGAAACAATTGACGTAGTTACCAGTATCTATGGTGGTTTAATTAACAAAAAATTAACTAGCAAATTGCAAAAATATAATGATAGTTTTATTGGA
>MDSW01022517.1_pt1 | contig 20623 bp, 16 predicted proteins | sample 811171 | NCBI WGS metagenome assembly MDSW01 (sample SAMN05326641, study PRJNA326480) | marine metagenome | isolation source: seawater | place: Atlantic Ocean: North West | collected 2012 | reverse complement strand
GGAGTGTAAGCATCGATATGGAAATTAAGTAACCAGGCTTCTGCACCGTCAATGATGGCATAGCTGTCGACCAGGTTGGCTTTGCCGTTTCTCAGAGATTTGACTTCTGTGCCTTTTAACATTATCCCTGCCTCTAGAGAATCCTCTATGGTGTAATTATGCCTCGCCTTTTTATTTTGACAGATAATTTTAATGTCACTCACGATTAATAACCGAATAATTGGATAAGTTCTTTGAAAAGGGGGCCATCCATAAATAATCTAGTGGGCTCTCAAGGTTACGGACTGACCAGTTTTGGCTTTTAGCTCTTTTTGGGCGTTATCTTCTCGGTAAAAGATTTCCAGATGGTTCCAGCTATTGATGATGGCTCCGAGTCGATCGGGTTTCATTTGGTAATACCCAGTGACGAGTCCATCGATTCGATGCTTACCGATTCGAATCTCTATTGTATCGGAAGAAGTAATATGTTCGTGAATTAATTCTTCGGAAATATTAGTGGTGAGGTTGCCGAATTGATCAATATGAATAATTTCACCATGAAGAGTTGTACCTTTTAACTGAGGCTGAGGAAAGTCTTGACGTATTGGTTTTAAAACTCTCGGGCCCACTTTCGAGGGGTGAACACCACTGGCAAGCCAGGCTGCACAAGGAGCAAAGACATCGCGCCCGTGAAATGTGTTGGATATATTATTAAGGAAATACTTTTTGTTGGTGATCTCGTAAGTCCGACTATCAGGATGTAGAATGGGTGTGAGCACTCCATTGTCGGGTCCGACAAAGGTTTGAAATTTTGATTGAACTACCACAGCTCTTCGCATCACTAAACTAGGCTCAGGTCCACCTATTTTTTTTGTAGATGCTCTATTATTCCTCTTTTTCTGAGTTGTGAAACTGCCTCCAACACCGGGGTCAACGATTACCACGTGAACAGTTTTTCTGGGGAACCAGGGATAGGCTGCATTGAGAATCAATGCAGCTTGAGTGATATTTTGTGGTTCTATATTATGGGTGATGTCAACGATCTGAGCATCAGGCAAAATATTAAGAAGAACTCCTTTCATAATTCCAACATAGGAGTCATGAAGACCAAAGTCGGTGGTTAGGGTGATTACTGGACGCATCCTATGACCTGATGCTCGGAAACTTCTTTTAGGGTGACTGGGATGAGACTATTTTTTAATGAATCCGAACCTTCTATAATGACTGGAATAAAGTTTCCAGTATGCCCTTTTAGCCAACCAGATTTCGTGTCGCGTTGATTTTCAATTAGAATAGTTTCCTGTTGTCCTAAAAAGCTCTCTCTAATTTTCAAAGATTTTTGACTGACCAATTGGGTAAGAGTCTTGCTTCTTTCTTTCTTAATATTACCGGGCACATTATCTTTAATCTGGTGTGCTTCTGTACCTCGGCGTGGCGAATAGGCAAACACGTGTAAATACGAGAAAGGTAATTTTTCTATCAGACTGCGGGTTTTTTCAAATGCTTCCTCAGTTTCTCCCGGGAAGCCAACTATAACATCTGCTCCTAGCCCTAACTGAGGAATAGTTTTGATAGCGCGTTGAGTGACTTCGAGGTATTGATCCCGGTTATAATTTCTACGCATTGACTTCAAGGTTGTGTCATCACCACTTTGCAAGGGAATGTGAAGGTGTGAGCAAAGCTTTTCAGTTTCTGCTATAAGTTGTATCAAATCGTCATCGATTTCCATTGGGTTGATTGAGCTTAACCGTACACGAAAATTGCCAGAAATCTCAACGATATCTCGGACTAGGGCAGAAAATTTTTCGTTTCGATCCATACCCCAAGTTCCTAAGTTGATTCCCGTTAAGGTAATTTCCTTAAAACCAGAAGCTATAGCTTGTTGAATATTATGTATGATATTTTCACGAGTATCGCTGACTGACTTACCTCGTGCCTTAACTACAGTACAAAATGAACATTTCTCATCACAGCCAGTTTGGACCTTAATGAATGCCTTGGTCATGCCCTGAAAATTATTTACAGGAATGGTTCGAAATATCCGCTTTTTATGGATATCGGACATGATGATCTCTGTATCCACATTTTTTTTCCAAGGCTGTCTAGGGTTTAATAGCCTCATTTTTAAAAGGTTAGCGATTTCCAACTTGTCTGCGTTGCCTAAAACAATGTCTAGACCGTTTAACTTAGAAGCTTCTTGTGGGTTCAACTGTGCATAGCATCCGGTAAAAACAACTAGAGCATCAGGGTTGATAGCAAGCGATTTTTTAACCGCAAGACGGGAGCTATAATCGCTGCGTTGTGTGACTGTGCAAGTATTTATGACATATGCATCGGCTTTATCTTTGCCGTCTACAATAGAGAAACCTTCCTGTTTAAGTAAGGTCTGCATTTCTGCAGTATCGTGCTGGTTGGTTCTACATCCCAATGTAACGCAGGCGACTTTCATAATAGTAAAAATTAAATTAAATGTTGTTCAAATTATTTTCATTTCATCTTAGACCATGCACTAAAGAGTAATCAACTTGTAATTCCATGATTCTAAAAAGTCTAGAACTCCATGCTTGACCGTTTGATATGAGTTTGCTAGTATCGGAAAATTCCGCAAGTGATACTTGGGAGGACGTCACAATTTTCTTACAATAATTGGAAATGAACCCTCCAGATATGAGTAAAACCCAAAAACAAGTAACTACTTTTCTTGAAAAATGGCTGGATAAATCTATCCGGCAATATGTTGGCGAGATGGATGAAAAAAATAATGGACATCTGCATCAATTGATTATGGGAGGGATTGAGAAACCGCTGGTTGAAATCGTTTTAAAGGAAACTGGTGGAAACCAAACCCAGGCTGCAAATATTCTAGGGATCAACCGCAATACCTTAAGAAAAAAAATCGCAGAATATAAAATTAAATGCAACAACCAGACCTAGCGGTCGTTATTTTAGCGGCGGGTAAAGGTACCCGGATGCAATCCTCACTTGCCAAAGTTCTTATTCCTCTTGCAGGCCATCCTCTTCTTCACTATGTGCTTGAAAGTTCCTCCAAACTAAACCCTGTTCGAACATTAGTTGTGGTGGGGCATCAGGCAGACCAGGTTCAGCAAGCTTTTGCCGACCGAGAGGTAGAGTTCGTGATACAGCATCAGCAATTGGGCACGGGCCATGCAGCAAAGCAAGCCAAAGAAAAATTAGAAAAATTTAAAGGTCTTATTTTAGTATTGTGCGGCGACATGCCTTTGATTCGACCTGATACTCTGCTAAAAATGGTTTCAGAGCATAGAGCCAGCGATGCAAAATGTACGGTGCTGACTCTTAAGAATGATGGGTGCTATGACTTTGGGCGTATCATTTGTAATGAAAAGGGTTTGATATCAAAAATTGTTGAATTTAAAGACGCTTCGGATGCCGAGAAAAAAGTTGACGAATTCAATTCCGGGGTATATTGTTTTGACAGTGATTTGTTTTTTAAGGCTTTAGAGCATATTGACTCCAATAATGCTCAGAAGGAATACTATTTGACCGATACGATAGAATATCTGGTAAGAAAGAGGTATTTCGTTCAAACTACTCAGACTCAGGATGCGAACGAGATACTTGGAATTAATTCTCCAGATGATTTGAACCGAGCGGAACGGCTAATGGTGGATCATCATCAGTCTTCGTAGCTAACTTTATCCTTCCCAATCAGGATTCTCTCAAATGAAAGCCATAATTCTTGCCGCAGGTGATGGAACCAATCTTACCCCATTTTCAAATACGCGACCTATTTCTATGATTGGTGTTGCTGGGCGTACTTTGTTGGATAATACCTTTGGTTTGCTTAAAAGTGCGGGAGTTAATGACCTTTTCGTGGTGACTGGTCATAAGAAAGAAAAATTAATCAGTCAGATTCAGGAACAGGAACATAACGGGTTGAATTTGCATCATGTGGAACAAAAACGCAAGCTAGGAATTGGGCATGCGGTTATGCAAGTTAAAAATAAAATTCTTCCAGGTGAATATTTCATGCTTGCGTATGGAGATATTCTGACAGCGGATAATATCTTCAGTAAAACTCTGCAATCCTTTCACTCCTTCAAATGTCCGGTGGCCTCTATATGTTTGCCACCCTCCAACCAGATGTTTGGCAATGTTTTTCTCAATGCACGCATGGAAATCACAAAAATTATTGAGAAACCCAAGGGTAATAACCTCGGGAACTATGTTCTGTCTGGAGTATTTATTTTGCCAGCTTCTTTTTTTGAACTACTGGAATCTTCTGGGAACTCTATGGAGAAGGCCTTGAAAAAGGTGGTGGGAGGAGAGGGACTGCGTGCTTCCATGTGGGAAGATGAATGGCTGGATGTGGTCTATCCTTGGGAAATTTTGACGGCAAATAAGATGATCATGGACTCGTGGCAGGAGACCTCTATCGCTAAAACCGCGACTCTCGAAGCAAATGTGACTTTGCAGGGTATTGTCCGGATCGAGGCAGGGGCAGTGATTAAATCAGGTGCTGTATTGGAGGGCCCTTGTTGTATCGGAGAGAAAAGCTATATAGGTAACAATTCTCTTGTCAGGAGCTATACTTCTATAGCTAAAAAATGTTCGGTTGGTAGTGGAGTTGAATTGAAAAATTGTGTGGTGATGGAAAACACTCAGATAGGCCGTCTTTCTTTTATTGGCGACAGTGTATTGGGTGAAAGTGTGGATATGGGTGCAGGATGTATGACAGTGAATAGAAATATAGACTGGAAACCTATTTCTGTGAAAAACGGAAAAGGACCCATAAAAACGGGAATGACAAAACTGGGTGCTTTTTTGGGTGATGGGGTTGTTGTGGGGGCTGGGAATACTCTTCAGCCGGGCACGGTGATCGCTCCTGGTAAAACTATTCCCGCTTGTTACTCAGTCAAACAGAAATGATAGGACGAATATGTGTGGAATTAGCGGTGCTGTTGGATTAAAAAATATATCTGAGCTTCTTTTTGAGGGAATAAAAAACCTTGAGTATAGGGGTTACGATTCTTGTGGTGTGGCTTTGATAAACAAATCAAGTATCCTCATTAAGAAAGACATTGGTGGGGTAGAAGAGTTTTATCGTAAGCATAATGTTTTGCAATACAAAAGTAAGATAGGTATTGCTCATACTCGCTGGGCTACGCACGGAAAAGTGACGAGGGGGAACACTCATCCGTTTACATCTCGCGATGGTAATTTTGCGGTAGTTCATAATGGGATCATTTCTAATTATCGTCCCTTGAGAGCACAACTGCAAAAAGAAGGTTTTAAGTTTTCTTCTGAAACCGACACCGAAGTCCTTGCACACCTTTTAGAGAAATTTTATAAGCGCAGTCGTAATGTGGAAAAAGCTTTTGTGAAGATGCTAAATATCATTGAAGGAACTTATGCCATTGCGCTCATTTCCTCTTACCATCCCGAACAGATTTTTTGCGCGAAAAAGGAATCACCCCTGATGCTGGGTATAGGTGATGAGATTAAATTTATTGGGTCCGACTTCAACGCGTTTATCGATCATACAAAAAATGCAGTGATATTGGATGACAGGGAGTATGCCATCATTTCCCGAGATGCTTATGTAGTGAAGGATCTTTTAAGTAAGGAGGAGGTCACGAAACCTATTACTAAAATAGAATGGGACAGCGAGACCTCTAAAAAAGGAGGCTATCCTCATTATATGCTTAAGGAAATTTATGAGCAGCCTCAAACTGTTTCCAACGCTTTGGATCTGGAAGAGTCAGGGCTGGATGGGGTCGTTGACTTGTTTGCCAAATCTAAAAGCTCATATTTGTTGGGAGTGGGAACTACTTTTTATGTAGCTAAATATGCTAAATATATTTTTTCTAAGTTGGCCCAGGAGTTTTTCCCTTCTATCAGTTCTGATGAATTTATGGCGCTTGCCAATGTGAATAAACAGTCTCTATTTTTTTGTGCATCGCAATCCGGTGAGACTTTTGACACCTTGTCGGCATTGAAGCATGCTAAGTCTAAGGGAGCTCAAACGGCCGCTGTTGTGAATGTCATGGGTTCTTCGATTGCTAGATTGGTTGATAAGGTAATCCTACAAGGATCAGGCCCTGAAATCTGTGTGATCAGTACAAAGGCTGCTCTATCGCAAATGGTAGTATTGACTGTGCTTGCCATGAAATTGGCTTTAAAAAAGAAAACGATCACTGCAAAAACTTATAACCAGCATATGTTTTCCTTGAGAGAACTTCCTGAAATTATTCAGGGAATTTTAAATGAACGGTCAGGCTTTATTCATCGTCTAGCGCATAAGTATTCAGGTACAAGAAATTGGCTTTATTTAGGGCGAGGAATTTACTATCCGATAGCTTTGGAATCAGCTTTAAAAATGAAGGAAGTTGCATATGTTCACGCAGAAGGAATGCCGGGCGGATTTTTAAAGCATGGAACGCTTGCTATGATTGATGATGATGTGTCTTCAATAGTTTTTGTCCCCCCTCCTGAGGACAAAGCTCTTTATGAAGCAACTATGCACAGCATAGAAGAGATTCGTGCGCGGTCAGGCTTTGTTTTAGGAATTCACTTCTCAGAACAGGGTAAAAACTCAGATTTATATAGCGAAGAGTTGATACTTCCTAAAGTTCCTTCCTTGACGGCTCCTCTTATTCAACTAGTCATTGGGCAGTTGTTTGCATATTTTACTGCCACCTCTTTGAAGCGTAACATAGACAAACCTCGTTCTCTCGCCAAATCCGTTACTGTTGCCTGAATTACTCCAATATTTTATTGCCAGATTTCTAGGCGTTCTGTTACATTAATTTCTTCTTATTTTTTATACTATTTTTCCACATTATTAATGAGATTTTTTATGCCTGATAAAACTGCAGTAGCTTTGACAATAGCTGGATCCGATTCTGGTGGAGGTGCTGGTATTCAAGCTGATCTTAAAACTTTTTCAGCTCTGGGTGTGTTTAGTAAAACAGTGATCACTTCGATTACTTCCCAGAATACTCTTGGTGTTCAGGGCGTGAATGATTTACCGGTTGGCGTTGTAGAAAGCCAGTTGAAGTCAATTTTAGGTGATGGCAAATGCCAGGCAGTAAAAACAGGTATGCTAGGTAATGAACAAATTGTTGATTGTGTTGCCTCGATGCTTAAACGTTATCGAGTTAAAAAATTAGTTGTTGATCCCGTTATTTTTTCTTCTTCTGGGAAAAAACTACTTACCTCATCTGGGGTCGAGATGATGAAGGAGCGTTTGTTGCCTTTAGCGTATCTTGTGACCCCGAATATTCGAGAAGCCGAAATACTATCTGGAATCAAAATTCGGATTTTAGCAGACAGAAAGCGAGCTGCACGTAAAATTCTTAAGCTTGGAGTGCGGGCTATAGTGATTACGGGTGGACATTTGAAAGGAACCCCAGAAGATCTGTATATGGATAACAACGGATTTGAGATTTTGAAATCAAAGCGATTATCTCAATCGGATCCGCATGGAACCGGTTGTGTTTATTCATCTGCTATTACGGCGAGATTAGCTTTAGGCAGGCAGACTCTGCTGGCCGTAAAAGATGCTAAAGAGTTTATCGGGCATGCTATTCTCGGCGAAGTTGTTTCTGGAACAGGCAATGTGAGTGTTGAGCCATTATCCTTACTTCATAGAGAAAATGAAAAATCTAAGGCGATAACAGCAATGAATCGGGCGATTAGGATCTTTCGGGATGAAAGAATTGGGTCATTGATCCCCGAGGTTCAAACCAATATTGGTTTAGGATTAAACGGTGCCAAATATCATGAGGATGTTCTAGCTATTCCTGGACGCATCATCAAAAATGGTGAAGATATTTTTATAGGTGCTGAGCCTGAGTTTGGTGGTTCTCGTCATGTTGCTAATATTGTGTTGACGGTCATGCGCCACGACCCTCAAAAACGTGTCGTTATGAATATTAAATATACGGATGTGTTATTACGTATTTGCCAACGTCTCAGGTTTACTATAGCTTCTTTTGATAGAGCCCTTGAGCCAAAAAAAGTAAGAGTAAAGGAGGGGTCATCCTTGGAGTGGGGTACTCAACAAGCTCTTACAGACTATGGCTCCGTGCCAGATATAATTTACGATTTAGGGGGAATAAGGAAGGAAGAGATGATTCGAGTTATCGCTAAAGATATTGAGTCATTGACAGATAAAATTCTCAAAATTCACCATCTGTATAAAAAATCTCTGTAGTCTAAAAAATAAATTGAGATTTGCTGATTATATTATTGGTTTTAAAAGAGATACTATCAGTGGTAAATCACATCAGGCTTTTATCGATCATAATATCTGCCTGAACCTTTAAATTGTCTACCCATTCCTGAAACATTCGGCGGCTTTTTTCCTGTTTGATTCTTTTGATGATTCTTTTTACTTGACCCTTATCAGGCTCTCCAGCTTCTTGTTTTTCTACCCGTTTAAAAAGATAGAAACGATTTCTTACTTTTGCCGAAGCAATGTCTCCTACATTCAAAGCAAAAGCCTTTTCCTTTATTTCTTTGATATTTCCAACTCCTGGAATAGAGTCTGCCATACTGAAGAAGGGTGAATGCTTGACGCTTAAATCCAGCCCCTCAATAATTTTTTCTAGATCTTTTTCCTTGTCAAGCCTTTGCTTTAGTTCTTTAAATTTAGCAGAGGTTACTTTCTCATTCACCTGTTCTAACAGAGTCTGTTCAACAGTTTTTTTGACTTCTATCAATTCGGGAATATGAGCATCTTTGTTGCCAGCTAGCTTTAAAATGAAAGATGCCTCGGGAGTATTTATTGGTTTGCTTATGTTGTTTTTTTGGAGGCTGAATGCGGTGTTAAAAAATTGAGGATGAGCTCCGATTTCCGGGAGATTATGATTTTCTCTAGAGAAAAACTCGCTAATTGTTGTATCAACCTTGTTCTTTTCGGCGGCTTTCTTTAAGTCGCCATTTTTTTCTGCTTCTTGATAGATGTGTTTTGCAATTCTTCTGACCTTTTGTCGAGCTTTTATTCTTTTCAAAGAGCTTATGATATCTTCGCGCACCTCTTCTATAGCTTTGAATCGGTCTTCTGTGCGACTTTCTAGTTTAATTATGTGGTATCCAAAAGGAGTTAAGATAGGTTCGCTAATTTCACCAATCGCAAGTTCTTCTAGAGCGGACTCAAATGCGGAGACCATGGTTCCTTTTGGGAACTCTCCTAGGCTTCCTCCCTGTGAACCTGAGCCGGGATCATCAGAATGTTTTTTAGCAACTTCTTCGAAGTTAGCACCTGCTTTAACTTTTCCAAGAAGATCAGTTGCTCTGGCCTTTGCCTTATCCTGAGCTAGTTTTTGTTTTTCTTCAGGAGAAGCAACGTCTTCAATCTTTGATGAATTTATATGAATAAGTATGTGGCTAGCACGATACATTTTCTTAACACGAAAATCAGCGATCTTGGCTTGATAATAATCCTCGATATCTTCATCTCGAGGTGTGATATTTTCCAAATATGCTTTTGGCTCAACTTTTACATATTCAACTTGGATTTGAGGTGGTACTTCAAACTTTTTTTTATTAGCTTGGAAAAAGTCATTGAGTTCTTCTGCGGAAAAAGTTTTTTCAGCCTGAAAGTGATCACTGTTAAAACGTACATAGTCCAACTTAGCTTTCTCTTCTTCAGTTTTGAAGGTTTCTCGAATTTCAGCTTGTGAAACTTTAGCGCTTGTTCCAAACAATTTTTCTAGCTTATTCAAAATCAAATTTTCACGTTGGTTATCTTCAAACTCACCGGGTGTGACCCGCTGAAACTGCAGGTAATTTCGATAGGACTCTTCACTGAATTTTTTTTCGTTCTGGAATACCTGTAATCCCTGGATATGAGAAATCAGCTCAGCATCGCTGATTCTTAAATTTTGTTTCTTGGCCTCCTGAAGTAGTAACTTTTTTTGAACTAGAGCCTCCAGGGCTTGAGTTTTCAGATCAAGTTTTTTAATCATTTCATCAGAAAACTGATTCTTAAATTGTTGTCTATAAAAACTTACAAGATTATTAAATGTGCGTTCATATTCACCTGCAAAGATTTTTTCTCCATGAACGGTTGCTATGACACCACCTCCTGAGCCAGAAGCACCTCCCATTCCCCATGAATAAAAAATAGTTCCTACAAAGGCCAAAATGATCATCCACAGGATAGCTTTGATCAGCCAGGAGTCAGCATGTTCTCGAATTACGCTCAGCATTGATGTTTCTCTCGGTTCTAAGTTGAAGAAGGCACCTATACTATAAAACGTGCAAGAAAATCGCAAGCCATTATTATTTAGTGCTTAAGGAGATTTTTGTGGAAAGCTGATTATTCGTTCTTATAGATTTTAAATGGTTATCGTTAGAGTAGTAGACACTCGGGATTTATGTTGCAATTTTTACGGCCCCTTGTTATAAAGAAACTTGAAGAAAAACAAGAAGTTACGTTAGCTTATAAAATCCTTAAGAAGGTATATGAGTGTTTAATTTTTTCTGGGATTTATTCTCCAACGATTTAGCAATTGACTTGGGAACGGCGAATAATCTGGTGAATGTCAAAGGCCAGGGGATAGTTCTGCGGGAACCTTCAGTCGTCGCTATAAATGCTAATACCAAAGAAGTTATGGCTGTTGGGGAAGAGGCTAAACAAATGCTGGGTCGTGCTCCGGGTAGTATCACAGCTATTCGTCCAATGAAGGACGGCGTGATCGCTCATTTTGAAGTGACAGAAAAGATGATCCGGACTTTAATTCAAAAGGTCCATAATAACCGCAAAACATTAGTTCGCCCTAGAGTTGTCATAGCTGTTCCCTCCGGAATTACGCAAGTAGAAAAACGAGCTGTAAGGGATTCAGCGGAGTCTGCAGGAGCGCGTGAAGTGTTTCTGATAGAGGAACCTATGGCAGCCGCTATTGGTGTGGACCTTCCTGTTCAGGATCCTACGGGTAACATGATTGTTGACATAGGTGGTGGGACGACAGAAGTTGCAATCATTTCTATGTCTGGCGTCGTTTATAGTAAGTCGGTCCGTATTGCCGGAGACGAGATGGATGAGGCCATCGTTAACTATGTCAAAAAGAAATATAACCTTCTGGTTGGTGAACGGACTGCAGAAGAAGTAAAAATTCAAATTGGTTCAGCCTATCCTTTGAAAAAAAACATGACCATGGAAGTGAAGGGTCGGGATCTTGTTGCGGGGATACCCAAAACCCTGATCCTCTCCGATGAAGAAGTTCGGGAAGCACTAGCCGATACTTTTTGTACAATTGTCGAAGCCGTCAAGATTGCTCTAGAACGAACACCTCCCGAGCTGGCCGCAGATATTGTAGATAAGGGGGTAGTTGTAGCTGGTGGAGGTTCGCTGATTAAAGGGCTGGACATACTTCTCAAGGAAGCAACTGGTTTGCCGATAACACTTGCCGTTGATCCCCTTTCAGCAGTTGCTTTGGGTGCAGGAAAAGTTTTGGACAATCCTAAACTGCTTAGAAAGGTTTCTCTCTAGCCGGTGCCCAGAACCGGAAATAAAAATAAAAGAGATATTATTCTTGTTTCAGCTATTTTGCTGTTTTCTCTTGCGTTGATGACTTTAAATGTCAAACAGGAAAAAGGTGTTCGTTTTCTGGACTCCATAGTAGGGGAGGTCCTTTCCCCGTTTCAGAATTATTTCGCCCAAACTCTTCAGTCAATTTCCGATAGTATCAATCATTATTTCCTCCTCATCGATGTAGCCAAGCAAAATGATATGCTAAAGCTGCAAGTGCAAGGTCTCATAAGCGAAAAAAATCAGCTTATTGAGCGCCTTGCCACTCAAAAAAGACTCGCCAAACTAATGGATTATGAAGGAGGTTGGGAGGGAAAAACTGTGATGGCGTCTGTCATTGGTAGAGATGCCACCCAATGGTCCAAGGTGGTTGTTATTAATAAGGGCGTGAAAAACGGAATAAAGGACCACTTGGCTGTGGTTACTGAAGTTGGGGTGATCGGCCAAGTTATTCATGCTGGTCTAAATACATCTAAGGTGCTTTTGATTGTTGATGGTCGGAGCGCAGTCGATGCCTTGTTTCAGGGCAGTCGAATATCGGGAGTTGTGGTTGGAATGGGCGAAGATGAGTGCCGGCTCAAATTTGTTCCCAATACTGCAGACGTTAAAGTCGGAGATCCCGTCCTTTCTTCAGGGCTGGGTGGAATTTTTCCGAAAGGTCTAATCATTGGGAAGGTTTCAGAGGTTCTTAAGAAGAAACAGGGTCTTTTTCAAGAGATTACTTTGATTCCCAGCTCAGACTTGTTACGCCTGGAAGAGGTCCTTGTACTTTTGCCTTAGGTTCTTTTATGTATTACTTTTCTCAGGTACTGATCGCTATATTTTTGTTTTCAGCCCAGACCACTTGGCTGAAACTTTTCTCTTTTGGTGGAGTTACGCCAGATTTCATTCTGATATGGGTAGTTTACTGTGGTGTTCGTTGCTCCCGGATAGGTGGGGTTGGAGCCGGTATTACTCTAGGACTTATCCAAGATGGTCTGTCAGGAGGACTATTGGGAGTGAATACTTTATCGAAGGGCCTGAGTGCTTATTTCTTTTCCACGCTTAAGGGTAAGTTTTATGTTGAAGGTGTGCTACCTATAGGAATATTTCTCATTTTGGCTTCTATTTTTGATGGCCTAGTTTTTTATTTTTCTATGGGAACTATTCTTAAGGGGGAGGTAGCTTCCAGTTTCTTGTATCAGTTGTTACCAGTTTACAGTATTTATAATGCATTATTAGGACCATTCTTATTTTTGGTATTAAATAAAACTAATCGATGGTTACAGTTAAAAACATCTAATTCCTATCTGGGAATGACAAGATGACCTTATATCGTTATGGTACCGAAACAAGTGATACGATTAAAAAAAAGGTGCGTGTCTTTGCTATTCTTGTCGTAATTTCATTCCTTTGTTTATGGATGCGCGTCTGGTATTTGCAGATTTTAAAGTGGCAATACCTCACGGGTCTTTCAGAGAATAATCGAGTTCGTATGGTGACCTTGCCTGCAAATCGCGGGGTGATCAAGGACCGGAACGGAGAGACTTTAGTTAGCATTCGTCCGGCATTTAACCTGTACTTAACTCCTGAAGATGCCAGTGACCTGACTGCTTCACTCGACAAACTTTCCCAAAAAATTTCTTTTGACCGAAAAAAATTAAAAAAGAAAATGGGCCAAAGTAAATCTTTTAAGGAGGTTTTGATCAAAGGCGATATTTCCCGTAAAGAAGTAGCTTTTGTAGAAGAGAATAACATGAGCCTTCCTGGAATACATATCAAGGCAGAACCTTTAAGGAATTATGTGTTCAAAAGTCTGGCATCCCACACGCTAGGTTATCTCGGAGAGATTTCTAAAAAAAGATTGAAAAACCATAAAGACCCTAGCTATAAGCAAGGAGATTTTATTGGTAAAAATGGTTTGGAAAATGTATATGAATCTGTTTTGCGAGGTGAAAAAGGATACAAGGAAGTTGAGGTAGATGTTTCTGGCAGGGAACTTATAGCATTAAGAAAACTACCACCACAAAGCGGTAACAATCTGGTTCTTACTTTAGATGTAAGGATACAACAGGAGTTGGAAAAAGCGATGGTAGCGACTGAGACCCAGGATATGAGGGGTTCCGTAGTGGTTATGAAGGTACAGACAGGAGAGGTCATAGCGATAACAAGTAACCCTTCCTTTGATCCCAACAAGTTTGCTGCAGGAATTTCTCCCAATAACTGGAATGAATTAATCACTGATGAGTGGCACCCATTACAAAATAGGTCTATTCATGGCCAATACCCTCCGGGTTCTACCTATAAAATAGTGACAGCTCTTGCCGGGCTTGAGGAAGGAGTCATTAAACCAGATACATCTATTTTTTGTCCAGGGCATTTCAAGTTAGGCCGAGGGCGATACCGGTGCTGGAAAAAATCTGGACACGGTTCTGTCAATTTGCATGACGCGTTAGTCCAGTCCTGTGATGTTTATTTTTATACTATAGGTCATCGACTCGGAATTGACACAATTGCAAGATATGCAAAACGTTTAGGGCTCGGGAGTTCGACTGGTCTTGGTCTAAGTCAGGAAAAAAAAGGATTAATCCCCACGACTCAGTGGAAATTGTTAAATAGAAAAGAACCTTGGTTACTAGGTGAAACTATAATTGCATCTATCGGTCAGGGCTATAATTTGGTGACCCCTATGCAGCAGGCGAGCATGATGGCGGCTGTGGCCAATGGGGGTGTTCTGCTAAAGCCTTATCTAGTGAAACGTATTGAGGAGCCCGGAGGGCGGACATTGAAAGAATATTTCCCTAATATAGTTGGTCAGCTAAGTGTAGACCCAGAACATTTGGAAAAGGTCAGATTGGCACTGCGCGATGTTGTTAATGGTGCAAGAGGAACAGCAAGAAGATCTCGTCTTAAAAACATAGTTGTTTCTGGAAAAACCGGAACAGCTCAGGTAGTAAGGATGAAATCTAATGAGGAGTTGGATAAGGATGAGGTTATACCTATCAAGTATAGGGATCATGCTTGGTTTGTAGCTTTTGCGCCCTATAAAAAACCTGAAATCGCTATAGCTATTATAGTTGAACATGGGGGGCATGGAGGAGCTACTGCTGCTCCCATTGCAAAGAAAATATTCAAAAAATACTTTGAGCTTTATCCCCAGCCCGTTCTTACCCCCCAATCCTCTTAATTCATCAGGTAAGGTTTGTTGTTAAATCAAGTTTAAGTTTTTTTCAAAGATCTAGACACAAGAGATCAAGTCTTAGATAATAGGCTATAAAATAATTTTTAGATCCTTTTCCCTTAGCCCTTTTATTCGATCTCGAAGCTCAGCGGCTATTTCAAAGTCCAGATTTTTTGCCGCAGAGAGCATCTTCTTCTCAAGTTCCATAATCAATTCAAGAACCGTCTTACCAGATTCATAGATCTCCTCTTCTTCCATAATTTTTGAATCAAACTCCGAAGTTTTCGAGTCTTCCATAGAAACTTCAATAGCTCTTTTAATAGAGCGGGGTGTTATATTATGTTCTCGATTATAAGCCAGTTGGATTTCTCTCCTGCGGCTCATTTCATCGATGGCAGCTTGCATAGATCGAGTCATCTGGTCAGCATAAAAAATAACTTTTCCTGAAATATTTCTGGCTGCTCTTCCTGAAGTTTGAATAAGAGACGTGGTAGATCGAAGAAAACCTTCTTTATCGGCATCGAGAATAGCCACTAAAGAAACTTCGGGAATATCAAGGCCCTCTCTAAGTAAATTAATGCCTATTAAAGCATCGAATTCTCCGAGCCGAAGCTCTCGAATAATTTGAGTTCGCTCTAGAGTTATAATATCGGAGTGTAAGTATTTCACTTTTAAGCCGAGTTCGGAGTAATGCTCTGCCAGATCCTCTGAAAACCTTTTGGTCAAGGTTGTGATCAAACAGCGTTGATTTTTTGTGGCCCGGGAATGGATTTCGCTATAAAGATCATCTACCTGAGTGGATACAGGCTTGATCTCAATTTTTGGGTCTACTAGTCCTGTTGGTCTGGCGATCAGTTCTACTGGCTGGTTTGCACATTTTTCCAGTTCATAAGAACTGGGGGTTGCTGAAACATAAATGATGTTACGGATATGTTTGTCAAATTCCTCAAATTTCAGAGGCCGGTTGTCAAAGGCAGAGGGTAGGCGAAAGCCGTATCGGATAAGGGTTTCTTTACGAGAACGGTCTCCCTTATACATGCCTTGTAATTGTGGAAGAGTGACATGGCTCTCATCAATAATGAATAGAGAGTCTCTAGGGAAATAATCGAGTAAAGTTGGTGGCGACTCGCCAGCAGGTCTACCCATAAGATGCCGTGAATAGTTTTCGATACCCTGGCAGTAACCAACCTCCTTTATCATTTCGAGGTCGAACATAGTTCTCTGATCAATTCTCTGTGCTTCAATAAGCAGGTTCTGACTTTCGAAATAGGCCACCCGTTCTATCAGTTCTTTTCTGATATTTTCCATAGCCTTTTCCAGTTTTTCTTTGGGTGTTGTGTAATGACTGGCAGGGTAAATAGCGATGCGGTCTAGTTCCCGGTTCGTTTGGCGGGTAAGTGGGTCAAATGCTGAAATACGCTCTATTTCGTCGCCAAAAAACTCTACCCTAATGGCTTCATTTCTTTCATAAGCCGGCAGGATTTCTAGGACGTCTCCACGGACCCGGAAGGTGCCGCGTTGAAAATCCACATCATTTCTTTTATATTGGATTTCGACGAGTTTTTGAAGAGCATCATCTCTCTCGAGTGTTTTTCCTGTCTCTAAAAATAACAACATGCTGTGGTAGGCTTCTGGAGAACCTAGGCCATAGATGCAGGAAACACTTGCAACAATGATAACATCCCGGCGCTCAAACAGAGCATGGGTGGCAGAATGCCGCATTTTATCAATCTCGTCATTGATAGAAGCATCTTTTTCAATGTAAGTATCAGTTTGAGCAAGATAGGCTTCGGGCTGGTAATAATCGTAATAGCTAACAAAATACCCCACTGCGTTATCCGGAAAAAAAGTTTTAAACTCATTATAAAGTTGAGCCGCTAGAGTTTTATTATGAGCCAATACAAGAGTCGGTTTTTGCACTCGTTCAATGACATTAGCAATAGTGTAAGTTTTGCCAGAGCCTGTCACCCCTAGAAGGGTCTGCGAACTTGGAGTTAAATCTAGTCCCTGCACAAGTTTTTCTATAGCTTGAGGTTGATCTCCTGCGGGTTCGTAGTTGGATTGAAGTTTAAACGGGTGCATGAAAAGACCGATTCAATACTAAAGGGGTTTATGTTAAATTAGGTGTCTCATGATTTAGAGGTTATCCTGTCGACGGATACAGTCTTCCTCATTTTAACTCAATTAATTTATTGTTGCTTGTGTGTACAGCAGATTTACTTTTATAAGTTTTATGCTGTTTAAGAAAGGGTATTTTGGAAAAGCAAGAAGATGTCATAAAAATTGTTAAACTCGGTGGTTCGGAAGTAACCTTGATGGGAACGGCCCATGTCTCGCAGTTGAGTGTGCAGATGGTAGAGGAACATATTCAGAGTGGTGATTACGACTGTGTTGCCGTGGAATTATGTTCTCCACGCTTGGAAAATCTTACCAACCAGACTTGGTGGAAGAACCTTGATATATATCAGGTGTTTCGCAAAAAGAAGGCTGGACTTTTACTGATCAACCTTGCTTTGACTGCCTATCAAAAACGGCTGGCTGAGCGGATTGGTGTCGAGGCAGGCCAAGAAATGATTCGAGCCGTTGAACTTGCTAAAGCTAATAATGTCAGATTAGAAGTTATTGATAGAAATATATCTACAACTCTACATAGGTTAGTTACCGAAGTATCGTTTTGGCAAAAATTTAAAATTTTAGGAGGACTAATTGCAGGAGTATTTGTCGGTGAAGAGATCAGTGAAGAGCAGATTGAAGATCTCAAACAAGGGGACTTATTACATTCAGTTGTAAGTGAGTTTGGTGAGGAATTACCTGAGATTAAAAGGGTTCTGATCGACGAAAGGGATCAGTATATGGTCGGAAGATTGGCGCAAATTGCCGATGAAAATGAAGCACCTCAAAAAATTCTAGCACTTGTTGGTGCTGGGCATTTAATTGGTATGCTCCCGACAATGGCATGTCCTCCTGACTCGGCCCATCTGGAAACGCTGGACCAAAAACCACCTCCAAGTCGAGTGGGGCAATTTATTGGATGGGGTATTTGCATATTTATTATGGCAATGTTTGGGGTAGGTTACTACCAGTCACCCGAGCTGGGAGAACAGTTGGTAATTACTTGGATTTTGATCAACGGTGGTTTCTGCGCGCTGGGAACTCTGATAGCATTTGGGCACCCGGTCTCCATTATTGCTGGTTTTTTTGCGGCTCCATTGACATCTTTGAATCCTACGATTGGGGCTGGAATGGTCGTGGGTCTAGTTGAGTCGTATATGCGCAAACCTAAAGTGAGTGACTTTGAGACATTGCGCGATGATATTGCTGTTTATTCGATGTGGTGGAAAAATCGAGTTGCACGGATTTTTTTAATTTTCTTTTTTTCTAGTATGGGTTCTATGATTGGAACCTATACTGCTGGTGCTTCCATTGTGACTCAGATTTTGGGCTGAACGATGGATGCTTTAAGAGTTGCAGTAACTCCTCCCGCCTTTTGCAAAAGGGAATTATTGAGGGTCGAATTAGCAAAGTACTTTCCTAATACAATCTTTAACCAAAAAGGCCGATACCTTTCAATGCCAGAGCTAGTCGACTTTCTGGGAGGTGCAGATGCCGCTGTTATAGGCCGTGACCAGATTAATGCTGAACTTATTCGTTTACTACCTGAGCTGAGAATGATTTCAAAGTATGGGGTGGGGATGGACAACATAGATAAGGAGGCGTTGAGCCGTGCCAATATTGAAATCCGAATGACTACAGGAACAAACAGGAGGTCTGTCGCCGAACTGACATTGGGGTTTATGGTTGGGCTCTGCCATAACATGTCATCTGGGTCAGAAAAACTAAAGAAGGGAGATTGGCAGCGTGATGGTGGCCAGGAACTCAGTGGAAAAACAATAGGTATTATTGGTTGCGGAAATGTGGGACAAGAGTTAGTAAGTCTCCTAAAACCATTTCAATGCAAGGTTAAAGTGCGCGATATTGCAGACCGTAGTGAATTTTGCCGCAAATCTGGTGCTGTGGAAATGGGGTTTGATGATCTCATTATCGAGGCTGATATTGTCACTCTTCATGTTCCATTAACAGAAGACACCAAAAACCTGATAAACAAACCTGTATTCAAAAAAATGAAACCCTCTTCTTTTTTGGTCAATACTAGTAGGGGCCAAGTTGTTGACCAGGGTGATTTGCAACAGGCTTTATTGTCCGGAGAGATTGCTGGCGCAGGATTAGATGTGTTTTATGAGGAGCCTCCAATCGATACTAAATTCTTACAGCTTTCAAATTTGATGGTTACTCCACATATCGGAGGCAATACTAATGAAGCGGTAGAGGCAATGGGTAAGGCTGCTATTAAGAACCTTGTTGAGTATTTTAACCGTAATGAATGAAACAGAATACAGCCAAAAAGATTGGCAAAGTCATTATGAATCTAATGACTTGGGTTGGGATCTAGGCCAAGTAGCTCCGCCTTTTGTCAAGTTATGGCAAGATAAAAAATTACCTTTGGGTAAAGTTCTGGTTCCAGGTTGTGGAAGGGGGCACGAAGTTATGTTCTTAGCAGAGAAGGGGTGCGAGGTCACAGCCGTTGATTTTTCTCAAGGAGCTGTTACTTATTTAAAAAATACTTTAAAAGAGAAAAGCCTTGATTGTCGGGTGTTACATGAAGATTTTTTTTGCCTGGATGATTCTCACGATGGTATTTATGATCTAGTGCTTGAACAAACTTTTTTTTGTGCAATAGCTCCACGTCAAAGGAAGGATTATATACAAAAAGTTTCAAGAGTATTGAAGCCAGAGGGAATGTTGGTGGGATTGTTTTATCATACTAATAAAGAAGGTGGCCCCCCCTACAACACGACTTATGAGGATATTGAAATTAATTTTTCAAAATATTTTCAAATTAAGCAACTGGAGAAAACCCTCTTATCTGCTGAGCAGAGAAAAAACAAGGAATGGTTGGGTGTTTTAAAGAAAATAAATAGTGCAGATTCATAGTGTAATTATTTGGTGTCGAGCTTTTTTATTTTAGTAAAGATATAAATGAAAAATATTCCTGTGTAATTGTTAAATAGAGTGAAAATACAGATTTTAAAGAAATCAAATAGAAATAAATTATTTAAATTGCCTGAACTATATAAGTTCTGCGATGTTTAAACATGATTTAGAAGCATAAGTTCTTTTGGGTGCGGGTTTAGATATACTTGGTCACGTAAGTATTCAATATTATATTTTTTTACCTGGTGTCTAATTAGTGTCACAGGAACTATAAGGGGAAGTATTTCACTCCGATAATCCTCAATAGCTGACAATATATCTTCTTTTTCAACTTTATTTAGCACCTTTTTGAAAAATCCCATCATATGCAGCAATACATCGGTATTTTTTTTGGGAGTAGTTTTGCAGATCAAAGCTTCCATAAACAAACTTCCATACTTCTCTTTTAGGGATGATGGCTTTATGGATTTTGCATGTGCCACTAATTCCCCCAATTCATCATAATGCTTTCTACTATGCGCTAGTAATAGAAATTTATGTTGCGTATGAAACTTTACCCATTTACCTAAGGAAAACTTTTCTTTTAATAAGAGATTAAACCTTTTGAAGCTAAAAACTCGAACGATGAAGTTTTCTCGGATACGTGGGTCATTCAACCTCCCCTCATCCTCAGTAGGCACCAAGGGAAAAGAATTAATAAATTCCTTGGCGAACATTCCGGGTCCATGTTTTACCTTGTTGCTTCCAAATTCAGAGTAAAGAGGAACTCTGCCAAGCCCGCATGAAGGCGATTTGCTTTTAAAAATGTACCCGCAAAGATCATTCGAGTGTAGGGAATCAATACGATCTTTAATGTATTTTTCCATTGGCTCAGTCCAGTCAGTTTGAGTTTTTTTGCTTATCATTCTTGGTTTTTCAATATCTCCATATAGGGCAACGGTTTCCCTAGGCACACCCATTCCTACCTCCATCTC
>MDSW01165142.1_pt1 | contig 20625 bp, 23 predicted proteins | sample 811171 | NCBI WGS metagenome assembly MDSW01 (sample SAMN05326641, study PRJNA326480) | marine metagenome | isolation source: seawater | place: Atlantic Ocean: North West | collected 2012 | reverse complement strand
TAAGCATGCGCATATTGGGAAAGCTTCTTGCCATCGCAAGGGCCCACTTGTATGGCGTAATAGGATCTAATGATGCGTTTGTGATCAATCCTTTTGCCTGGTTATTCTTGAATCTTGCCCTGGGTATTGGGTTGGATTTTATTCTTTCATAGCCACTGCAAAGAGCGAGATAGTTTGTCGCTAATGATCCCCCAAACAATGGGCTAATATTATTTATATTCTGTTTTTTGAGCTGATTTAACTTGCTTTTTAGTTCTGCTTCGCTGGGACGTTGTGGAAAGTCTTGACAGGCTATAGCGGCAAACCCGCCTGCCGAATTGTTGTCTACTTTTGGGCTTTTCATCCAATCGTTTTGCAATCTTTTTCTGGCCTCAATTTTTTCATTGATTTGGCCAAAGAGTGCCTGATCAGTGGTCTCTATGAGTGTGCGTACATAGCTGTCGCTGAGCATTGATATTGGCAAGTACAAAAGCATGCTGTCGAGCAGGTCCCATCGGCTGTATTCGCTTCCATCTGGGAGCAGAAGAGTGCTTGCATTGAGTGATCTGATCACTCTGTCTAAGGGTTCTTTGAGATCAGGATTGGTTTGAAGAAAAAAGCGTATTCCATCATCAGCAGACAAGCTTGCCGAGCTTAAGTCAGTCAGATTGATCCACGGATTCACATTGCCATCGAGGATGAGAGTGCGGACTTTTTCTGGAAAGAGGCTGGCATAAGTGGAACCGATTACTGTCCCATAGGACACCCCCCAAAAGTTCAGCTTTTGATCACCAACGGCTGCTCGCAGAGCGTCCAAATCATGAACCACTTCAATGGTTCCCATCCGTTCGATCAGTGCTTTATGGCGTTTGGCGCAAGTTTGATTGATCGTGCTGAGTTGTTTGATTCTTTGCTCAAGCACTGAGGTCCAGTTCACCGCCCCATGGGTTGGTCGTTCCGGCATGCCGATGGAGCACTCTTTGAGGCTTGGTGAGGATGCGCCGAGACCACGAGGGTCCCATGTGACAAAGTCAAAGGATTGACGAATGGCGTCGGGCAAGAATGTGCCTTGGTAGGCACTTTGAAGACCAGGGGCACCAGGACCGCCTGGATTGAAGAACAAACTGCCAATTTTTTGGTTGGGACGACCTGTGGCGCGGAGCCGTGCGATGGCAAGGCTGACCTTCTCCCCATTTGGCTTGTTTCGATTGAGTGGTCGTTCAAAACGGGCACACTCAAATTTGGGAAGATTGGCTTGGTTGCAGGGCGTCCAGACCAGTGGTTGGGCTGCCTGAACCTTGGGTGCCATGAGGCATAAAACAAGGCCAGCCCCCACGCATGGAATGGTGGGATTGGGTCGGTATAGGGGGTTAATGAGTCGTTTAAGTGCTGCAGTGCCCATTAATCACGGGAAGCAAATGCACTTATTTAGACATACTTGGATGTTTTGTTAAGCGCTAAACAATGCTTTTTGATGAGGCATTAGGCCAGCCAGCCAGCGCTAAGAATGATGGCCAGGGAAAGGAAGACCGCCAAACAAATCCAGGTGATGCGGTTCAGGGTGGCTTCAGCGCTGCTGGCACTGCTGAACATTGAACTACCGCTGGCCGCAAGCCCTCCCATTCCGCCTCCTTTGGGACTGTGGAGTAGAACCAGCAAAATCAGTAATAAGCCCGTAGCGACCCAGGTCCAGGACAGAATGGTGGTCAACATGGCAAAGATTTAGGCAGATAGAAAAGATTTAAACGGAGAGCGGAAGTCGAGCCGCGAGGGAGGATGTGTCGAGATTTGAGACTGGATTGATCAGGCTGCACCCCGTCATGGCAAGAGGCTTGTTTAAATCCAAAATCTCCAAAAGAGTTGGAGCAATGTCAGCGAGGCCACCTTCACTTCGCAAGCTGATGTCGTTGCCATGACCAGGCAGCTTGCGTCGTTCACCTTCAACCAGGATGACTGGCACTGGATTTGTGGTGTGGGCGGTCCAGGCTTGTCCATCCGGCCCTTGCATTAATTCAGCGTTGCCATGGTCTGCCGTGATGAGCATCGTTCCGCCCTGACGTCCAACTGCATCGAGAAGACGCCCGATACATCCATCAACGGTGACAATGGCATTGATGGCGGCATCCATCACTCCGGTGTGCCCCACCATGTCGGGATTGGCATAGTTGATCACGATGAGTGAGTAGATCCCTTTCTCGATCGCCTCAATGCAACTCTCAGTGAGCTGATCGGCAGACATTGCAGGAGATTGGTCATAAGTGGCGACCCTTGGAGAGGGCACAAGGTGTCGATCTTCACCTGGGAGAGGTTGTTCGATGCCTCCATTCAAGAAGTAGGTGACATGTGGATATTTTTCCGTTTCAGCTGTGCGGTATTGGCGGAGTCCTGCCTCTGAAATGACCTGCCCGAGAAGATCATCAAGCGGTTCAGGGGGGAAGACAATTGAAACAGGCAAGTCCTGTTCCACCTGAGTGAACGTGACGACATCGAGCAGAGGTTCTTGCCGCCGCTGAAAACCGTCAAAATCACGCAGGGCTAGGGCCTGCACAATCTGGCGAGCTCGATCTGGTCTGAAATTGAAGACCAGAACCGCATCACCGTCTTGCATCACAGTTGGAGTGAGACGAATCGGTTCGAGGAATTCGTCGGTGATGCCTTCGCTGTAACTTGCGCTGAGGGCCTCTTGAGCATTGAGGCCGCTGACGGGTAGATCTGGATCGGTGTAAAGGTCGTAAGCCTTTTCGACACGCTCCCAGCGTTTGTCACGATCCATCGCCCAATATCTGCCACAAAGACTGCTCAATTCACCCAGCTCGCATTCCGACAGGGTGTTCTGAACAGCGTTGATGTGTTGAGCGGCGCTTTGTGTTGGCGTATCACGCCCATCAGTGATGGCGTGAACGGATAATTTTGGGATGCCAGCTTGCTTGGCCCAATGAATCAAGCCACACAGGTGCTTGATATGGCTATGAACACCACCGTCTGAACACAATCCGAGAAGGTGCAGGGTTCCTCCGCCTTGCTTCAATCTCTCGGCCAGTGAGACCAGTGACTCGTTGCCAATCAGCTGGTCATCACGAACCGCATCGCTGATGCGCACAAGCTCCTGTCGGATGATCCGACCAGCTCCGATCGTGAGATGTCCAACCTCGGAGTTCCCCATCTGTTTATCCGGGAGGCCGACGTTGGAGCCACTGGCATGAATCAGTGTGTGGGGATACGCATGCCAGAGGGCATCCATCACAGGGGTTTCTGCCCCGCGGATGGCATTGTGCTCAGCCGACTCTCGATGGCCCCAGCCATCAAGGATGGCGAGAAGCACCGGAGCGACAGATCCGGATTCACCTGAACCGTTGGAAGTGTTGCTGTTCACGTTCACATGCAACCGTCGGTTCTTCAGGGCTTATGCAGAATCAACCTAGCTCTCCACCTGTCAGTCAAGTTCTCTTTCTGGAGATCACCACAACTTCCAGCAACCGCAAACCAGAATGTCTGAGGACCAGAGAATCGAAATTCTCTCCGATCGGGAACTGGGTCGGACCCTCGTACGACTGGCGACACAGGTCCTCGAGACCGTGGAAGACAGCCGCAGTTTGATGCTGTTAGGGATTCCAACCCGGGGTGTCCAACTATCACGTGTGTTGGCGCGGGAGTTGGAGCGGCTCAGTGGCCATGCCATCGCTCAGGGATCGATCGATCCCACCTTTCATCGGGATGACCTGGAGCGGATCGGGACTCGTTTGCCTCAGCTCACCACTCTTCCCAACAGCGTTGAGGAGCGGCAGGTGGTGTTGATCGATGACGTGATTTTCACGGGACGCACTGTCAGGGCTGCGCTGGAGGCCCTTCAGAGCTGGGGACGAGCCCAGAGGGTGATGTTGTTGGTGATGGTGGATCGAGGCCACCGTGAACTGCCAATTCAGCCTGATTTCTGCGGTCGTGTTGTCCCAACTCGACGCAGCGAAACGATTGAATTGCGTCTTCGCGATGTCGACGGGGAAGAGGGGGTGTTTCTGAAGAGGGGGTGTTTCTGAGGCGGATCAGCCTTCAGGCGTAAGTTCGTCAGCCCGGAAATGGGCTTTGTAGCGACCAAAGGCCACAACAACAGGAAGAGTTGGACTGATCGGGCGTCCCTTCCACTCGTTCAGAACGTTCACAACCTCTCCATTCGATCCCTTCATGTCGAAGGCTTCGCCCCGGTGTTCGGGGTGGTTGAAGACCACGACTGACGATGCGACCGTTACCTTGTCACCCGCCTGCATGCCAACCTTGTCGTCCATAGAGGCATTTTGTCACGAGCCCTTGTCGCTTCTGCGACGACAGAAGCTTTCTGGACCGTCTTCTTCAACATGTCCGCCTAAAAGCCTGCAGGCGGATTGAAAGGCATCCCAGGGGTCTGTTCCAGCTTTGAGCTCTTTCTGAACGGCGGCTTCAAGTTCGGCACCTGCAATCACATTGGGATCAGTGGAGCCATGCTGCTGGTGCTCCTCAGTGTCTCTGAGCTGCTCAATCGCGACCTCCACACGATCACGTTGTTTCTCGGCGCGCTGTTGCCACCAGGGATGATCTAAACGGTTGAGGGAATCGAGCGCTTCCCACCAACGCTCCTTGTCGATCAGAGCTTTTAATCGTTGGTAATCGAGGCGGTTTCGGTTCCAGGTTTCCTTCAGAGTGTCGCTGAGCGCTGAGCTGCCAGGGGTTTTTGATCCCTCGAGCGGGGTGAGACGGGCAATGGCTTGTTCGAATTTTCCATTGCGGAACAACACAAGGGCTTGATCGCGTATCTCCGTCTCCCATTCGTCCAGTTGGTTGCGATCACGTTTCTGCTGTGAAGCATCCTCCTGTTCTGATTGCACAAGCCGGCGCTGCAGTTTCAAGGCTTCTGCCACGTTGTCCTCCGTCCAAAAAATCTTCGCCTGACGACGACGACAAAGCGCCTGCTCTTTGAGAGATCCCGTCCCGAGCCAGCGCAACGCAGCGAGTTGTTCTCCGAATCGGAGACAGGCCTCAAGATCACCCTCTCGCGCTGCATGACGCAATTTGTTGGGGAGTTGTCTCTCCCACCAGAAGACACATGCCGCAATGGCCAAGATCAGGCTGAAGCTGATCACGACCCAACGGTTGAAAAGCAAATGGCGTCGTGGCGCCAAGGACAGTGCAGGAATGCTGCAACTGTTCTATGGATGCTGTCTCACACCTCGCTTCTTGTGTGGACGGCCTGGGCATCGAACAGTGATCGTGTTCAACGGATCTGTGTTGCCTTAATTCGCCTCAGCGCACGGTACCGAGCCGTTCCGATGGAAGGTCTCGGTCGCTTCTGAGATCGGTGATCTCCGTCAGAAGTTGTGCATCTGCATCGATCCGTAGCTGTAATCGCAGGCAATCCATCCCTGCTTCACCAGGTGGATCCAGGGGGAGGACAACCACCGGTTCGCTCCAGGGCCGATGGACGACTTCTCCGTCATTGTCGCGGTTGATTTGCTGAAGCGTGGGCAGTCCATCGACATAAACGACCTCATGGCGTCCTTCGACGATTGGTTCACCTAGGACTAACTCCAGTTGTGTTTGTCCAGAGCGGCTGGCTGCCATCTTGAGCTCGAGTGGCGCCAGGCTTGGCCAGGGTTGACCGGCTAGAAACAGCGGATGCCAGCGGTGACACCCACTGCGTTGATCCCAGATGCGGAGCGAAACCCCGTGTTGGAGGACGTCTTTCACCGTGACACCAGGTGTGAGTTGCAAGGCACCGACGGCCACCGCTTGCACAGGCGGTGGAGTCAGCAACGGTGCTGGTGCCGTGTGTTGAGCCAACCATTGGCGTAACCAGGGCATTCGGGCTCCACCTCCGACGGCGACCACCCCTTGCAGATCTGGCAGATCACAGCCGTGACTTCTCCCGCCCGTCATCGTCTCAGCCAGAAGCTGCGTTAGGGCTTTAGAGAGGCCTTGTTGCTCCAGCAGTGCGTTGAGATCATGTCGCGACAGTTCAAGCCTCCCCTGCGGAGGATCGATTGCCTCCTGGACTGGTTCATGGAGCGATTCCGTTCCTGAAAGTTCAGGATCACTCAATCGGCATTTGAGACGTTCTGAAGCATTGAGAAGTGCTTGGGAGGCTGGTTTGTTCGGGAAACAGTGGGCTGCGATCCAGCGGTCAATGTCTCGTCCGCCAAGGCGCAGTCCTGCTTTGCCCAGGACCCTCGCTGTGCGTAATTGCTGGCGGCTGCTCGCGGCCAGCGATTGACCATGGAGACGCAGCAACTGTGCGATTGGGGCGGCTTTCCCCTCCCCGCCCTCGAGGGCCACAAGGGCGAGGTCGAGGGTGCTGCCACCGAGGTCAACCACCAGTAACTTGGCTCCGGCTGGCAGTCCAGCACCCATGGCTGCAGCTGTTGGTTCATCCACTAAGGCAATTTCTTCAACCGGCAGTTGATCGCAGGCTTGTAAGAGCCACTCCCGATAGCCTCGATAGCGCTCCACCGGTGCGCTCAGGACCAAGCGCTTGACTTCAAGATTTGACGGAAGACGTGACCAGATTTGTTGCAACAGGCATTCCCCCGCCTGTTCCGCCGTGCGGTCCTTTAATGCATCACCAATCCGTCGTTTGAAATCGGAGGCCAGGCGTGGGTCCTCTTGATCAATGAGCCCAGCCTCCACCACCTGATGGCCGACAAGCGGTTGTGCTTTGGACGCCCAGATCAGACTGGGGACTTCTCCGGGGCACCGGCTGATCGGTGGAAGATCGAGTAGCTCAGGCGGAGCGCCTGTTTCAGCCTGGAATGCCACCACCGTTGTGGTGCTGCCGAGGTCAATGGCCAGGGTCCCTGGATGGGGTGAATGCTGAAGCTTTTCTTCTCCCACGCGGTTGCTGAGCTTGCTCGGGGCACGTTGAAGTCAGGTTGAGACTAAGGGGACTGGGTCAGATGGACCGTCTGCAGCAGTTGATCTTCTCGTTTTATCGGGAGGACCCCCGCATGGAGGAGATGTTGGCGCCCTTGCGGGACTGTCGTATGCGTCGTAGTTGGGGAAGCATCCGCATCGAATGTCTGGATGCAGCGCACCTCGAGGAGATCAGCGGCTTGCTCACGTATTTGCGCTTGCCCTTGGCAGCGCTAGGCCTCGGTCGCCAAATTGTTCTGCGCGTTCCAGGGTCCCGTCAGCGCACCTATCCAATGCATGTTCCATTCCGTAGTGATCAATTCGCTTGAGGCAAGCGATTAAACTATTAGATACAACTTGATCTTCTTTTGACATGATCTCTGCGGGAGTGGATTCCAGGGACCTGGCCAAGCGCGGAGAGAGCCTGATTCGACAATCCAGCAATCGTTATTTGACGACGGTGCGGATCGCCTTTCGGGCCAAGCAACGTCGCTTCGACGATTTTGATGGGTTGTTGGAGGAATCGAGCGTCAAGCCTGTCCAGAGGGCGATCGTTGAGTTGAGCGACGAGCAGGATCAACCCGATCTTCTCCCTGGTTAAGCCTGGCATTTCTGCTTGTGCTGAGTCGTTCTGACTTGTGATTCAGCAAGAGGGGCCTGGTTGGCGTTTGGCTCATGATCCTTCACGACAACCTTTTTGTGTCTTAATCGGGGGCTCCAACTGGGCGATTGAACTCACAGAAGAAGAGTGGAGAGGCTTGGCCTCGGTTGTCGTTGAGCTTGAGTGTCAGCATCAACAGTTATCCGATCAAATGATGGCCGAGGAGGCCATCACGATCGAATTGGAACGATCTCCCTGGTGGGCCTTACTGGAAGGCGACCGGCAGCAATGGAATCTTTCCGTTGTTTTGACACCATCACACCGACGTGGTGCTGAGGGGTCTTGGCAGGCACCAGCTGCGGTTGCAATCGTCGCAGCGATGAGAACCTTGATGGATTCATTGGAATGATCAGCGAGGCTTATGGAACATTGTTTTGGCAATTGCTCCGCAAGCTTGGGGGTGTCTTTGCACAGGTTTTCCACAGGGTGTCTCTGCAGATGCCCCATGCGCCATAAGCTTTGTGGAAAAGCCGTCGAATTGACGGTTTCCCCTTGACGATTTTTGTGTTCCGCTCAGAACGAGTAGCAATGCCCACTCTCATTGCGCTGGAAGGCCGTCACTGCTGGGATCTCAGTCGGAGAAGGGCTGAAACTGCGTGAATTGGAGCACCCTTGACGAGGTCGCTGTCATGTGGAGAACTAGTGGATGAAACGGAGGAATGGGATGCATTCAGATTTGAACCAGGTCGTGCCTGCTGAAGAAGGTGTTGTCAGCTTTCAGGCTGAAATGCCTCTTCCGTTGCAGCAGGCGATGACCCGTTTCATCGAACGTCATCCGAATTGGGATCAATATCGTCTCGTCCAGGCTGCTCTAGCGGGGTTTTTGGTGCAGAACGGGGTGGAATCACGAGAAATTACCCGTGTTTATGTCGGCAATATGTTTCGTCGGGAGTCATTGCTCCACGGTGTCTGAGTGCGGCAGCATGCCATCAAGACCAGGGCACTAAACGGAAGGCTGAGTAAGAGGCCCAAAATCGCTCCAATGAGCCCCAGCAAGTTGAGTCCGATCAGGAGTCCAAGCAGGGCCAAAACATTCAGCACATTGCTTCTGACCAATTGAAAGCTGTGATCCATCGCCTGAAGAGCTCGATGCCGGTGATGAATCAGTAAGGGAAGTGCAAGCACCTGGCTGAACAGCCAGCCGAACATGGCGATCGCGCCGATGCTGACCGCAACGCCTGCTAGTCCTGTACTGATTTGGCCAGCGACCCAACTCATGCTCTGGATTACAGCAATTCCACCCAAGACAACGACAATTTCAAGCAGGAGCAGCGACAAGCTTTGACGCAGCAGCCATCTCCAGCGAAGCGGGCTTCTGCGTGGCGAGCTATTCGTCAAAAGAACATCCGCCAGCCTGAGCAAAGCCAGGAGTGGGATTAAGGGGAGGACCAGACTGAGCAGCACAGTGAGATCTCCCAGCCGAATCAGCCAGGTTGTTTCGAGTTGTCGAAGATCTTGGCCAAGAACGGCTGGTCCAGCGCCACTGAGCAGGATCAAAGCGGCCAATCGGACAAAACGCCAAGGAGCGAGGCCGAATGCATTCCACGCTCGAGGGAGCAGGCTGACGAGTGCTAGCCGTTCCCCTCTGCCAGGAATGCTGCGCTCAGTTGAGGGGCCCAAGCCTTTCGAGCAGATCAACTGCAGTTTCAGCAGGTACGGGCAAAATCGAGAGGCGATTGCCGCGTTTGATCACCGGAAGTTGTTCTGCGTCATAGAGATCTCTGAGTTGGTCGAGGCTGAGCATGGCCTGGAACTGTCCCAGATAACGCAGTTTGGCGCAGTCCCAGCGAGGCTTGTCAGGGCTCGATTTGGGGTCGTAATACTTTGCCTTTGGATCAAATTGGGTGGGGTCGACTAATTGGGTTTCGGTGACCTCCATCAGTCCAACGATGCCTGGAGGCTTGCAATTTGAGTGATAGAAGAAGGCTTGATCTCCGGGTTGCATTGTGCGCATGAAATTGCGCGCTTGATAATTGCGAATACCGTCCCAGAGAGTTGTGCCTTCCTGACGTAAGTGATCAATTCCATAAGCATCGGGCTCGCTTTTCATCAGCCAATATTGAAGATTGCTCATACCATTGATTGAAATTAGCTTGGTTGGCGTGTCGTCAATCCACGCAAGGCTTTTGCGGAATGTTGAATCATGATGTATTTAATCACGATCGTTGAAACGTGCCGACTCTTATATACGTTTGTCAATGTTCGCGGGAGTTGTTGAGGCGGTCTGCGGGGCTCGCTCTCAAGTTGTTTCGACTGGTTGATGATTCAATCCTGTCCAGGCTGAGCTTGCGTGGAGTTCTGTGATCGCGATCAATTGAGGTTGCGTGGCACTACCTCCTCCGCTTGCTGGGCGGCGGCGGAGCTGGAGATGCCGAGTCTCCTGCGTTGCTATCTGGGGTGGCATCACTTGGATTGCTGCTCAAAGCACAGCGATCCAAGTGATGTTGGCTGAAATGTGTTGTTCTAATGTCTTGCTACATCGCATCAGAAAGAGTGGGGGCATGCTCTGAGCAACACGTGTTATTTGCGGTGGATTTAAGCGTGATTGTTGTGCGTTGACCAGTACGGACGTCTCAGTCTATCTTTATACGTCCTGGCTGGCATACAACATTGGCGTTTAATCCTTTGCCGCTCAATGTTTCGACATCGCTGCTTTTTAGGCCAGTGCTTGTTACTCTCTCTTTGATTAACTGGAATGATTGTTGATTTGGTGATGCCGAATTAGATGGCGAAAATGCTCCCCCCTTGCCTCAAAATCGCTGTACTGATCAAAGCTTGCGCAGGCTGGTGAGAGCAGTAGGCAAGCTGCGTTGAGTCGCTTTGCAGTTGAGACAGCTACGTCCACTGCTGATTCGAGATCAGGGCAGCTCTCCACCAAGCCGCAGAAGTTCCCTCCATCAGCAATGAGTTCGTGCAAGGTCTGAGCACCTGCGCCAAACAGCACGACGGCGCAAGCTTTTTTTTGCAGTTGTTGCAGCCAGCCCTGGGCATCGCCCTGCTTTGTTTGGCCACCGGCCAAGACCACTGCAGGGGATTGCATCGCCCGCAGGGCGACTTCGGCTGCGTCGTAATTCGTCGCTTTGCTGTCGTTAAAAATCGCTAAATCACCAATCGTGCCGATGTGTTCCAGCCGGTGCGGTACTCCTGGAAAGCTGCGAAGTCCCGCTTCAATCTGGTCTGTGTTGAGACCGATGGACTGGGCGGCGGCCGTCACCATCAGCATGTTTTGCCGGTTGTGCTCCCCGGGCATGCGCAGTGCCTCAGCAGGGAAAAGACGACGGGTCTGCGTTTGCACCATGCCATCAGCATCGATCCAGAGGTCGGCGGCCTGTCCGCCTGGCTGGGGGCCTTCTGCGCTAACCCACACCCCACGGTCCCAGCTGCTGCGTTGCTGGCGCAAGTCGGGGTCATCGGCATTGAAAATTGCCAGCTCGGATCGTTCCAGGAGCCCTCGTTTGATCATGCGATAGGCCTCAAGGGTTCCATGTCGCTCGAGATGGTCTGGAGTGAGGGTGGTCCAGAGGCCAATTCGGGGTGCAATCTCCGTCGCTGCTTCGATCTGATAACTGCTGAGTTCCATGACCAACCAGTCTGGAGTCTCTGCCTTGGGGTGATTCAGTTGCAGCGCCATCTCTGCGGCAGACATTCCCATATTTCCTCCCATCGGCGCCCGCAGCCCTGCGGTCTGCAGCACATGACTGAGTAAATGGGTGACGGTGGTCTTGCCGTTGGTGCCAGTGATACCGATCCAGGGCAAGTGGCGAAGGGACTGCCAGGCCAGGGCAATCTCCCCCTGCACTGTGATTCCGTCGGCCCGCAGCTTGGTCAGTGTTGGGTGATCCCATGCGATGCCAGGACTAATGACGACCGTGTCGAGATCGCCATGCCACGCCCGGAAGCTTTCAGCTTTTAAGGGCAGACCCAGGTGCACCTCAATTCCTTCCAGTCGCAATTGATCGGCTTTCTTTTCGAGTTCTGGAGTGATCCCACTTTCAATCAACGTGGTGGGGATCCCTTTGCTGCTTAAAAGCTTTGCCGCGCCAATGCCGGACCGTCCAAGCCCGACGATTACCGTGCGCTTCATTAAAATCCTGTCCCTGACTGGGAAGTGGGCGATACTGGATTTGAACCAGTGACTCCTACAATGTCAATGTAGTGCTCTACCCCTGAGCTAATCGCCCATCAACTGATCAAGACTGACTCCGATTGTGTCCGGTGTCTGATCAAGTCAAGACAGTAGCAGTTCAGGGTCAGCTCTAGGTGCGGAGTAATTCCACACGCCATCGTCCTCGCTTGGTCGGTGCAAGGGATAGAACTTCCAATGAACCACGATCCTGCAATTGCAACCGGTCTCCACACACCAGATCCCGGCTGGCCTGATGGATCGACGTCCAGTTCAGCCGCAGGCGACCTGCTTTGATCTGATTCACGATCTTCGCGCGCGATAGACCAAATCCTGCCGATGCAATTGCATCGAGGCGGCACGACGCTTCAACGCTGCTGAACCGTCTGGGTGCTCGCTGCACCGGCAATTGCAATTGTTCAATGGCGGCGGATTCACATCGGATCTCCACGTCTCTGATGTGTCCGATTTGGTTGTGTATGGCTGCCGCTGCGCTCGGTGTACACAGGCCTTGCCCACCTCTGTCGCCGCGAACCCACACATCGCCGAGTTCCCCATCAGCGACTCCCATGGTTTGCAGTGCCTGGCGCAAGTCGGCAGGGCTCAAGCGATCGAACAGAAAATTGCCTTCGATCAAAAGGCCATGAATGGGATATGCGCCGCTGGATGGTGTGTCTGCTCGATAGCAGAGCAAGCGACATCGCTCGGCAGCGGGATGACCGCCGTGGCGCTCCCATTTCAATTCACTCAGGTTGCCCAGGCGATCAAGCACCTCTTCTTGCAAAGGAGCAGCGAGGAAGTGGCTCCAGCATGGCTGCCAAGTTCTCAGCACCTCTTCCGCGAGATCGACCAACTGGCTCAACCCCTGCGGATGATGACTGCCTGCCAAAAGCTCTTCGCGTGGCAGGGTCATAGGTCACTCAGGCGAACGACCTGGATGGGTTTGCATTGCTGCACCAATTGCCAGGGGATTTCGATGCCGGCGGGGGTCTCGATCAGCATGAGCCAGCAGCCTTCCTGATGTCGGTTGCGAAGGATGCGCACACCATCTTCATTATCTGAGTTGACGCTTGCAGCTGCGGCATAGCTGCCCATCAGGCCAGAGCCCATTCCAAGAAAGCCACTAATTAGGGATTCGCCCCAGGGCCCAAACGCTGCAAAGGTGTTGAGGTTGGTGATTTTGGTGAAGGTGATGCCCGCCATAAATCCGAAGGGCATCAGCCAGCGGGCCATGCTCCGTTGGCGTCGTTGACGCACGAGACTTGGGTTGAGCAATTCGATTGCGTCAATCTCTGTCGTATTGGGGGGGATGCAGCGGCATTCCTGGAGAGGAACTGTTGTGCCCTGCAGTCCGCTCGATAATCGTTTCGAAGATGTCTGGTCTGCCAGCACAACCACACAAACAGGCATCAGACCTCGCGTTCAATGGGCGAATTCTGAACCCTGTCCTTTGAACTAAGGGGGGGCATCGTCTCTGCTCTCTACAGTTTGGCGCGGCAGTTCTGCGCCCTTCGATGACGAAAGTTCTGGTTTCTGATCCCATTGACCAGGCAGGGATCGATATTCTCAGCCAAGTTGCGCAGGTGGATCAGCGCACAGGTCTGAGTTCAGAAGAACTGAAAGGCATTATCGGTGAATATGACGGTCTGATGATTCGGTCGGGCACGCAGGTGACTGCCGAGATCATTTCGGCAGCGAGTCGTCTGAAGATCATTGGTCGTGCCGGAGTAGGTGTTGACAACGTTGATGTGCCGGCGGCGACACAGCGAGGCGTCTTAGTTGTTAACTCTCCCGAGGGGAACACCATTGCGGCTGCAGAGCATGCTCTTGCGATGATGCTGTCCCTGTCACGTCATGTTCCGCAGGCTCATTCCGGCATGCGTCATGGCAAGTGGGATCGCAAGAAATACGTTGGCAACGAGCTCTATAAGAAAACACTTGGAGTGGTTGGTCTGGGCAAAATCGGCTCGCATGTGGCTCGGGTTGCCAAGGCGATGGGAATGGAGGTGATTGCTTACGACCCTTTCATCTCGGCTGATCGTGCTCAGCAGATGCAAGTGCGACTCACCCAGCTTGACGATCTGTTTCGCAGCGCTGATTACATCACCTTGCATATTCCTCGTACCCCAGATACTGAGAACCTGGTCAATGCAGAGTTGCTGCGCGCGATGAAGTCCACTGCACGGATTGTGAACTGTGCACGTGGAGGAATCGTCGACGAATCAGCGATCGCTGAAGCGATTGAGCAGGGCGTGATTGCTGGGGCTGGATTGGATGTTTTCGCGAGTGAGCCGCTTGCAGAAGATTCGCCCTTGAGGTCGGTTGAGCGTGGTTTGGTTCTGACTCCTCATCTCGGCGCCTCGACCGAGGAAGCTCAGGAAAATGTGGCCATTGATGTGGCCGAACAGATTCGGGACGTGTTGCTGGGTTTGCCAGCTCGTAGTGCTGTGAATATTCCTGGTCTTAGTGCCGACATCATGGAGCAGCTGAAGCCACATCTTCAGTTGGCTGAGACGTTGGGTCTGCTGGTGAGCCAACTTTGTGGTGGTCAAGTTCAAGAGTTGGAGCTTCGCCTTCAAGGCGAATTCGCTCAACATCCCTCCCAGCCTTTGTTGATCGCTGCTCTGAAGGGATTGCTCAGTTCAGCGTTAGGAGACAGCATCAATTACGTGAATGCCTCTTTAGAAGCGAAGGCACGTGGAATTCACGTCTTGGAGGTGAAGGATGAGGCCAGTCGAGATTTTGCTGCCGGTTCTCTACAGCTGACAACCCGAGGTGGTCAGGGAGGGCACAGCGTGACGGGTGCAGTCTTCGCCGATGGTGATCTCAGGATTACCAGCATTGATGAGTTCCCCGTGAATGTCTCACCTAGTCGTCACATGTTGTTCACCCGTCATCGCGATATGCCTGGAATTATTGGTCACCTCGGCTCTCTTCTGGGGGAACAAAACGTCAATATCGCCTCGATGCAAGTGGGTCGTCGCATCGTGAGGGGGGATGCGGTGATGGTGCTCAGCATTGATGATCCAATCCCCAACTCGTTACTAGAGACCATTCAGGCGGTGAACGGCATCCAGGAAGCGCATCCGGTCACGCTGTGATGTGGTGGCGTCTGTCGCTGCCTTGTCTTTCAGACTTGGAGGAGTCTCTGCTCTGGAAGCTCAATCAGCTTGGTCTGCATCGGCATGCCATCCAGCACGCACCTGAGAATCCGCACGACAAAACGTTGTTTCTGTGGCTTCCCGATTCCGAATGGTCGGAAAGGGAGCGAGAGCAGTTGGTTGCAAGCCTGGCGCCGTTAGCCGAGCCGTTTGGTCTTTCTTTCCCCAATCCTCACTGGGATTCTTTGGCCGATGAGGATTGGAGTCTGAGCTGGAAACAACACTGGCAGCCCGACCCCGTGGGAGCTCGCCTGCTCATCCTTCCTGACTGGCTTGAGCTGCCGGAGGAGCACAGCTCACGTCTTGTGATCCGAATGGACCCTGGTAGTGCTTTTGGCACCGGTAGTCATCCCACGACGCGCCTTTGTCTAGAGGCATTAGAGCAGGCACCGCCTGTTGGATCACTCGTTGCGGATTTGGGCTGCGGTAGCGGCGTGCTTGGCTTGGCGGCCCTCAGCCTCGGTGCAGATGCTGTGTTGGCGGCTGATACGGATTCCCTGGCGGTACGAGCCACGACTGACAATGGCTTGCTCAACCGGCGCAGTGAAGCAGCGTTATCCGTGGGTCTTGGATCGGTTGAAACATTGCTGGCGATGTTGGATGGTCGTCGGGCTGACCTCTTGCTTTGCAACATCCTGGCTCCAGTGATTGAGGCTTTGGCCCCGTCTTTTGAAGGTTTGGTCTCCGAGGCTGGTTGTGCCTTGCTCAGCGGTCTGCTGGTGGATCAAGCAGAGCCCTTGAGCGCGGTGTTGAACGATCTGGGTTGGAAGGTCACCGAGGAACGGACTCAGGGCCGTTGGGGGTTGCTCGAAATTCGCCGCCGCTGAGCCGTTTTCCTCATAAGGAATACTGATCAGAGCATGGTGTCAGATTGGTCCTTGTCGGCCGAACTCGAGGAAGAGCCTGGAAATGCCCTTGTCTGAAGTAGACAAGTTCGGTCCTGCAGGCTCGGCTTACCGGGCACCTGTACGCAACCAACCATCCATGGCTTCCTACAAGGTCACCCTGGTCAACGAGAGCGAAGGTCTGAACAAGACCATCGAAGTGCCCGACGACCAGTACATTCTCGATGCTGCTGAAGAGCAGGGTATTGACCTGCCCTACTCCTGCCGCGCTGGCGCTTGTTCCACATGTGCCGGCAAAATCACAGCAGGCACAGTTGATCAATCCGATCAGAGCTTCCTTGACGACGACCAGATCGAAGCTGGTTTCGTGCTGACCTGCGTCGCATATCCCACATCGGATTGCAGCATCACGACTCACGCCGAGGAAGAGCTCTACTGAGCCTCGCTCCTTCTGCTCATTCCGTCCAAAGACAAGCCACCCCGTATGGGGTGGTTTTTTGTTGCCTGTCCGCTTTGCATAAAGACGTCCGCGCGCCATGTCTGCTGTGAGTCGCCCTGTTGTTGATGATCTGCTCCAGCCGGGCAGCATTCACACCAGTCCTGGCGGCCAGTACAGCTTCCGCGTTCTGGGGCCTTGTTGTCGCCTATTCGATCGTGAGGAATTGCCTTGGCCTTGTTGCCGTTTGGCTTGGCGGAGCAAGGAACCCAGTTGGCGTCGTGTTGGCCGACGCTTTGTGCCAGACCTGGCCGCGCGACGGAGTCCGTCCTACGCGGTGGAATTGCTTCATCCCGGTTCGCGTCCCACTCCCACGGTGCTGACGCTGTTTGCCCAATTGTTTAGCCGTGAGCTGCAGGAGTGGTGGTACAGCCGCCATCCGCGCTCAATGGATCCAAACAACACCTCAGTCCAAAAAAACACCCCGTTGGCCAAAAGGCCTACGGGGTAACGAGCTCATCGTGATCAACTCAGTCGGCTTGGTTGGTTGTGGTCGAGATCTTTAGAAATAGATCTTGCCGCCGCCCCACTGATTGCCTTGAACTTTGGGAGACACAAGGATGTAACCGGCCATGAGGCGCAGATCTTCATCGGAAAGATCACGCATGGCTGGATAGAGCTCCGCATTTCTCATGCTTGGGTGCACTTCAGCAATGCTGTACTCCCCGTCGTAGGAGGTGGGGTCCTTCATGTAATCCACCAAGGCGTCGACGTTGTCCCGAGGAGGAGTCGCCAGGGCCAATGTTTCTGGATCGAGCCCGACGTTGTGATTGGTTTTGGTGATTCCACCGGCGTGACAGGTGCCGCAGCTTGTGTTGAACACCTTGCGGCCGGTGTTGATTTCTTGTTCCGTGAACGTCACCTGGACGTCATTGGAATCCCTTGGAACAGTGAGGGTTTCAGAGTCCCAGCGCGCTGCTTGGGCCTGGTTCGCAAAGACAAGGCCGATCAGCACCGGCACCAAAATGATCAGCCCCTTCAGGGACCGTCGCAGAGAGGAAAAAAAAGTGTCCATGAAGGATGCCGGGTTCTGACGGATCAACCGCACCAAGCCCTTGTATCACGGGGGAGTGTCGCTCTGTGCCGGAATCAAGAACTGTTGCAGTGGGGTTTCACATCAATGCACATAAAGTCCCTTGCTACGACGGTGTTTGGAAAGATTGCGCACGCTTCGTTCAACAGGTCGTCTGGGGTCACAGGATTGCCCGGCACATAGCGAGGACTGAGATGCGTCAGCACTAATTGACCAACCTTGGCTTCCGCTGCCGTCTGAGCCGCCATGGTGCTGGTGGAGTGCTGACGTTGGAAGGCCATCTCGGCCTCGTCGTGAGCAAACGTGGCTTCATGAATTAAAAGATCGGCTCCTTGTGCCAGGTGCACAGCCGCTTCGCAAAACACCGTGTCTGTGCAGTAAACGACGCTCACCCCTGGCCTCTCAGGACCACAAAGATCTTGTCCGTCGATGACCCGTCCGTCGTCCAGGGTCACGCGTTTTCCACGTTTCAGCTGTGCGTAGACAGGACCGGGGGGAATGCCGAGCTTGCGAGCCCGCTCGACATCAAAGCGACCGGCGAGCGGTTTTTGTTCCACTCGATAGGCATAGGCCGGTACGCGGTGCGTGAGAGGGGTGCAGCGAACCAAGAGCTCGTCGTCCTCGAACAGAATTGCTCCGTCTTCAGCAGCAGGTCGGACCCGATGCACCTCGAGGGGGTAGCCGATGCGGGTGGAACTGGTGCGAAGAACCCCGTTGAGAAAATTGTCGAGTGGATCTGGTCCATAAAGATCGATTCCGCTCCGGCAGTTGCCTGCGAGGCCAAGGCTGGCCAGCAATCCAGGCAACCCGAAAACATGATCCCCATGCATGTGGGTGATGAAAATTCTGCGCAGCTGTGACAAGCGCAGATCGCTGCGTAAAAACTGATGTTGTGTGCCTTCGCCACAGTCGAAGAGCCACATCTCGGCCCGTTGGGGCAGACGGAGCGCAACGGCTGAGACATTTCGGGCCCTCGTTGGGACACCTGAGCTGGTACCGAGAAAGGTGACCTGCACGGTCGCTAACCCTCAGTTGACATGCTGCCATCTGGCTGAGCGGTGCTGGCTGGCCCTCAACACACACGGCACACTGGGCTGTCCGTTTCAGCGCTGTGCGTTCTGTTTCTCTGTTCGGCACTGCTGCCTTGTTGGGTCTCAGTGCCACGGTGCTGATGCCAGCTGCTGCGGTTGTCCCTGCCGAGCGAGAACCTCTGATGCGGGTTTTGCTCAATGAGGGAACTCAACAGCTGACCCTCAGAGCCGATGGTTCTCGTCCCATGCGGGTTCGAGGGGTCTCCGCTGGGATCAAGCTCATCAAACGCTTGGTTTTACGGGTGCAAGGCGGAGGGTTGACCGCTGATGTGGACGGCACTCGCCTGAACCTCTCACCTGGTGGGGTCTTGCGGGTTGAGAACGATGATCCAAGAGGGATTTGGCTTGGCCAGCGTCGTTATCGAGGCGAATTACAAATCAGCAGCCGTGGTGGACGGCTGCGTGTGGTGAATCAGCTGGGGATTGAGATCTATCTCGCGAGCGTTGTAGGTAGTGAGATGCCGCATCACTGGCCCTTGGCAGCCCTTCAGGCTCAGGCGGTGGCGGCTCGAACCTATGCCTTGCGACAGCGCGGTCGAGGCGGCGGTTGGGATGTGAAAGCCACGGTCGCCAGTCAGGTTTATCGCGGAGTGGAATCGGAGACTGATCGCACCCGCGAAGCCGTGAACAGCACCCATGCACTTGTTTTGGTGCATCGCGGCAAGTTGATCAATGCTGTGTTCCACAGCAGTTCCGGCGGCGTCACGGAAGCCAGTGGCATGGTCTGGAAGAACCAGCTTCCTTATTTGATCAGCGTGCAAGATCACGATCAACACAGCCCGGTGCATCGCTGGCAGAAACGATTTGATCGGCAGATGTTGCGCCAAAGCCTTCCTGAGACTGGTGGCCTCGAATCCGTAGAGGTGTTGAGTCGGAGTGGCAGCGGTCGGGTTCGCAAAGCCATTGTCCGCGGTCCTCGTGGTGCGCTGTTGCTCAGCGGCAGGCAATTGCGTCAACGGCTTGGCCTGAAAAGCACCCTGGTCGAGTTTGAGATGGTCACTGCTGCGAAACATCCCAAGTTGCCGCCCCTACCTCTGATTTCGACTGTCGAGGCGAAGCCGCGCTCGCAACGCTCTCGCATCGATCGGATCACGGCATCTGTTGCCTTGGCCACTCCACGCTCACAACCAATGTTGCAGGCATCAGCTTCGGCTGTTTTGCCAATGGCGATTCAGGTCCAGACGAACACCAAACAACGTCTGCTTCTGGTGCGTGGTCAAGGGTTTGGACATGGTGTGGGGATGAGCCAGTGGGGCGCCCACGGATTAGCGGAGCAGGGAGCTGATTTCCGCACCATCCTGCGTCACTACTACCGGGGAGCTGACGTGGTTCCCTTCCGCTCATATCACGATCCAGCGATGGCAAAGCAGCCGCCCTTAGCGCCACTCTGGAGGGGTTGAGCCAGCTCTCTGGATGTGCAGGGTTTTCCGTATCGGCTGGAGCAGCGAACGACGCTGCCAGCTTTGATTGAGGCCTTGGTCGATCAGCTGGAGCAGCATTTGCTTCAGCGGTTGCAACAGGGTGCCGGCCAGAAGCCTCTAGGGCTTGCCACGGGGCGAACGATGGACCCGTTGTACGCCGCCCTGGTACGTCGACTGTCTAGGTGGTCAAGAGAGGATTTGGAGCTGCTTCGTCGCGGTTGGATGAGTTTCAATTTGGACGAATATTTGGGTGTCTCCGCATCTGACCCCTGCAGTTACCGCCATTACATGGAGCGGCATCTGGCCAGGCCGCTTCAATTGCCCCCATCCAGGCTGCAGTTGCCTGACGGCCAGGCTGAGGATGCTGATGCGGCGGCGCAGGCTTATGGCGAGGCTCTCATGCGGCATCGCGGCATTGGCCTGCAAGTGTTAGGCCTGGGAGGCAATGGTCATGTTGGTTTCAACGAGCCTCCTTGCGGGCCAGATTTGCCCTGTCATGTGGTGAAGTTGTCTGCTGAGACAAGGCATCAGAACGCCGCTTTGTTCGGAGGTGATCCAACAGCCGTTCCGGAGCAGGCGATTAGTTTGGGCTTAAGGGAGATTTTGGCGGCGGATGAAATTCATTTGCTGGTAACGGGGTCTGGGAAGGCATCGATTCTGCGGCAGTTGATGCTCTCCTCTGAGCCGAATGAACACTTGCCTGCGAGTTGGTTGCGACATCACGATTGCGTCAGCATTTGGGCAGACGCAGATGCTCTCAGTCAGCTTTAGCGTTTTGTCTGAGAGCTCCTTGAATCCTTGAGTATTGATCCGTTAAAGCCTCGTCTCGAGCAGAGTTTTGAGGCGGAGAGGATCCGTCGCTTTATTCGTGAATGCCAGGACATTGAGGAGTTGCGCCAGACCGCAATGTTTCTTGTTCAGCAGATCGTCCAGCAGAAGGCG
>MDSW01167444.1_pt1 | contig 20628 bp, 25 predicted proteins | sample 811171 | NCBI WGS metagenome assembly MDSW01 (sample SAMN05326641, study PRJNA326480) | marine metagenome | isolation source: seawater | place: Atlantic Ocean: North West | collected 2012 | reverse complement strand
TTATCTTCTTCAGCAGGAGCTGCTTCAGCTTTATCTTCTTCAGCAGGAGCTGCTTCAGCTTTATCTTCTTCAGCAGGAGCTGCTTCAGCTTCTTTAGCCTTTAATTTTTTTAATTTATTTTTTTCAAGTAAAGAATTTTTTATTTTACCTCGTTTTTCAAGATTATTTGAATCAAGAGAGTATTTTTGAAGTAACCTGACTCTATCTGACATCTGTGCGCCCTGACCTATCCAGTGCTCAAGTCTGTCTTGCTTAAGCGTGATTCTGTTATCTGTTTCTAGATTTGGATCATAGCTACCTATTCTTTCTATGCACTTGCCGTCTCTTTTTGATCTTTGATCTACTACGACAATGTGATAGTAGGGCCTTTTCTTTCCACCACCTCTAGATAATCTTACTCTTACCATTAGTACCTCATTTAAGAATCTTGTGATTATATCACCACATCGTAAAAAACCCATACTTTTTGACTAAAAATCTCAAAAATATAGTCTATTCGTGGCTAATTTTATATATAATCATCAGAGATGGGTCACTACAAAATATGTGTTATCAATAGAACAGTATCTAAACTATAAAGTAAGGAATGCTTTATTTACCTTATATTATCGGAATCGTTTACCTAGCAATGTCTATATGTTTATTTAATCTTTATGTGGGAAGAGATTGTAAAATTCCCATAAGTATCACCTATTTAAGAATTATAGGGCTATTCATGTTCGGTTTATTTGTATTCAACATAGCCTATCCATTTAATATTTTTAGCTTCGTAAGCTCATTATTCATAACACTTTTTGTGATTAATTTATTTTTTTTAGTGCTGAATTTTTATCAACCTGTTGATTACATTGGATTAATTCTTAATCCGATAATTTTTTTAGCTTTGCTTGCATTTATATTTTTTGATTTGCCACAGGCTGGAACGATGGTAGAAAAAAATCTATACATTCATATCATGTTCTCATTATCCTCTTATGGGCTTTTATTTCTTGCTGGAACACAAGCTATTATTTTAAAATATCAGATTAATAGTATTAAGAATATTCATCATTCTACACTGTTAAACTCATTTCCCTCTATCGAGCAAATGGGGGAAATAATGCATAGGCTAATCATATCTGGCTTTATCATCCTCACGCTCTCATTATTGTCCGGAATTCCATATACGACAACTGATATCGGTTATGATATTAAACAAAAAATAATTTTTTCCTTGATTGCCTGGATTACATACCTTTACATCCTGTTTAAAAAATCTTATTTTGGAATCAATGACGTCACTGCAGCAAATATGACCATAGGAGGTCTTCTATTTCTTCTATTTGCTTACCTAGGGACAAAGTTACTTATTGGTTAGAGTTATTATATGAGTTCTGTCAGTATAGAAAGCTTATTCATAATATTAGTAATATTACTATTTTTGTCAGCATTTTTCTCCGGATCAGAAACAGCGTTGATGAGCATTAATAAGTACAAGCTCAAGCATAGAGTGAAGAATAATGAACCTGCAGCATTAAGAGTAGAGTATTTGATAAATAATACAGATAAAACCTTGGGTCTAATACTTCTTCTGAATAATTTTGTTAATATACTTGCTTCAGCTATTACTACTCTTATTGCAATTGAACTTTATGGTGACAAAGGTGTAGCTATAGGTGCTGGAGTGTTAACCTTTTTGATTCTGGTATTTTCTGAAGTTACACCAAAAACCTTTGCCTCACAATATGCAGATGCAATTGCATATAAAATTTCATTTGTATTTTATTATGCGCTTATTGTTTTCACTCCTTTTGTCTTATTCATTAATTTTTTCTCAAAATTTATATTGAAGGTTTTTGGTGTGAATAAAAAAGCAAAAGAATCAGATAATTTATCTAATGAAGAGATAAAAACTATCATAAAAGAATCATCTAATAAAATTACAGAAAATTATGAGGAGATGGTTCTTAATTTACTCGACTTACAAAAAGTAACTGTGGAACATGCAATGATTCCAAAAAAAGATGTTGAAGGCATTGATATTGACGATTCCACGGAGAACATAAACAAGAAATTAATAAACATCAATCATACTAGAATGCCAATTTATTCTAACTCCGTAAATAATTTAAAAGGGTTTCTAAATAAAAAACATCTTCCGTCTATCCTCAAGAATAACAAGACAATAGAAGTTTCAAAACTTCTGGATTATGTCACAGAGCCCTATTTTATACCTGAAGATACATCTTTGTTGAGTCAACTTATTACTTTTAAAAAAGAAGGTAAGAGAATTGGGTGTGTAGTTGACGAATACGGTGACATTAAGGGAATTCTTACACTTGATGATATTTTGGAGGAAATTGTAGGTGAGTATAGTAATGTCGATCCAAAAAGTAAGCTTATGAAAGATATCTCTAATAGTAAAATAGAGGTTCATGGCTCGGTGCAGCTAAGAGATATTAATAAGAGGCTGGGTACTAAATTGTCAGATTCAACAGTCACAACCATAAATGGATACATTCTTGAGACATTACAAGAGATACCACAAGCAGGTATGACTTTTAAGCAAGATGATATTATTATAGAGGTTGAAAAGGTTAACAACAATTTTGTCGAAAAAGCAATAATTACTAATAGATATGACTAAGAAGAATACAAATATTAGCAACTTTGAGAGTGATCTTAAGAAACTTCAAGAAATACTTGATGATATTGAATCGGATAAACTCTCCCTGGAAGAATCAATTGATAAATATAAACAAGGTGTAGAACTCTCAAAAAAGTGTCAAAAAGCACTAGAAGAAGCTAAGCAAATAATTAAAGTGTTGGATGATGAAAAGTAAATATAAGCTTTTAAATCAAGTAAATACTCCTAATGACATCAAGGCGTTCGACAACAGTCAACTAATTCAACTAGCTAGTGATATTCGTAATTACATTCTAGATGTTATCTCTAAAACAGGTGGGCACTTAGCTGCCGGTCTCGGCACAGTGGAATTATCAATATGTCTTCATTATATATTCAATACACCAGTAGATAAAATTATCTGGGATGTTGGTCATCAATGCTATCCACACAAAATATTGACTGGAAGAAAAGAAGAATTACTTACGATACGAAAATATAAAGGAATATCAGGTTTCCTTAAAATTGATGAAAGTGAGTATGATGTATTTGGTGCTGGGCACTCAAGCACTTCAATCAGTGCTGCATTGGGTATGTGTATTGCAAGAGATAGTAAAAAAGAAGGCTATAAAATAATATCAGTGATTGGTGATGGAGGTATTACTGCGGGTATGTCATATGAAGCACTATGCCACGCTGGTTACCTCAAGAAGGATATGTTGGTTGTTCTAAATGATAATGAAATGTCTATTTCGCCAAATATCGGTGCAATGAATAAATACCTGACTAAGATTCTATCAGGTAAAACTGTTTCCACAATCAAACAGAAAGGTAATCAATTATTAAGTGATATGCATCCAATCAAAAAAATTATTAAAAAAATTAAAGATAATGCTCAGAATATTTTATCTCCTGGGCATTTGTTTGAAGAAATTGGATTTAGTTACTATGGGCCAATTGATGGTCATGATATATCGTCTTTAAATAAAGTATTAGATAACCTGAAGAATAAAACAGGACCAATACTACTCCATGTTATTACGAAAAAAGGAAAAGGATATAAAATTGCGGAGAAAGATCCAATTAAGTATCATGGAGTAACACCTTTTAATATAAAAACAGGTGTAAGTGATAAGGTAAAATTATCTACAACTTTGACTTACACGAATATTTTTAGTAAATGGATTAATAATGTCGCTGAAGAAAATACAGAGTTTGTAGCCATCACTCCTGCTATGAGAGAGGGATCTGGTCTCGTAGAGTTTGAGCAAAAATATCCTAAAAGATTTTTTGATGTAGGAATAGCTGAACAACACTCCGTCACACTAGCTGCAGGTATTGCGCTTGGTGGCTTGAAACCAATTGTTGCTATCTATTCTACATTTCTTCAAAGAGCATATGATCAGCTTATTCATGATGTTAATTTACAAAATCTTAATGTAATGTTTGCGATTGATAGAGCTGGATTAGTTGGTGCTGATGGGGAGACACATCATGGTATTTATGATATTTCTTTCATGCGTATACTACCTAAGATTGTTCTTATGACGCCGTCAGATGAAAATGAAATGTGGTTGATGCTAAATACAGGTCTAAATTATAAAGGACCATCTGCTGTCAGATACCCAAGAGGAAATGTTTTAGGTAAAGATATTGCAATTACAGATGAAGTCATAACCATCGGAGAATCACTCCTGGTTAATCAAGGGCATAAAATTGCTTTATTAGTATTTGGACAACTACTTAATGAAGTGATAGATATCTCAAAAAAACTCTCACTAACACTTGTAGATATGAGATTTGCCAAACCTTTAGATGAGAATAGAATTGATACAATCTCAAAAACTCATACTCATATCATTACTTTAGAAGATAATGTCATCACTGGTGGTGCAGGATCTGCAGTAAACGAATATCTAATACAAAGAGGGTACGAAATAACTATTACCAATTTTGGTATACCAGATAGAATTATTTCACATGGAAGCCAAAGTGAGCTATATGAGGAGATAGGTCTAGATAAAAAATCTTTAGAATTCAAAATAAATGCAATATATAATCACATTTCAAAAAATGAAAAAGTCGTAGAGTAACTAGATGTTTAAACTAATTGTAAAAAAAGAATTTTCTTCGGCACACATACTAAATGGGCATCCTGGAGACTGTAAAAGAATGCACGGCCATAATTGGACTGTTGAAGCGAAAGTTGAAGGAGAAAATATCAACAAAATCGGTATGGTAATAGATTTTAAAGACATAAAAAATAGCCTAGTTGAGATAATATCTAAATTGGACCATAGGTTTTTAAATGAACTAGAGCCTTTTATTGAAAGTAATCCGACTGCAGAGAATATATCAAAATATATATATAAAGAGCTATCAAAAAATATTAATACTGATAACATTAAGGTCAGTGAAATAAAACTTTGGGAAACAAATAATTCTGCAGTAATATATACAGAGTAAATAAATGTCTACATCGAAATCCAAATTAGAAATAAATAATCTACCTGATACTCAAGGACAAGCTGATACAAGAAATATGCCAATCAATAAAGTTGGTATTAAAGATATCTTGCATCCTATGATAATCAAGCAACGTTCCGGGAAGGAGCAATCAACAATTGCTAATTTTAATATGTATGTAAATTTACCTCATGATTTTAAGGGTACACACATGTCAAGGTTTGTTCATATTCTTAATAATCATGAAGAACAAATCACAGTTGACTCATTCAAAAAGATGATTGACGAAATGCTGATTCTCCTGGAAGCCCAATCCGGTCATATTGAAATGAGCTTTCCATATTTCATAAATAAAACTGCTCCTGTATCGAATGTGCAAAGCCTGCTTGACTATAATGTGTCTTTAATCGGAGAAGTAAAGGATGGGGCATCGAAATTAAAGGTGAAAGTGTTGGTGCCAGTCACAAGTTTATGCCCATGTTCGAAAAAAATATCAGAATATGGTGCTCACAATCAAAGATCACATGTAACCATTACTATAACAATAAATGACTTTATTTGGATTGAAGAAATAATAGATATCGTAGAGAGAGAGGCATCATCGGAGCTTTATGGGTTATTAAAAAGACCAGATGAGAAATTCGTTACTGAGAGAGCTTACGATAATCCAAAATTTGTTGAGGATATGGTCCGTGACATTGCTGTACATTTCAATAATGACGAAAGAGTCACAGAATATATTGTAGAGTCTGAAAATTTTGAATCAATTCATAACCATTCAGCATACGCACAAATACATAAGATAAAAGAAAATTAAGAGTTATCTAAGCTTTACAAATAAACCTCTTAGCACCTCTTCTGATGCGACATTTTTAATTTTGGCATATGAGTTATTCTCAACAGTTATAATTGTGGCTTTGCCTTGATTTGCTAAGTCTACCTTAATATTAATTTCTTCGGCAGAATCACCTCCAAATAAAGTACCAAAAAAACCGGAGTTTGTACTATCTTTCTCTTCTATGGAAATTTTTATGTTTCCGCCCGATTGATCATTCTCCAATATCTTAAGACCCAGAATTTCCAGTGATTTAATGACTGATGGGTATACTCGTTCATATATATCTGGGACAAATAAAGTCTGGAAGCCCTGTTCATCAGTATAAATTGATGCGCTTTTCCTCACTCCAGTTGATTCAGAAACTATTAAGCCCGCTTGTCTTGCTTCATCGCCACCAAGAAATATATACATGCGGCTTAACATTTCGCTCTCAAACTCTACATCACGGGATCTGTTTTGCCACCTGAATTCAGTATCTCCATCAGACATAAATTCTTTTCCATAATGCGTAACAATAATGTCATAACCATGATCTTTTTTGACTAACCTGGTTTTATAGCTATCCCTAGTTTCTGGAGATACAAGAAGCGGTACGTATCTCCCCACTACTCTTTGTATGGTTCCGAGTTGCGCTTCACTAAGATTCTCAAGATAATTAGTTCTCAGAGTAGAAATAGTAATATCTTCTGAAATAATTTTAAAACCTTCTTGGTACCAAAAAAGTTTTATCTTTTCCCAAAGGGCAAGTTTATCTTTAGTACTAATTGACAAGAACATGTCTTTGCCTTGCTTATAGATTTTGATATTCTCTAGTTTACTATCTACTGTAAATAGTTTTTCATTATTATTACTAACGATTTCAGGTAATGTTAATGCATTTTTAGTGTTTGGCTGAGATAAGTCAGGCGGCAATGTTAGGTCTATTTGACCAGCGGAATAATCTTCACCAGTTTGATAGACAAGTTTTTCATTCCGTGGATCGGATAATATATTTTTTGCATAATCTGATAGTCCAGAACATCCTGAAATAAGTATAGATACTAGTAATAAGAAAAAAAATCTAATCATTTATCACGCCGGATTTAGCCAACGCCTCTGTAAGTGAACTATCAAATTTTTGATCCATCCAAGTTAAAGGTAATCTAATGCCTTTTTTAATTAATCCCATCTTATGTAAACACCATTTTACTGGAATAGGATTCGATTCGCAAAATAATGAATCATGAAGTATATCTAGTTTATCATTTAACTTTGATGCCTCTTCAATGTTTCCAGTACGTGCGTATTCGCACATGAAGTGCATCTGACTCGGAGCAACATTTGCAGTAACAGAAATATTTCCAGAGAATCCATCTATTATATCACTCATCGATGTCTTATCGTCACCTGTAAATATCTCCATGTTAGCTGAACAGAGTTTCATTAGTAAAATTGATCTGTCCTTATTTCCCGACGCTTCTTTTATTCCTATAATATTGTTATGGGTTGACAACCTTAAGACCGTCTCAGGCAACATGTCTACAGAGGTTCTCCCCGGAACATTGTACAAGATCTGCGGAATATCTACTTCATCAGCGATTTTCTTATAATGTTGATAAAGTCCCTCTTGTGTTGGTTTGTTGTAATAAGGAGTAACTAATAAACAGCCATCAGCTCCATTATTTTTCGCGCTCTTTGTAAGCTGAATAGCTTCTGATGTAGAATTAGCTCCTGTTCCAGCAATTACAGGGATTCTTCCTTTAACTAATTCTATAGTTTTCTTGATAACTTTAGAATGTTCATCAAAATCTAATGTTGCTGATTCTCCTGTTGTCCCTACAGATATAATCACATCAGTACGATTTTCTATGTGAAATTCGATTAAGTTTTCGAGCGACCTAAAATCGAGAGATCCATCCTCATTCATTGGAGTAACAATTGCTACCATACTTCCTTTAAATATACTCATAACCTAACCTGTTGAAGTAGCTCTAGGCCATACATTTAATATAGTGTTAATCAACACTGCTAGTGGAATGGCGAAGAAAACTCCCCAAATTCCCCATATGGATCCAAAAAATAATATAGACAATAGTATAGCAAAAGGATGAATGTTAACAGCATCTGAGAATAAAATTGGTACTATAACATTTCCATCAATCGCTTGAATAAGTAAATGGCCGATAGTGGCATACCAAAAAAGAGGTGCTATACCCCATTGGAAATAACTAACTAACACTATTGGTATGGTGACTGCTATCATACCAACATAAGGTATAATAACTGATATCCCACATAAAAAACTTAATAAAAGAGAATAATTTAATCCCAAAGAAATAAAAAGTATAAATGAGGCAATCCACACTATTATGATCTCAATGAATTTACATCTTATATAGTTACCTATTTTTATATTCAATTCAGAATAAGCTTGCTGTGTTAACTCCAATTTTTGTGGGAAGAATTTTGATATCCAAGTATTTATAGCATCTTTGTCAAACAGCATAAAGAAAATCATTATTGGAACTAAAATCGTATAAACAACAATAGCGAAAAGCCCCCCAGCTGAAGCAAGTGAGAAAGCAAAAATTGAATTGCCAAGTTTTGATGTTTCTCCCTGCAAGCCGAGAAACATGTTGTCTATATAATCTTTTGGGATATATTCATTCTTATCATACAGTCCAAGAATAAGATTTTTGCTTTTATCAAATATCTCAGGCAGTGATTTCACAAATAAAGTTAATTGATCAAGTAAGAGAGGTATCAGCATAAACATAGTGATAATACTTACAACCAAAAAAATCAAGAAAACAACTATGACTGAAATGTTCCTCATCATATTTGTTGTTTTCATAAGGTTCTGTACCAAACCCTCCAACATGTATGCTAGGACGATAGCTACCAATATAGGGGATATAGTTTGTATAAGAATGTAGGTTATTAAAATAGAAAATATTAATATCAATGCAAGAGATACTTGATTAGGATCTGTGAAATTTGCATCATACCATTTTTTTAAATAATTAAGCATTAATTAGTAAGTTTAGATTATTGATATATATGATACATACAATCATGGTAAACTTAAACAACTAAAGATTTCTAACGAATATAATGAAAGCATCAAAATATCCACTATTTACGCAAAAGAATGAGCCCTCTGATGCTGAAATTATTAGTCATAAGTTAATGATTAAAGCAGGTCTAGTAAGACAGCAATCGTCTGGACAATATAGTTTCCTCCCGATTGGCTATAAGGTATTGAGTAAAATTGAGAAAATAATACGAGAAGAGATGAATAACATTGGTGCAGCTGAAATACTCATGCCATCAATCCAACCCTCTGAATTATGGCAAGAATCTGGGAGATGGGAAAACTATGGTCCTGAGCTTTTAAGGCTTAAAGATAGACACGACAGGGATTATTGTGTTGGTCCAACATTTGAAGAAGTTATAACCGATCTGATCAGAAGGGATTTAAATAGCTACAAACAACTGCCATTGAATCTGTATCAAATTTCATCAAAATTTCGAGATGAAATCAGACCCAGGTTTGGTGTCATGCGTGCAAGAGAATTCATCATGAAAGATGCCTACTCATTTCATTTAAATGCTGAATGCTTGGATGAATGGTACGAAATATACAAGACAGCTTATAATACTATATTCAAGAGACTACAGCTTGAATACACCATGGTTGATGCAGATAGTGGCAATATAGGTGGGAGTAAATCTAATGAGTTTCATGTCATAGCTGATACAGGCGAAGATGATTTACTGATTGATAAGAATGGTGTTGGTATAAATCTTGAGATAGCACAAAAAAAATACAAAACAGATAGCATCAAAGAAATTATAAAAAATAACGATTTAATTCATAGGAAAGGTATTGAAGTCGGACATATATTCAAATTAGGAGACAAATATAGTTTATCAATGAATCTTGTCATGGCAGATTCAAATGCAAAGATTTCTGCATTACAAATGGGATGTTATGGGATAGGTGTATCAAGGATTATAGCAGCCGCGATAGAGCAAAATTACGATGACAAAGGTATTATATGGCCTAAGAGCATCTCACCTTTTGATGCAGTGATCATTGAAATTGATGGTAATAAAGACGACAAGATAAGGTCATTCTCTAAGCAAGTTTATAATAAACTTAGCAGTCATGATGTTGAGGTAATGTTAGATGACAGGGATGCAAAATTAGGAAAAAAACTAAATGACTGGGAGTTGGTTGGAATTCCTAGCTTTATAATTATTGGTAAAACAGAAGTGGATAATAAAAAGATTACATTTAAGAAAAGAGGGGATAAAGATAAGGTTGTATTAGGAATGGATGAATTATTAACACATCTAGAAGATTAATCTAAGAATCTATATTTATTCTTTTGTTTTTCATACTGTTCATATGCCATATTAGCTTCGTTGAGAGCCTTCTCAGCTAGAGAAATTGATTTCTTGTAATTTTTTTCTTTATGCGCTTTCTTTGCATTTTTAATTATTTTATTTGTGTCCCTCCAGGCATTTTTTACTTTTAATACCTTTTTATATTTTGTCTCTGCCTGCTTAATGATTTCTGATGATGTTTTCTCGTCAAATTGATTTGCTTGAACGTAGACTTGTGGACTAATTAACAGCAGCATTGAAAGCAATATAATTATTCTCATTGATTATTCTCCAGAAATTTTATGTCAGATTCTTCCCTGTAACCTACTACCCATAAACCCCTTGTTTTAGCATATGCTATAGCTCTTTCTTTAGAGCTAGCAGCAATATTTCGGTATATTATGAGGCTTTGCCCAGGCAAAATCAAATCTGCGTCATATATTCTATCTTTATTATTTTTGAATATATCAGGCCATAATAGCGAGTTGCCGTAGTATTTGTCTGATATTGACCATAAAGTATCTCCAAAAACAACATTATGAAACTGATGCGGATTTTGCTCACCCTCAAAGGAAGAGAATCTCGAGGTTCCTTGAATCTCAACAGTTTTATGTGAACATGATGAAAGGAGAATAAATAAAATTGAAATTATTGCAAAACTATTCTTTTTATAGGTCATAAAAGGTATCCTTGTAATATGAGAGATGTACTAATATTATATTACTCCAAAAATGATTCAACAAAAAAAATGGCACGAGCTATTTCTAGGGGCATTGAGTCTGTTGACAGTATTACATCCATGATAAGAACAGTAGAATCTAATCACTACGAAGATAGTGATGATATGCTAGTTTCAAAAGATGATTTAAAGAACTGTTCCGCAATGATTATCGGAAGCCCAACCCATTTCGGAAATATGGCTGCGCCCTTGAAAGCTTTTTTTGATAGTACTACTGAAGAGTGGTTTAATATGACTTTGGAGAACAAACTAGGTGGAGTATTTACCTCCACATCTAGTATGCACGGCGGACAAGAGACAACTCTCCTAAGTATGATGTTGCCTTTAATTCATCATGGAATGATTATAGCTGGAGTTCCATATAGTGAGAAAAACCTCTCCTCTACACGATCCGGTGGTACGCCATATGGACCAACACATGTATCACACAACGATGTTATTGATTTGACAGAAGAGGAAAGAGCGATATGCCTTTCATTTGGTAAAAGATTCGCAGAATTAGTAAAAAAATTTGAGAGTTAAATATTAATTAACTTAAGTACTTTTTTTAGAAACGGTATGGTAATTTTTCTTTTAGCTGATAATGAGACAGTATCGATACTTTTAATAAGAGCACATAGAAAAAATAAATCTCTGCTACAATTATTCATTATATAATCCAAAACCTTTTGCGGTATTTCTAGCCCTCTTTGAGTACTATAAGAAACCATCATGTTTACCTTATCCTCATCCTCTAAATCTTGTATATTGAATATTTTATCTGAGGTTATTCGTGATGATAAATCTTCTAATTCAAGGTTACAGTCATTTATATCTTTTGATGATGTAATAAGCGCTGGCTTTTTATAGAGTATTTGGTTGTTTAGAAGATTAAATAATTTTTCTTCACATTTTCTCGAGGAAACTAAATTATCTAAGTCATCTATAACTAATAAATCGTAGTAATCGGTTAGCTTCAGGTTAATCAATATATCAACATTATTTATAAATATATGATTTTTATCATTTTTATTAAGGACTGCTTCGCAAATATGAGATTTTCCTGATGATTTTGATCCATATATTAAGATTATTTGATTGCTCTTATCAAAATTATTCAATGAGTTAAATAATTTTTTGTTATTACCAATAATGAAGTTTTCAAATGTTTTTTTTGTGAAAAAACCAAAATCCATTGGTATTTGGTTATAATCCAGCTCTTGGTTCATATCAGTATCTATAATAATTTCTTTGGGATATAATTATAACCTATCTACAGCAATGAATAGTAAGCAAAAAGCTAAAATAAGTTACAAAGACTCTGGAGTCAATATAGATAGAGCAGAGAAACTTATAGCTTCTCTGAAAATACCAAACTCAAAAAGAGATAAGAACGTTCTGTCAACAATAGGGGGTTTCTCAAGCCTATATAAAGTCAGCAATGATATTAAAGATCCAGTAATTGTATCTGGCACAGATGGTGTTGGAACAAAACTTAGGATTGCAAAAAAACTTAAAAATCATAAATATATAGGCCAAGACCTTGTTGCGATGTGTGTAAATGACGTGATCACAAGTGGCGCCAAACCTATATTCTTCCTGGATTATTTAGCGACGAGTAAAATCAAACAAGCCGTTCATGCAGATGTCCTCAAAAGTATTCAAAATGCCTGCTTCAAAAGTGGCATGAGTCTAATAGGAGGTGAAACAGCAGAGATGCCTGGTATGTATAAGGCTGATGATTATGATTTAGCAGGGTTTTGCGTGGGTATAGTATCACAAAAAAAAATAATATGTCCTAGCAGAGTAAAAAATGGAAACATTATTCTAGGAATTTCCTCAAACGGCTTTCATTCGAATGGTTATTCTCTAATTAATAAACTAATTGAGAGAAAAAGATTAAATCTTCAAACTAAGATTGGAACAACTTCAATTGGTCAAATATTAATAAAACCAACAAAGTTATATACAGATATTGTTGCGATGCTTCTGAAAAAAGTAAAAGTTCATGGATTGGCTCATATTACTGGTGGAGGAATTACAGATAACCTCCCTAGAATAGTACCAAAGGGGCTTTGTGCCAGTATAAATCTCAAATCACTCAAAATACCCAGAATATTTAGGTATGTTCAAGAGCAATCAAAAATATCTGACGAAGAAATGTTGAAAACTTTCAATTGTGGCATAGGTATGGTGGCAATCATTGATAAGAATAATCTCACATTGGCGCACAAGCTAATGAAAAATTATAAATATTCATATAAAGTTATTGGACATATAATCAAAGATCCTTATAAATCGAAATTAATATATGTTGATTAAAAAATGTGTGGTCCTCTTCTCTGGACGAGGTTCAAATTTAAAAAATCTACTTGATAAACATCCGATGCTGAACGGGAAGTTAGATTACGTTGCAGCATTTACTAATAACCCAGAGGCACATGGTATTGATATCTGTCATAATTATAATCTTGACGTACGTATAGGTAGCCATGATAATTTGAATAATGATTTATCGAACTTTCTTATGAAATACCAGCCAGATTTAATTATCCTTGCAGGTTACATGAAAATTATTCCAAAAAATATAGTTAATACTTATCGAACAAAAATAATTAACATACACCCTTCTGTATTACCAAAGTATCCTGGATTGAACACATACGATAAAGTAATTGAGAATAAAGATAAATATCATGGGGTAACAATTCATTTTGTTGATGAAACTCTTGACGGTGGACAGATTATTCTACAAGGAATATTCGAGATAAATAAAAGATACAGTAAGTCAGAATTAGAGGATATAACTCATAAAATTGAGCATAAGATTTATCCAATTGCTATCCAATGGTTTGCTGAAGGATTAATAACGTTTGATAATGGAGAATTTAGATTCAAAGATAAAGTTATCGAATCTCCAATTACTTATCTTATGAAAAATGAAAGTCTTTAATCTTAAACTTGTAATTCTTATCTGGATAATGTCATTTTCAAATATGATAAATGCAGCGCCAAAGTTTTATGATGCTACCTATATCTTCATAAAAAATGGAATAAGTTTCGCGGAATCAAAACATAAAATGATTTATGATGAGGAGATAAAGAGTTGGTGTATTTATACAAGTAGTAAAACTGTAGGTATTTTTTCTCTAAAAAAAGATATTCGTGAAGAATCTAGTTGTTTCTCACATAATTATAATGGTAACTCCGACAAGCAAAAAGTGGTTTCATTGTCTACTATCAAATATAATTTTAAGAGGATAAAATCTAAAAGTGTCTCTGTAGTAAAAAGTAACAAAGTTAATAATAATCTAATAACATTGATTGGAGATAAACGAATACAACATCCCAAGGAAATTAAAATTGATAGATTAACTGCTCAAATATTTGGTTTTTTACTTGAAGATGTGAAAGTAAGTGATAAAGGAAGAGAGAGATTATATTCATTTAGTGAAATTGGTAGAGAAAATATTGTAACTGTTCTTGGTAATTTAGACACTGTCATTATTAAAAAAGAAATTGAAGGCAGTAAAAGAAGTACAATTACATGGTACTCATATGAAAAGGATTTTTTACCTGTCAAAATAGAACAATATAGATTGAACAGGCTAATGTTCACTGCAAAACTAGAGACATATAGAGATTAATTACTTTGATTTTGTCATTAGTCTGAGAGCGTTAATTTTTATAAAGCCCTCTGCATCTCTCTGGTTATATTCACCTGAGTCATTTTCAAATGTTGATAAGTCCTCGGAATAAAGCGTATGAGGTGATTTCCTTCCTTCAATAATAACGTTTCCTTTGAAAAGTCTAACCCTGACACTCCCTGTGACTTTAGCCTGTGATTTATCGATCATTGTTTGAATTGATATCCTCTCAGGAGAGAACCAGTATCCATTGTATATGAGTCTCGAATATCTATTCATAAGATCCTCTTTAAAATGTAAAACTTCTCTATCAAGAGTAATAGACTCCATTGCTCTGTGTGCTTTGAAATATATTGTTCCCCCAGGTGTCTCGTAGCAACCTCTAGACTTTATGCCTACGTATCTATTTTCTACAATATCATCTCTCCCAATTCCATGATTACCTGCAAGAATATTTAATTCATTGAGAATTTTCGAAGCAGTCATTTTCTTATTATTTATTGCTACAATATCTCCTTTATTAAAATTTAGTTCTATTACTTGTGATTTAGATTTACTTTTTTCCAGTGATTTTGTTCTCATCCACATTGAATCCTCTGGTTTTTTCCATGGATCCTCGAGTATTCCACCTTCATAAGAAGTATGAAGAATATTTGCATCCATCGAGTATGGACTTTTTTTTCCTTTATCAAAATCTATAGCAATTTCATGTTTTTTGGCATACTTCATCAAATCTGATCTGGATACAAATTCCCATTCCCTCCATGGTGCTATGATTTTTATTTTAGGATTCAATGCATATGCAGCTAACTCGAATCTAACTTGATCATTCCCTTTTCCAGTCGCTCCATGACAAATATATTCTGCTTTTTCTTTTTTTGCTATCTCGACTAATCTTTTACTTATTAATGGTCTCGCTATAGATGTTCCTAAGAAATATTCACCTTCGTATACAGCATTGGCTCTAAACATAGGGTATACATAATTTTTTACGAATTCTTCCTTTAAGTCTTCGATGTATATTTTTTTTATACCAAGTTTTTTTGCTTTTATTCTTGCATCTCTTGTTTCATCTCCTTGGCCAATATCAGCAGTAAATGTAATTACTTCAAAATCATATTTTTCCATTAACCATTTAGCTATAACAGAAGTATCAAGGCCGCCCGAATATGCTAATACAACTTTTTTAGGCTTCATTAATTTTCTCAGATGTTTGACTTTCAGGTTCTACCCATCTGAAACCTTTATCGGTTGCCTCTCTTTTCCAGAACGGAGCTTCACTTTTGAGTGATTCCATAATTTCTCTAGTTGCTTCAAATGCATCTCCCCTATGCTCTGACCAAGTTGCTACCAGTACAATAGGATCTGATGGACTGACAAGACCTACTCTATGAAGTATAATCGAATCGATAATTTTAAACTTCTTAGTTGCGCCATTAACAATTTTTTCTAAATATGATTCTGTCATATCAGGATAGTGTTGAAGTTCCATAGATTTAATTTCATCACCAGAATTGATATCCCTCATCGTACCAAGAAAAACGCTGCATGCACCTATATTGTTTTTTCCTTTAAGTTGAGCTTTTTTATAGTCTACAAGTTTCTGCCACGGATCAAATTCTTCATTTATAATTTCAATATACATTTTTCATCCACCTGTTACTGGAGGAAAGAATGCAATTTCATCATTGTGATTGAGTTGGTGACTACCATCTACGTACTCATGATTTACCGCAATCATTACCTTTCCAGTGTATTTAATATTTTTTGAAACATCTAACCAAATTTCTCCTGCGGTTTTATCCTGCTGAAGTACTATTTTTTCAGATGTCTTTCCTATTGCATCACTGATACTTGCGAAGTATTTTACTACAATTATCATTATTATGAATGAATAATACATTTATGTTGATGCAAGTTCAAATTTTATGTATAAAGTGTTATTTTTTAACTCTAGCTTTATTACCTAAAATTACTCCAAATAGAATACATATATAGCAAACTATTAGATATATCCAATTGCCATCATTTATTGCAGGATAAATTGGTACTAATGGGAAAAACATTGCTGTTCCGATGAATCCAACTAACACATGAAAAATCCCATAATTGGGAAACATTTGCACTAGAATCTCAAAACTAGCTATGAAGGCTGAAGATATCGCTATGAAATAGAATATGTAGGATATAATTTTAATGATTATCCGCCTATGTAAGACATTTCAACTTTTGGCAGTTGACTTTTTTTTGTGAATCTAATTTCAGAATACTGGTCAGTTCTACTAGACCATATTTTTGTAAATTCACTTAAGAATTTTGATTCTGGATTATCACCTCGTATTATAGTTTTAATATCATAACCTTGACTTGAAAAAAGGCATGTAAAAAGTTTACCGTCTACTGATAACCTCGCTCTATTACAATTTGAACAAAATGGTTCGGTAATAGATGATATTAAACCCACAGACACATTTGTATTTTCTAAAATCCATTTTTTTGACGTAGATGAATTTTCTGTATTTTTTTTGATAAGCCGATATTTTTGACCTATCATATTATATACGGTTTTAGATGGAACGACCTTACTAACATCCCAAGAGTTAGACTCTCCAACATCCATATACTCAATAAACCTTACCTCTGATTTAAAATCTTTCATCAAATTAATTATATCCATTATTTCATTATCATTTATATCTTTAATAAGGACAGTATTTGTCTTAACTTCATTATAATATTTTTCTATTAAACCAAGAATATCCCTAATATTGATTATTTTCTTGGTTCCATTGATTTGAGCTATTTTAGTTTGATTTAATGTATCCATACTAAGTGTAATTGAGTCAAGACCAGATGTTTTTAACAAATTAAGTTTTTCCTCAGACAAGAGCGAACCATTTGTTGTCATGCTGATGTAATCAATGTTGGCCTCATGCTTCAGCTTATTAATCAACTTATCAATATTTTTTCTGAGCAGTGGCTCTCCACCTGTAATGCGTACTTTTTTAAGTCCGACTTTTTGCAAAATTTTACAAATATTAATTATCTCCTCATAAGATAAAATTTTGTCTTGTGGAATATACTTGTAGTCTTTGTTGAAGATGTCAGAAGGCATACAGTAACTACACCTGAAATTACATTTATCAGTTACAGAAATTCTCAAATATTCAAATATCCTTGATAGTTTATCTTGCACTAGTTTATCCACAATGCTTACATTCTTTATCTTTATTAATCTTAATTACTCTGAACTGATAAGTCTTTAGGTCTATTAACATGAGTTTACTAATGAATTGTTCACCAATATTACAAATTAATTTAATACATTCTGTTGCTAACATAGTTCCAATGAGACCAGTAACACTACCCAAGACCCCAGAATCTAGACATGTTTGAGAAGTGCTTGGTAAATCTGGATAAAGACATCTGTAGCAAGGCATATCACTAAGATCATTTCTAAATGTTGAAATCTGACCTTCAAATTTTATAGCGGCTCCAGTTATAAGAGGCAATTTATGATATAGAGTAATATCGTTAATCATTGCACGGGCTTGAAAATTATCAGTGCAATCGATTATGTAGTCATAACCTTTTAGTAAATTTTTATCAAATTCTGAATTTACTTTTTTTGAAATTGTCTCAATATGTATTTTGGAATTCAATAATTCTAAATTTCTTTTTGCTGCTAATACCTTCATAGAGGCAATGTCATTTTCTTTAAACAATACTTGTCTGTTCAAATTTGATAGTGACACTTTATCGAAATCAACAAGACATAAATTTCCTATACCAGATGAAGTTAAATATGTTGCGGTTGGACATCCAATGCCACCGAGACCAATTATTGCTACTCTGGCATTCGATAATAGTGTTTGTCCCTCAATATCAATTTCAGGTAGAAGAATATTTCTGTTGTATCTTAGTAGGTCCTTATCTTGGAGGTCATTTTTTGTTTTTTTGGCTTGCATTGAATTTTTCAATTTGCTCTTTTGTTGCCTCCTTTTGATACTTCACTTTATAGTCGGTGTAAGGCATTCCATAAACAAGTTCTCTAGCTTCATCATATGAGATCTCATGGCCATGTGTAGATGATTCAGATACATACCATTTTGATATACAGTTACGACAAAAATTTGCTAAATTCATGAGATCTATATTTTGCACCTCTGGATTTTCTTGTAGATGTTTGACAATCCTTCTAAATGTTGCAGCTTCAATTTCTGTTTTTTTATCCATATGTTAATCATACTATATATATTTAGATGGTTAAATGAATTAACGAACAGAATTAGCAAGCTTTATTCCGAACAGTATTACTAATAATCCAAAGATATAGTTCCAACTGAATTGGTCATCTAATATGATGATTCCGAATAAGATAGCCCAAAGAGGTATCAAGAAATTCATTATGGAAATGAATGATGCTCCCTCTGTTTGTAAAATTTGAAAATATATTATTGTAGCTATTGCTGTGCAAAGTATTCCCAGAAGGAGGATATTCAAATCAAGAAACAAATCTGCATAATCAAAATTTGATTCTTCTATAAAAAATAAATAAAGCGTCATAAAAAAAGTAGCAAATAAAATTGTTCCTGTTGAGGCATTTAGTGGATCTGTAATTTTATATTTCTTCCCATATATTGCAGCAAAGGCATATAAAGTAGCTCCCAAAATCACAAGTAGTTGCGACTCAAATGTCTCACTAATTGAGTTATTAATGAATAAATCTTCTCTATAAATCAGAACAAAAACACCTAAGAAGGAAATAATGAAGCCAATGAACTTTTGTTTATTCATTCTCTCGTCTTCTAAAAAAACATGTGAAAGAATAATTGTAGATATCGGCATTGTTGCCATTAGTATACCTGCCATTGCGCTATCAATATGCTTTTGGCCAGTAATAATTGCTATGAAAGGTACAACAATGCCTACTAGACTCATGAATAAGTAATAATTTATTTGAGAAAGATTTATTGTAAATTTTTTATATAGGAAATAAATTAATGCAACTAAAAAAATTGAGCCAGAAATAAGCCTACCTGAAACAATCACCTCTGGTGTGAATGAATCTAGCGCTATCTTATTAAGTGTAAATGCCCCTCCCCAAATTGCTGATAGTAAAATAAGCAGGAACCAGTTAGTTTTAAGTAAATTCATGTTAAAATTAGTAAATATGAAAATTTTATCAATAAATGTATCTGAACCACAAAAGGTTATCTTCAATGGTAAAGAGCTTATCACAAGTATTTATAAAAAGCCTGTAGCACAAGGCGTTAAAGTAACATCACAGGGAATTGATGGTGATAGACAAGCAGATTTAAGTGTTCATGGAGGATATGACAAAGCTGTTTACGCATATTCATTCTCGCACTATAAATTATGGGGCGAGAAGCTTAAAAGAGACTTCAACGAGTTTGGATTAGTTGGGGAAAATTTAACATTAGATAATTTTGATGAAGAAGAAATAAATATTGGTGATAGATTTAAAATCAATGACTGCATAATCCAAGTCAGCCAACCAAGAATCCCATGCTATAAAATTGGAATTAAAATGAATAGTCGTGATTTTCCTAAAATGTTCTCACAATCTGGATTACTTGGCAGTTATTTCAGAGTAATTCAAGAGGGTACTATAGAAAAAGGTAATCAATTAGAGAAAATTTATAGTGAAGAAAATTCTATGTCATTGAAAGAAATTGCATCAATATTATTTGTTGATATAAAAAATATAGAATTGATGAAAAAAGCGCTAGATATTAAGCCGCTCACTGAGGAGATAAAAGAGAAGTTTAGGGAAAGACTTATGAAGCTTGGTGATTTTTCATCACTATAAATTTATGATAAAGCGTCAGAACCTCAAAGTAGTAGAAAATAACGAAACTAGAGTTTCCTGCTCTGGTGATGAGAAATCTGGAAAACACCCTTTAATATATCTTACAATTAAAGATGGAAGTGCAGAATGTTATTACTGTGGTAAAATGTT
>MDSW01089335.1_pt1 | contig 20628 bp, 23 predicted proteins | sample 811171 | NCBI WGS metagenome assembly MDSW01 (sample SAMN05326641, study PRJNA326480) | marine metagenome | isolation source: seawater | place: Atlantic Ocean: North West | collected 2012 | reverse complement strand
TTCCAACGACTCCGAGGAATGCCACTGTGTCGACGATGTTTCTCTCAAGCAGATTGATTGCGACTCGGAGGGAATCGTCGGCTTTGGCCCCCCCCAGCAATGCTACGTAGGGTCTTGGCGGGTTTTCTACAGCAATGGAAAGAGCGTCGATCTCACGCTTCATGAGTCCTCCTGCCACAGAAGGCAGTTTACGAGTGAAGCCCGTTAGGCTTGGAGATGATCGATGTGCGGCGCCGAAGGCGTCATTGACGAAGATGTCAAAATGGGATTCTAAATTCTGTATTATGTCAGAGGACTCCTGTTCTTCTATCTCGCCCTTTAGCAGGTTTTCGTCCGGATGCAATCTGACGTTATCTAACATCAGAACGTCGCCCGGCTGCATCGAATCTATTGCAGCCGTTGCTGATGGGCCGCATACATCTGGTACGAAATCCACAGGCCGGCCGAGGAGTTGGGAGAGTCTGTTCGCGTGTCTTTGGAGATTCGTGAAGTCGAATCTTCCAGGCCTGGACTGATGTGCAAGGATTGTGACCGATGATGATTCTAATTTCTGGAGAGTGGGTATAATTGATCGGATTCTCTTATCGTCGAGGAATTCTTTCGTGGAAGGGTGCACGGGTAAATTTAGGTCTGCACGATACAGAATCTTCAGACCATCGAGCTTGATATCGTCGAGTCCGAGGACTTTCGGCACATGGGGTCCTCTGGTCACTTGGATTTGACTGTGTGGTGAAATTGATGCATCCGAACTGTCTATGCATCCGGACTTGGACGGAGACGCATGGACTTCGCTATGAGCGGGCCGGAAGGTGAAGATTGGCGCGTTCCAGTATCTGAACTGACTAATCGTAGGAAGAGGGTTTCTGATGCTCTAGCAGAAGCCGGATATGAATCCGTCATGATAGAAGATCCCGTTGAGTTGTACTGGCTGACCGGGGGTAGGCAGAGCGGCATACTCGTCATAGGGGCATCTGGCACCGATGTGGAAACCACCCATTTAGTGAAGAAGTCCCTTCCAAGGGCTATTTGGGAATCTGGGGGGAGTGATTCGCCCGACCCTGTGATTCAACAACCGAGATCTTCAGATTTGGAAAAGGGGCTCAAATCTGTAGGAGTCACCAAGACTCCAGCAATGTTGGATTCGACGCTCCCCCATTCTCGGAAGAGATTCCTTTCGAAGTGTCTTTCAGGACTTGAAGATAGTAAAGAAGACGCTTCTAAGATGCTTCATCGACTCAGGGAAACTAAGAGCTCGTGGGAGATTGATCAGATTCGAGAATCCGGACGTGTGAATCATGAGATGTTTCTTGCAGTGGCTGAAAGATGTGGAGATGGGATGACTGAGTTAGATGTGGCATCAGTCGCTGAAGAAGTAAGTCGGAAAAGAGGATTTGGGGGGCGTATCAGAATGAGGCGATGGCCGATGGATTGTGACAGAGCGGTTGTTGCTGCTGGGCGTTCGGGAGGTGTTCCCTCATTCTTTGATTCGGCAATAGGAGGGTCTGGTGCGAATCCGATGGCACCACTTGGCTCAGGTCACAGACGTATAGAAAATAGGGTTCCAGTTTTGGTAGATATCGTCCATGTGCACCGAGGATATATCTCAGATTGCACGAGAATGTTTAGCTCTGGTAGCCTGCCTGAAATTTGGATCGAGAGATTGAATGATATGGTTGAAATTAGAGATTCAGTAGTGAATAAGCTCGGCTCCGGCGGAACTTGCTCCGAAGCTTGGGAATTAGGAAGAGATCTTGCTATTGAAATGGGGTATGCGGAGCATCTCATGGGAATGAAGTCGCACCAAGCAAAATTTCTCGGTCATTCTGTTGGGTTGGAGTTGGACGAATCGCCAGTTCTAGCTAATGGTTTTGACAGGGCGATGCACGAAGGATGCATCATGGCAATAGAACCCAAAGTGGTCTACGATGATGGAGCGGTGGGGACCGAGGACACATGGGTTGCAGGAAAAGATGGGCTTGAGTGTCTGACCTCTGGCAAATCTTTTCCGCTGCATGTAGAGTGGTAATATGCCGGGCAAGACGAGAGATTACGCGGCCATAAGTCTTGCACGGATTCTGAAAGAAAGGACCGACCCGCATGGGTATCCGATGAATGATGAAACGATAGTTCAGAGGCTTGCAATAAGTGACGAGGGGGGTGTGAAGATATGGTTGAAGCCGAAGATGCCGCACTGTCCGTGTTGCCTTCATGATCTGCTCCTGCTGAGAGAGGAAATTAGTAATCAAAGAGGGGTTTCTTCCGTTGAATTCGAGATAGTAGATATTCCTGGATCTGAGGAGTGGAATGCTGCTCTATCTTAATCCAGTGGCAGTCGATCTATGTCTTCTTGTTGCTCAGTCAACGATTTATCGTATCTTCATCGGAGTGATTCTTTCCCCCTGTTTGGAGGATTTGTTTCCGCTTCTTTTCTCTTCTTTGCTCGATGACTCTTAATTTCAAAGAGAGCCTACTGGATAAGAACCACACAAACGCACCGATTCCGATTACATCGAAAATGATGATTGCTAAAATTTTTGGATCTTGTAAATCAACCATATCGTTCAGCGATCTTCCCATCTAGTCCACTTGCCGGACTGTTTGTTGAAGTAAAGGCCTGCCTTCTTCATCCACTTGTTGAACTTGGTTGCTCCTGCCCCTGTCGCTATGATGAAATCTTCACGATGCTCTTGAGCCTGTATGTATCCTTTAGCAGAGAGTGTTTGATCAATCCAATCATCAATGCTCATGAGTGTTCCTGAGATATTGCTGGCCTCTGTTGATGCTATTATTTCGGTGGCTGCGGCACCCGTGGCCTTGATCTCCTGTATCATCAGATCGGCAATGGCATCTGCACTCGCCTTGGTGGGCGGTGAAGCGACGGGATCTCGAGGGCCTCGTTTTGGATCGATCTTAATCCACGTCTCTGGATTTTCAAGTCGTTCGGCTATAGTAGTAGCGAGATCGACATGAAACTCTTCTTCACACTCCCAGCACACGAACTTGTAATCACTGATATCCTCGATTACAGATGATCCGCGTGGATCCATTTCATCACCGCAATGTGGGCATGCATGGAGACATAGTACTGGTGCTATTTTTCTTCTGAAATCTACAATGTCTTGTGGTGTTCCGTCCAACTCCAGCATCTCATGATCTCGTGCGGCTTCTAGACCCCTTGTCTCGAGTTGGTCCTTCAGCTTGGAGCGCTGCTCAGACTTGGCCTCCTCGTCATAGATTGTTTCCAATTTGACGATCAGCTCAACTGTTTTTCCTAATCTGTTCATTACTAGTTTCTTATTCCTAAATGATTCGACTCTTGCTATTCGCTGCTCTTCTCGCTTTTCATTTAGTTGCTGAAGAAGGTCTTTCTGTTCTCTTTTGAAGCGCTGCTCTTGTATCTTGTCGACCTTCTTTGGCTTACCGCCCTTCGTGATTACATCTGCAATAAATCTCTGTCTGCTTGATGCCCTGGGCCCAGATTTAACGGACTCGAGAACAGATTTGGCAATCTCTTTCTTGATACCGTAGTTGTTGACGAGTTTTTCTTCATCGAGTTTCTTGAGATCCCCGATTTTCAAACCAGACTCCGATAGAAGTTGCGAAGTGGTCTCATCGATACCTCTTCTAAGCAGTGCTAGATAGGTATCCTTCTTTGCCATTTAATCCCCTCTCGAAGGTTCGGCTAGGCCGTCCCGACGCCTTGCGGAGAGGGGGGTTGAATTTCAAGTCACGGTAAACCTGATTTTCGGTCATCTTGCAATTATGCGACAAATAGACGTCCATTGCTCAGGCGTAAGTTCCTCTGGACGTTTGTCCATGAAGCCCTGGAGATTACCCCCTTCATTCTCCAAATTATCCAATATTTGAAGCCAGTCAGCAGATGACCATTTTCCAATCTTCAGTATTCTTCGGGGAAGATCTCGGAGTGAAGTACGTATCTTTCGTCTTCGCCTTCCAAAGCACCAAGAAGATATCCTTCGGACTAATTTCCTACTTACATTCTGAAGTTCGATTCTAGAAACGGGACGAAGAGTCACAATGGATGACGCTACATCGGGTTGCGGTCTGAAAGAAGATGAGGGGACGTCTGAGATAATCTCACATTCAAAATCTAGCCAAAGAGCGATTCCTAATGGGCCTCTATCTTTTGGTATGCTCTTCATAGCCATCCTATGAGCAAACTCTCGTTGAACGAGTAGCGAGACGCCACTCAGGGGATTTGATTGATGATGATCTTGTATTCTTTCGAGAATCGGGCTAGAGATGCCATAAGGTATGTTCGCCACGATATGTGTTATATCATCTGGCCACTGAGTGCTCAAAGCGTCCTCATTGAATAGAGTAAACTCCTCATGATTAAATTCTGATTCTAAGAAATCGCATGCATCTTGAGATATTTCTATTGCGGTGACCTTTGGCCCCAGACGGAGAAGTTCGATGGATAGGACGCCTGGACCGGGGCCGATTTCAAGGACATGTGAATCATTACTAAGCCCAAGATTACACGATGCTTGAATGGATTTTCGTATGGGAGACGGATCTATCAAGAAATTCTGGCCAAGATTTGGCTCCGTATTGTATCTGGAAAGATACCTATCAACTATTTTGGAAGGGTGTTCGTGATCTTTGTTTGTGAAAGACACAATTAGGCCCCAGCACGTACGACAAGATCAATCAATCTGGGAGACTGTGCAGGGTCTTCCATTTCTTGTGCATATCGCTCAGCTAGTAATTCGGAAGCGTCTTGACCGATTGCATTAGTCACCCCATGAAGATCGTTCCATCCCATCGAACCTCTCTTGGAGACCCATTGTTGGGCTGTTGATTTGCCGATTCCTGGGAGAAGTTGGTATGAGTGCATCTTCAAAGATATCGGCTGTGCCCTGTTGAAGAATGAAAGATGCACTGATTCATCCATTGCTATTGATTCTACAATGGCCACATTCAAATCCCCCTCATTATCCACAGAGATGTCCTTTTTCCTTATGCTGGAAAGTGGTCCTATGCGAGAATCTTCTATCGGAATCCACCCGACATCAGAGGATAAAGAGTCATCCTGCATGATTTTTGCACGGACCAAGAAGAGTCCGGGGTGGGTCAGTCCATGAATCTCCATACCTCTTGGCCTTCGCTCGATGACGGAAAGCACTCTGACCATCGACTCAGCTTGCATTTCATCGGGAGTTTCGTCCTCTCGATCGTCCGACATGCGTGAGACCCCTAGTGAACGGAAGGGGATTTCATTGATGAATCGCTCTGTTGACTTCAGAGGACGTGTTGGCGTACGATGTCGAGGACAGACTCGACCTCGGCGGTATCCATTGCAATTCGCTTCGAGGCTATTATGACCCGGAGTGCGTGGACGCTGAGAGGCATTAACTCGGCTATCTTAGCACAGATATCTGGGTGGTCGCCGAGTTTATCATTCGCAGATAAAGCCGTGGACAGATCCGAGAACACTTTGGAATCGGTCTTTATGCCTCCTCTTTGGGCGCTTGCAGCCCATTCAGAATGCTGTAGAGCCATCTGTTGTTCGTATGAGAGCTCATGGCGACGTTCTTGAGCGGACAAGAGAAGGTCTCTCACCTTCGCATAATCGACATATTCATTTGATTCGGACATCTAATTCACTCCTCTTCACTAAGCATATCCTTGGCCTGGTTCACCCATTCATCGCGCTTTACACGACCTGGGAAGAACTCTATCGCCTCGTTGACTTGGTCTTCAAGATCGCCTTTCATCTTGCTGATCTGCAAGTAGGTGTAGATACCCAAAGCATTCAGTTTCTCTTCGATAAAGGGGCCAACGCCTTTGATGACTTGGAGGTCGTCTTTGTCGCTGGCTTTTGCCGTACCTAGCACCTTGAAGTCGATGGACTTGGCACGCTCTTTGACGCGCTCAAGTTCCGCTTTCTTCTTGTCTTCCTTTGATTCTGATTTAGAATCCTTTGCGGTAGCGGCAGCTTCCTTCTTGACTTTCTGACCTTGGCGACGTGGTACCTTGGGTTTTGGAGCGCCATCAGCAGGGCGAAGATGCTCGGGCCTGACGATTAGCGTCTTCGGCATGTTCTTGTCACGCACATCGACGACGAATGCTCGTCCCTGTTTTGCCCTGACAGTACCTGTGGCGCCTTGGAAACGGCGGTGAGGCATCCCTTTTTGCTGTGAACCATCTAACACAATGGATACCTTGTCTCCTTGTGAGTATGAGTGGATTGATCTGGTGATGTTTATTCTGCCTCTCTGAGATTTAGAACGAGATAGGATTGAACGAGTCCCTTGACGAGTTCCGTGACTTCTCTTCATGTCCAGTGGGCCCCCTGAGGCTATCAGCGAGCCGGCCACCTACCTGCTGCGTTTAAGTTCATCTCCCGAGAGAAATTTAGTCTGCATGCACATCTTCGACATCTAACCAGATGACTTCGCATGGGGCGCCGATGATACTTGTGACTGATGGGATGGTTCTCCCTTCATCGGAATGCACTAATTCTTTGATGTACGTGCCAGCTTCGCATCTCAGGGTCATTTCAATCTCATCGCCGTCGATATCTACTCGATCTACAGATACAACTTGTCGTACTCGATTTCGATCGGCTCTTCGATGACTGACGCGTTTTGGTGTTTGCTGCTCAATCATGGTCCCCGCTAGAGCGAATATGTCTTCAGAGATCTTTTCGGGGTCTTCGATTGATTCTGGTTTGAACCGTATAGTGTAGCTTTTCTCAGATCTAGTCTGCTTGATCCTAGCTACTTCTTTCCTGTCAGATAGTCTGAGTGAGTCGATTTCCACACGTCCCTTGGCATTGGACTCAACCAGCTCCAGCAATGAGGCGAATTGAGGTGTTCTCTTCTTGGGGGATTTCACTTCAAGGACAAAGGGTCGCCCCTGGCCCAGGCATCGAACATCAATATCTTCTCTCCCCATGCCGTGGAATGCCGTATCCAGAGCGTCCATTTGTTCAGCAATGGGCTTCCCTATCAAATCTTGAACTGAGTCTGGGTATTGGAGGCCTGTTGATTCACATGATTCGCAACCGCCATCACGACCCCTGCACGCCCTACAAGGCCATCTTGTCTGCGGTATCCCTCTGGATAATTTCCTGTATCTTCCATAGAGGAAGACTGGACGGACATCAACATCAACTCGCAATGTCAAAGTATCTATCAAGACCATTAAATCCGGGCGCTCTCTGACGAATTCGATACCTTCTACCTTGTCTGACGTACTGGTCTGTACCTCTTCTACAAATGCTGCTTTCAATGGCTTGCTCCCGGGAGCACCGTATCTGGAACGTATGCGATCTTCTTCTTCAATCAGATCTTTTGGGATGTGCACACCAATCTGCATGGTGGAAAACTGAATTCCATCGCAGGCCGATGAGATGATCTTTGAGACATTGTCTACATCATCTAACAAATTTTCACAGGTGGGGCATTCGATAGAGGATTCCTGATGGGCAAGTTCCGGATCTCTTCTCTCAGCCTCCTTTCTGAGAGCGGCGCCTCCTTCAGCACCGGTGGCATCGGTCCTCCTACCGCCAAGTCTGTGGAGGCAAAAGTCACAACACCCTATTCTAGCCAAGTATGCTATTCCCAAGGGAGCTGGGCATGGGGGAGCGTCCCATTCAATCATCGACTCGCCTTCGATGGGATTTTCATCATACCAGTCTATCTCTTCGGAAGGTGAGTCGGCTGGAACGACATCCTCCCAGAGGCCTTCTTCTGCGGAACCGTAACCGGCGCTTGAGTAGGATACCCACTCTACTTGGTCATCATCTTCATCAGGATCCATGGCCATAAGAATCACCTGTCATGGTCGGAAAGACCGTTAACACGCTGAATGGTCGTCAAGCGTCGTCGCTATGACTGTTGCCACCGGGAGTGTGGTTCTGTTTCAGCTATTTCCCGGAGAATGTCAAAGCTGTATATTCCGCTTGAACATCCCGATGGCCAAATGAATTTGAGACCATAATGACCTACAATCTCGATTGATGGTTTCTCAATCCTTAGCCTGCTTAGTTCCTCTTGGAACTCAATCATTCTCTGTTTGTTCTCTCTTCTTGGTTTGCAATTAGCACACGGACAATCCAGACGGAGATCTAGGTATTCAACGTGGTATTCGGCACCATCTGAAAATGTCATCTTACACGACTCTTCCCCTCTTTCTATGTCTGTGAGAGACATGACGATAATCCTCCATTTTGCTTGCCAAAGGGGGCTCAAGGGTGCTCCCAGATTGTTATCGGATTAAACAGCCCTTCATAATGAGAATGGTAGTAATGCATCTGTATGGTTCTCATGGGACGAAGGTCTGCTAAGGTTTCAGACTTGGTCGAATCCTATGCGATATGCAAAGATATCACAAGAGCGGCCTCGACGTCTTTCTTGCGATCTTTCAGGCATCTTCCCCTTGAGAAAAGAAACGCTGTTTATGCTCTCTACGCGTTCTGTCGTCGGGTAGATGACATCGCTGACGGGGATTGGCTGCCTGATCTTTCTGATATCAGTCCGGAAAAGATGAGCGATCTAGAAGTGCGGACTGCCGATAGATCAGTCATTCTTTCGATCGATAAGCAATCAGAGGGGTCTAACCCTGAGCCCGATCATTCCTTGAAATTGAGAGCATTGATTCACTACAGAGACATGCTTTGTCGTGCTCATGAAGGGCATTCAGTATCCGACCCGATATTCGTTGCTCTGAAAGATACGTTCAGTCGATTCCCAATACGTGTTGGCGATCTGCATCAACTCATTGATGGCATGGAAGATGACCTGTATCCTACGAACTATCGGTCTTTCGAAGATCTAAGGGGATATTGCTACAAAGTTGCATCAACAGTGGGTTTGGCACTCATCGAGATATACGGATATGACAATCCAGATGCTAGAGAACATGCTGAAGAAATGGGTATTTTTCTTCAAATGGTAAATATTCTTCGAGACATCCAAGAAGACCTGGGCCGTGGAAGAGTGTACCTGCCGAAAGATGACCTCGAATTGTTCGGGATATCGAATGAAGACCTGTATGATTCAGATCTCCCCGCAGATCAGAGGTGGAAGGAGTTCATGAGGCACTACATGAGCAGGGTTAGAACGCATCAAAAGAATGCGCTTAGGCTCCTCCCCCTAATCGAAACAGATTCGAGATCTAGTCCATCGATCATGGCATCGATCTACGGAGAGATTCTTGATGAGGCAGAACGAAGAAATGGAGATGTTCTATCTCGACGACTAAGCCTTGGTTTCATGAAGAAGGTGGGTTTTGCCTTCTCAACGCTCATGGTTTGGCCATTCAAGGGAGGCGAATGATAGCTATGTCCGAGACTCAAAGGGCTGATCCGGATGTGCTAATTGTAGGGGCTGGACCGGGAGGGTTGGCTAGCGCTATGCTACTAGCGCACTCTGGTCTCGATGTTTTAGTTGTGGAGAAATGCGCAGAGGTAGGCGGCCGTACCAAAATCATAGAGCAAGATGGTTTCAGATTCGATCGTGGCCCTACATTCTTCCATTATCCCGAGATAATCGAAGAGATATTCCAGGCAGTCGGCCTAGATGCTCACAAAGAGCTCGGACTTATTCCGCTTGATCCGTCATACAAACTGGTTTTCGGACAGGGTGGGTCGATTGAAGCTACGAGTGATCTAGACGAGATGACTGAGAGAGTCAGAAGTCTGTCCGGCGAAGAGAATGCGGCAGGTTTCAAGAAGTACGTGACGGAAAACCGACGTAAGCTTACGAGAAGTAAATCGAGTCTGCAGTCGCCCTGGAATGGTGTTTCGGACTTATTCAGCAGGAAAGCGTTGGAAGCGGCATCCGTGATGAGGCCGTGGGCGACCGTTGCTAGTGACTTGAAACGGCTTTTCCCCGATGAAAGAATTCGACTGGCCATGTCTTTCCAAACAAAATATCTGGGAATGAGCCCTTTTCAAGCACCTTCTCTCTTTACGATTCTTGCTTTCCTCGAATATGAACACGGGATTTTCCATGCAAAAGGTGGTTTGGGCAGCATAACTGAGCGCATGGCGGATATTGCGATTGGACTCGGAGCTGAAATTCAGCTATCTACTCCAGTGGAGGAGTTGCTCCTTGATGGCAAGCGTGTCGTGGGAGTGAGAACGGAAAAAGGCGAGATACGATGTGATAAGGTGATCATGAACGCTGATTTCGCTAATGGTATGACCTCCTTGGTTCCAAATGATAAGAGGAGGAGGTGGAGTGATAAGAAACTGGCAAAGAAATCTTACTCCTGCTCTACATTCATGCTATATCTCGGTACGGATAAAACATGGGAACAGCCCCATCACCAGATCTATGCATCTTCGAAGTATGAGTCGAATCTTGAAGATATTACAAAACATCGAGTCACTTGGGAAGATCCGTCGTTATACGTCCAGAATGCTTGTATTACAGATCCTAGTCTAGCTCCTGATGGTTGCTCTACACTCTATGTGTTAGTTCCGGTTTCAAATGTAGATGAGTCGATTGACTGGAATAGCATAAAGCAAGATTACAGGGACGTTATCATCAAACAGATGGAAAAACTAGGGTTTGAAGATCTTGAAAACCATATCGTAAGCGAATCAATTGTGACCCCCGATGACTGGGGTTCATCGGACATCTACAGAGGTGCTGTGTTCAATCTAGCTCACAGTCTTGATCAAATGCTATTTCTAAGGCCTGGGAATAGATTTGATGAGTTCCGGGGACTGTACCTTGTAGGCGGTGGCACACACCCAGGAAGCGGGCTCCCTACGATTTTCGAGTCGGGCCGTATAACTAGCAAACTGGTCTTAGCAGATATGGGCATTCACCCTGAATGGAATGGCGTAGATACGTGGTTCCCTTATGCCAAGCACCCTGTCCCGGAGCCCTCCAGTCAGATCCTATCAAATCCCTCTAGTACGGTGTCGTAATGCGTTGTATTACCATTCTCATGCTCGCTGTTTTCACGCTATCCGGCTGTGTGGCCCCCGAGCTCTCTTCAGAAGGTGTAGAATCTTCCAAAGAGCCCCTACAACGTTTTTCTTTTGAGTCGATGACTCACCATGGGAGCAATAGTACGTCAGAAGTGCTCGATTTGAGACAAGTTGTGAATGAAGAAGACGCTCTTATTTTGTGGGTAGGAGCCTCGTGCAGGGGATGCCATGATTGGACTGATATGATCTATGAAGGCATTGAAAATGGGACGATTGAAGGACTCAGTGTAGTGAGTATTCATCGATATGCTGCTTTCGAAGAGGAGGGGGAAATACTGTCAACATACGTTGAGGATGGGGCAGAGCACCCTTCTAGTTGGCCAGTGATGGTTCCAAGCGAAGATGTGGAGATATTGGATTTAGATTCTGGTTTGACATCGACTCGAGGTATCTACGAAGCGTTCGAACAGCCATCGACGCCCACTTTGCAGATATATCGAAGTGATGGAAGTATTGAATCTCTCGAACACTCATACTGGGCTGACTGGGATGAATTGGTTGATATTGTAGAGAGATTTTAGATAGCGTATGAAGTGGTAATGATATGGACGTATACGACCTCTCTTTCTTTCTCTCCACTATGTGGGTCGGGCCCTTCTGGTTTGCAATGCTCTTCTACCCAGAGCATGCGATGACCAAGAAGGTCATGGATCGGCCTCTTTTCTTCATTGGACCAATAGTCATCTGGTGGGCCCTTATGGTATCGGACCCGCAAGTTCTTGTGGACTTTGGAAAGGATTCGGCCAAGCCCGATAGGATACTGGGTAGTCTGGCAGAGTTGCTAGGAACGAGGGCTGGTGCTGCTGCTGCATGGGCGCACTTTGTGGCGGGCGACATAGTCGTAACCAGGTGGATGTGGAAGAGGTGTATTGAAATGAACAGCAGTCGATGGGTATCGGCTTTATCGGTGTTCTTTGGTGTTATGTTGATGCCTGTGGGAGTGGCCATTCATCTTGCAGCGGTTCGTATTGATTCCGAAAAGTGATTCGTCCTAGGAAGATAGTCTGACTTCAATCCACCCCTCTATCTCACGGACCTCGTGGACTTGAAGCGGTCTCTTCTTTCGCATCGAACCAACGAGTCTTCCATATGCCGGGAGCATTGGGAAGGGCGACCATTCTAGAACCTCTCCCGTCTCTAGCTCATATCTGGATTGATGAAGAGGGCATGTTATGCAGTCTTCATCCACCTTGCCCCCCCATGAGAGTGGCCACCCCATGTGCTTGCAAAGCGCGCCTGTTGCATGTATCGCATTCTCCGTTCTCAGCAACATAACTGGAGTTCGCCCTATTGTTCTCATCTTTTTCTGTCCTGTTTTCAATTTACTACTCTGCATGACTCTTTTCCAAGAGCTCGTTGAAGGGTCTTCCACGGATGGGCCTGTGTGTCTGAACGTATGAATTGGTGTTGAATCCTTACATTACTCCTGCTATCTCCAGAATCTTTCGATCTAGATTGGATATTGGGACGGTGGATGGGTCTATGCCCTTGGAGCATTGGCCCGACCACACCTTAACCCGCAGTTCTCTATGCGTCAAGTGATGAACTATTTCGCCCACAGGGGTTAACGAATCGGTCATAATATCACGCATAGGGGGGCCCCACATACCGCCGAATCTTTCCGAAGATTCTCTCCGAGATAGCCGTGGCCAGCCAGCGGAGTCAAGCAGGACGGCAGCATCGAGGTTTTCGATGGTTTTCTTCCTCTTGGTTGGAGTTGGGTATACTAACGGATTTTCTTTACCCTCACAACTATTGGAGATTGGGCATAACTCGCATTTTGGAGCCTTTGGCTTGCATATGACTGCTCCGAGTTCCATCATGGCCTGATTTGAATCGCCGGGTCGGTCGGGGATAAGCATAGAATTGGCCCAAACACTTACTGAATCATGAGTTGGGCTTGGGTTTCCAGTCTGCCTAGAGGCCACTCGACGGACATTGCCGTCCACAACCCCCACAGGCAGGCCAAAAGCAATTGATGCCACAGCAGCAGCGGTGTATGCGCCTATTCCTGGCAATTCTAGGAGTTGTTCTATTGATTCGGGTATAGAGCCATCGAACCCTCCTTCGGTGGCTGGTTTGGAGACTTGCATAGCAAGAGCATGTAATCTTCTCGCTCTGGCATAGTATCCTGCACCTTGCCAGAGGGTTAGGAGTTCCTCTTGATCTGCTTCAGCAAGTGCCTTTGGAGTAGGAAATCGATTCGAGATTTTCTTCCAATACTCGATCCCGCGAGATACCTGAGTCTGTTGAAGTATCACCTCTGAGAGAAGAATTAGCCAAGGGTCGTTTGTTCTACGCCACGGCAAATCACGTTTCTCAGCGTCATACCAGTCAACCAGACTTTTCCGAAGAGGATGATCATTCGTCTTTGACGATTTCATCCCACCACTCTCCATCCTTCGATTCGCTTGATTCGCCGATTGCCTGATCTTTGAGTTTGGGTTGGATTTCAATGGAACCATTGACATCGGAGTTCATAGCCATTGGATTTGGGGACTGGTACACAAACTGGACCTCTTGAGGAGGATTGCCTCCGGTCAACAGGCCAACAAGGAAAATAATGAATCCGAAGACCATGCCGCAGCAAGATACGAATCCGATCAAACCAGCTCCAAGTAGGGGAGCGATGGCTTCTGCTGCGTCTTCGCCGACTATCTGAAAGAAGGCGATCGTGGATGCATCGCTATCATACAATGTGAATGGAATCGACGAGTTATCTTCATCGTATAGTGTGACCCAGAAACTCTGTCCTACCGTACAGTTTTGAGCTGGTTCTCCTATTGTATCGCAGATATATCCTATGGTGACCAAGTCATCATCCTCAGGATCTCTGACCTGATTGGACATATCGCATTTGAGAGTCCCGACGTTTTCATCTGTAACATTCACCCAGCCGCGGGTATTATTGACGCCTGGCCAGAGAATTTCCATACGCAGACCCTCGCAAACATCGATTTGACCATCCTCATTCGCATCCGAATATTGACCCTCCACCATAAGCATCCAAGGTAGGCTACCTGCTCCATCTTCGTCGACAAATTGTACGAATCCAACATGATGTGTTTCGGTTTCCATGGTCTCAAAATAGTAGTCGGAGGCGTCGTAATCGATTTCCTCTAAATCTTCCATCTCCTTGACGCCTTCGTTGGTAAATGCCCCGGCGACCAACAACAACGATGCAGAAAATAGACAAATCACACCGCCCGTTATCAGGATGGGGTTGCTTGCCATGCATCGGCTACTGGATTCCGAGGTTAGTAGTTACCCTCGATTCTGAATTCTCCTAATGACCTCATTGGCTGCTTTTTCAGCTGAGTTGATGGCCCCTTGCATACTTGCATGCGCCATGTGGTCTCCGCAAGCGATAATTCCATCCTCATTGATTGGTCTTGAGAATAGCAAATCCGTTCCTGCCCCATGAGAGGGAAGTGCCGCATTGATGTGTTGGACATCAAGGGTCCTCCAGTTCTCGCAGTCTGGGAACCATTGTCTAATTTCTTCTCTAGCACGCGATTCTACTGCTTCAGCGTTATTGAGGTTTAGAGAATCAGCGGCATCGCCGACTATTGTTGCAACCACCAGGGACCTGCCCTCAGGAGCATACGACGGCTGAACATCGGATGGAACTGCCACATGTGCTATTGCAGTCTTCCCAAGTTCATAATCGCCGTTCAAGAGCAGGAATTTACCCGGAGCGGGTGATTTTGGGGAGTCGAAATATACAGTCCAAACCGCCTTCATAGTCTTCTCTTCCGACGGAGATGGATGGGCGACTACGACTTGGTCTACTGTTCTTCTCTGTCCATCGATGATGATCGTCGTCGAATCATCCGCAAACGCGCTTGTTGAAAGATAGATTCGTTCAAGACCGATCTTTTTCGCAAGATGGTTCGGATATGCTCCCACGCCCTTGCTGGGCAGGACCATATCACCTCTAGACATCGAGGAGAATATGAAGCGAAAAAGTCGCTCGTTTGTGTCTAATTTCGATTCGAGAAATATTCCTGCGAAGAGCGGTCTGAGCAGTCTATCAATGAAAGAATCGGATAGCCCAGACTGTCGGAGGTATTCGTATGTGGAGGCATCTCCTCCGCTGAATGTCTTTTTGATATCCCTTCTACTCAATGACAATCTCAATTTGGCCATTCCAATCAAATCTGACCAACGTTCAGCCCCAAGCAGCCTCAAAGAAGAAAGCGGTCTTCGGAAAGGGTCTGAATATGTGGTTATTTTCGGTTTACCGCTTACAGTTTTGATTATCCTTGTCCCTGGGTTGAATGCCTTTGCCTCGAGCGCCTCAAAATCGATTTTGGATATGCTGTGCGGGTATCCGGTCTGCATGACATGAAATCCTCTGTCTAAAAGAAAGCCATCGACGATATCTGTCTTCATCCTGCCCCCTATTCTTTCTGATTTTTCGTAAATCTTGACATCTAATCCAGATTCCAGAAGTATCTCTGCACATCTCAATCCAGATATTCCTGAGCCGATGATGTGGACAGTGGGTTTACTCATGGCCTCCGGCTCTCCTGGGATCGGATGTTACCAAGTCCGCCGTCTACAGGTATTACTGTTCCAGTCATCCAATCGGGTGCATCAGAAATTAGCCACGATACCAATGATCCCACTTCTTGTGGTTGGCCCACTCTTCCAATAGGGTGCATATTTTCAGATATAGCTCTTGAATTCTCATTAGAGAGCAGATGGGAAGACATAGGCGTCTCCACCAAGCCGGGTGCAACTACGTTGACTCTTATGCCTCTCTTTGCATAATCTGCGGCTGCGGATTTCGCAAGGCCCTCTATACCTGCCTTAGCAGAGCTGATTGAAGAGTGGTTTGGCATGCCGATTTTAGCAGCCACTGTAGAGAAAAGGACTATTCTTCCACCCCCAGATTTCATCATAATCGGTATGCTGAATTTCATCGCTAAGAAAGCGGAGGTTAAATTCAAAGAAATTGTATCTTGGAACTGCTCGATACTAGTCGCGTGAAGCGGCCGGAGAAGGATTGATCCTACGGCGTGTACTAATGCGTCGAGTTGTCCGAATTCGGATTTTATTCTGTCCACTGCGTCTTTCATGGCTATGTGATCAGTTACATCGACTGGGAGGATGTGGATATTATCGAATTCCGAGGAAAGTTGTTGTAGAGCATCATTGTCACGACCAGAGGCTATGACGGTCCATCCCTGAGCCGATAATTTCTCAAGCACATTTCGCCCAATTCCTCCGGACGCGCCCGTGATCCAGACCACATTATTCATGGGTGGAGCCTCCACGAAAGCAAATTTCCATCTATTTTTTGGATGGTCCATCGGTCATGAAGTCGGCCTTCTTGACCTTGCCAGAATTCCCAGGCGGACGGTTGGAGATGGAAGCCTGACCAGTGACTTGGCCTAGGCACATCATGTTTGAATCTCGACGAGTAGTCGTCAACTGCTTTGAGCAGCGTTTCTCTAGATTCGAGTGGGCGACTCTGCTTGGAGGCCCACGCCCCTATCTTCGATAAACGGCTCCTGGTTTGGAAGTACAAATCGGCTTCTTGATCGGAGGTCCTCTGTAGTCGCCCTTCAATCCTTACTTGACGATTCAGGATAGGCCAATGAAAGGCAATAGATGCTCGCGGATCTGAAGATATCTCGTTTGCCTTTGAGGATTCTAAGTTTGTGAAAAACAGGACGCCATTTTCAGATACTCCTTTGCAAAGAACGAACCTGGCACGAGGGGCGCCATCGATACTTACAGTGGACAGGGACATCGCTGTAGGTTCTATTTCCCCTGCTTCTTCGGCCTCTTTGATCCATCTCTCCAACCATTCGACGGGGGGGTATAGCGGCTCTTGTGCGAATTCTGGGATTTTCATATTACATGCACCTCGTTTTCTATGGGGAGATGTTCCCTAAATTCATCCAAATATGGGCCCATTGATGATATTAGGCGTACGTCGGGGTGCGTCCTGATTACCAATCCGTCTAGATACATTAGAGCCCTAATTATTGGGAATGCTTCTTCGCCGAATTCTGCGCCTGCTTCCTCAACAGCGCATCTTACCGTCTTCATCATGACTCGAGTAAGGCTTTGTTCCCCTACGGTTTTCATCTCAAAATCATGGTATATGTCATGCATTTTCTCCATATAGCGACTTATCTTGTCTTCATCCATCGATCTCTCGGATAGCCCCAGCAGGGCCTTGAAAGCGTCATCGAATCTATGATCTGAGAGATGCTGGAAGAATACAAATAGAGATTTATTGACATGCGATGGAGCGTGACATATTGCCCCATTATCTATGAATACGAATCTACCTTCTTCGTCGATAATACAATTTCCGGGGTGTAAATCGCCATGAAATGTGCCTATGCCGAAAAGGTAGGCACCGTGTATCCTGAATAGTTGAAGAAGGGTGGACCAAGAAAGTGTGCCGCTCTCAATCCCATCTTCAAGAGAATCCCCCCTGATAAACTCAGAAACGAGGATGTCTTTGTTTGAAAGATTGGCATGATACTCCGGGAATCTCAGGAGATCCATTGGAAAATCTGCATTGACTCTGTTCTTTATCTCTTCAAGTTCCCTGGCACCCTGTATCTCGTTTCTCAGATCTAATTCCCTGGTGGTATAATCTGCGACATGATTGAGTAATGCGACTGGATTTCCAACTTTCCTTAGTTTTGGCATGAAAATGAGGAATACTCTGAGCCATCGTCGCATCCTCTTGACATCTCGCCTGAACGATTTTTCATTCTGAGCCTTGATGACTTTGATGACAACGGCGCGGCCATCTTTTAGACGAGCACGATGAACCTGGCCAACAGATGCGGCTGCCAGAGGAATCTCATCAATTTCTTCGAATGCTTCTATGAATCCTGGTTCTGCACGCTCTTCTATGCTGTTGAATACGTCCTCGGCAGGGATGCTTGCTGCGTGCTGATATAATTGCTGAAGTTGACGGCATTTCTCAACAGAGATGAGATCGCTCCGAAGAGCGAAAATCTGAGCTAGTTTCACTGCAAGGAGGCCTTGAGATTGAATCCAATCAAGATCTGCTGGCCCAGATTTCAGAATCTGCCGCATGAACCTTAGAAAGGTCAGCACTCTCATGTAACCTACCAGAGTGGTGGGTGCTATAATTGACCGTTCTTACTCGCAAACCGGATTTTGTTCATTCGAGCATCTCGAGGGTGTAGATAAGTGAGCCATCGGGATCTTCGTCTCTCCTTACATCTACCCCATTTGTTCCCTGATATCTCGCGGTTAGTGCTCCTTCGATGATACCTCCGTCCAAGGCATGGAGCGGGAGTGAACCGGGAGACTCTGACTCTTCCACAAGCATGGCTTTTATGTGGAATTCTGGATCTATGCCGTAGGACAACTCGCCCAAACCGGCATGCTCCCACCAGTCCATCATTTCATTTAGGAATTCGATATCTCCATCGATTGTTCTCAAAGAAAAGGCCAATTCTTCTCCGATTCTTGTGCCAACTTGTCTCAATATATCAGCTAGATTGATTCCGAATGAAGACATCTCTTCAACTCCGCCTGCTGAAAGCTTTCTTCTGGCTTTATTTACCTCTCCACTCGATGCTAGGAAGGCATCTGGGTTGAAGGGCGTGTCTTCTTCTGGGAGGTCTTCTTCTATTTCCAAGACTTCTCTGAAACGATCTAGGAAAGAGCCTCCCTCCAGAGTCACCTTAAGAGGGTCGACGATGCGATCTTCAGTGAATCTCTTTGAAGCCGCAGCAAATGGTATCGCATCATCCCAAATAGAATCCACAAGATTTCTCTGGGATATCCCAAATGGCTCTGACTCGACTATCAAGGCAGCATCATTTTTCCCCCTTCCGACAGGGTTCTCTTCCATATTCAGATACTGAATGGTTTCACTGGAATCCATTATGGCACCTTGTGCCTCTAGATCCTTGGTATGTCTGATTTCCACAGCATCATGTAACTGCGAGAAGAAGCGTATGGTTCTCCTGTCCAGTTGGGCAAGCACTCTGACCTCTATACCCCTCTCTGCAGCATCGTTCACACTTCCGAGGGCCGTACCCCTGCACAAATGAAGAATGCCGAATTTCCCGAGAACCAATGTTAGTGCCTGACTCGCCTCTGAAGCCATCTTGTCTATTCTATTCATGATGTGAGTTCTCTCTTTTAGAACTGCAAATTTTGGATTCGTTAAATCTGTTTTTTCATCATCATGAGGCTGGTCTTGAGAAGGTGACGAGGATTTGAGTGTCTCGTAACCTGACTCTATCTTCTGTAGTTGTTCACTTCGTATGCTAATCAGATGAGAAACCGCATCATGAATTGGTGGACAAGAAAATCTCATGGGCCTATCTGCGATTGTTTTGACTAGACCAATGGACTGCAATCGTTCTAGTGAATTATAAGCATCCAAACGGGTTGTACCGAGTTCTTTTGCTAGTTCGCTAGCCTTCAGGCTTGACTTGGTCGACAAGACCATGACGGCATTTACTTCCCTATCCGAGAGTCCTGCATCTGATAGAACCTGGTTCCATTGCATATTATCTACTCCGTAATTGAGGAAAGTGCATCTAGAATCTTGGCGACATGATGGCGTGGCCTAAATTGCCAATCGTAAACGTGTCTTATGACTCCCTCTGGATCGATGACGAAGGACGACTTTGCAGGGAATCTTCCGAGGTGGACAGGTACGCCAAATGCATCAGCTACTGCCCTGTCCTCATCAGACAGAAGTGTAAATGGGAGTTGAAGTTCTTCTTTGAACTGCTTGTGGTCTTCTGCCGTGTCTTGGCTTACACCTACAATCTCAACAGGAGGTTCCAATGAGCGAAATAGATGGTACTGTTCCTTGAAGCTCAAACAGCCTCTCTTGCATGTTGGGCTGCCATCTTTTGCGTAGAAGAATAGGACATACCAGTGTCCTTTCATTTTCGAGGAGTCGAATTTCTCTCCCTCGCTTGAGTCCAGAGAAAAGTCAGGAGCATTGGTACCGATCAAAGACGACATAGAATCACTATCCTACACATGTGATATTAATTGTTCATTCGATATTCAAATCTACATTCAGAAGATGTCCCATTCGAAGTCTTTTCGTTGCGAGGTATTGCATATTTTCGGGCCCAATACCGCTTTCATGCTGTAATCTCTCCTGGACCTCGATACCGTGCTCTTCCAAACCCTTGATCTTCAACGGATTGTTGGTCATCAGTCGCACTTTTGTCAACCCTATGTCCTTGAGCATTTCTGCTGCCACATCATAGGACCTGCCATCGGCTGGGAGACCCAACAAAAGATTGGCATCCAACGTATCATGACCTTGATCTTGCAACGCATAAGCCTGTATTTTGGAATACAGCCCTATCCCTCGACCTTCTTGACGGAGGTATACTATTGCTCCTTTACCCTCTTCTTGGATTCGCTGCATTGAAGCTTCGAGTTGTGGCCCACAATCGCACTTGAGAGAGCCGAAAGCATCGCCAGTCAGGCACTCTGAATGGATTCTAACCAGAGGGGGTTCTTCAGTATCTGAAAGATCACCTGTGTAGAGTGTGGCATGTTCCTTTCCATCGGGGCTTTCGAACACCCTTATTCTGAAATTCCCATGTTCGGTTGGGAGTTCTGCATCAGATGCTACAGTGCGTCCAGGAGAGTCGATTTGGATGGTC
>MDSW01168747.1_pt1 | contig 20630 bp, 40 predicted proteins | sample 811171 | NCBI WGS metagenome assembly MDSW01 (sample SAMN05326641, study PRJNA326480) | marine metagenome | isolation source: seawater | place: Atlantic Ocean: North West | collected 2012 | reverse complement strand
TTGACAGTGCCGCAGTGACCTTTGACAGCTGAAACATACCATTTGCCACTATGACTTTGATAAAAATCGACAAGTTCCAGAGCTTCCTTAAGCGTGATTCGTTTTTGTTCAGCCATTAGTTGTCCTCCCGTGATGGACGATAAAAATGAATTGAAAGGGTCTCTCGGCCTGTTAAAGAATCTACTCCAACGCCAGTTTCGAATAAGGTTACAGTTTCCCTTTCGTGATTAGCTTTGATCAAGCGAACATGTCCGCTTATGATGTCGTTGGATAAGCAATTTAGCGAATTAGCAAACGCCAATTCTTTGTTTCGGTTGTCGTTGAAGTAGTAGTCAGCCATTAGTCGTCTCCTAGATAGAGACGTCCTTTGTGGTGTACGGTGACGATTTCCATCAGTTGTCCTCCAGTTGGTTGAATGCTTCGAGGAGTTGTTCTTTAGTGACACCTTTTATAAGCGACACGCATGTTATCCATCTCACCTCGGCTAGGCACTTCAGTTTATCTTTAGGAGTTTCAAGTGTGGTGGTGCCCCACATTGCTTCCTGAAATTCTCGAACAAGATCTGAAATATCTTGCTTATCAAGAATATCTCCATAGTTTTGGCTAAGGACATAAAGAGCGTAGCCAAATTCGTCGACCGCTTTATTCACTGCCAAATCATAAGCGACACGCATGTTATCCATCTCAGCAACAGTGAATGGACGATCTATAGTGTCTGCAATCTGTCTACAAATCTCATCAGTTAGTGGATGTTTGTCAGTCACTAGTTGTTCTCCTGTGTGGTGGTTGGGCGCATTGCTTCTCGAAAGTCTTTGATAACGTAATCTATAGTTATGTCACTATATCCGTCGTCTTGCAGATGATTCAGCCACCACTTAGCCGCCTGTTCTAACTGCCAATCAGCTACTGCTCGCATATTCTTTGGGTGCCAAACATATTTTAGTCGTCGAATCTCTGCGCAGATTTCATCAGTCAGTGGGTGTTGGTCAGTCATTACCGTCATCCTTGGTGAATTGTTTTCCATCTGGGCCGGTGAAACGATCATCAGTACCCCAGCCGTTACGTTGATATTCCATCAGGAATAACAAACAGCAACCTGCGTGAGCGAGGTGACTATAGCCACTCTCAAGGTCTTTGTTCTCACCACCCCACCACGCAAAAATGTGGCGGCAGAGTGCTGAGAAATATCGCCCCCAAGTGGTGCCTCGACACCAGTTATTAGCGGTGTATTTGTCGGCTCCATAAGCGAGAACGTCAGCGATCTCGCCAAGGGCTGTGAAAGGAACAAGATCAAAACGAGTCTTAGATGAGTTGGTTGTCATTGCCATTTAACTTTGCGAGTTCCAATTGTTTCCATATGTTCGTAGTACCAATAAGCACGACTTGCGTTTAAATGAAAACGTTTAGACATGAGAAACTTGAGTTTGCGATTTTCTAATTCAGCGTATTCTTCTTCTTGATATTCAAGCAGCTTGCCTTCACAGTCTTTTAGCATTGACATTTCATGATCAACGATTTCAATTTGCAAACCATAATCAATTACTGATTGTTCGTGACATTGTCTCTTTACAAAAGCCTCTTCTGCGTCAACAGGAGAATCAACTTTAGAGAAGAAGCTTTCCGAGAACAAAGGATGTTTATGCTTCCAGCTGTTTGCCATAAATGCGTTTGGTTCGGATTGAGTATTCTTGTTGCACTTTAACCCCATCTGGTAGTTGTTGCCCATCAATGTGTGCTTTGCGGATTGCTTCAAGGTTTGGCAGAATGTTGGTTGTGACTTTTGGAGTTGTTGTTTCACTAATGGTTTTACCTGCAAGGTCTCTGACAACAACGTGTTTGGTTGTTGTGATTTCTTCTTGTATGCAATAAAGTTCTCTTTCTTCAGGGTCCCAAAGGTCCGGATCTGTTGAGACATGAACAGATAAATCCCGTTTTTTAACTAAAGTGAACTGGTACTTTTCTCCTGTGATTTTATTTGAATCCCAGGAGAGAGAGCGCCGCAAATAATTTAGCAAATCTTTAAGCTGTTTGAGCTGAGATTCATGATGCTTTTTAGAAGCAACAATCATTTCCTGTTCTTTTTTAATTCTGTCAATGCTGTCTTCGTGAGCAGCCATTGCATAATGAATGCGATCAATTTTTTCTGACCGTAAAGATGCGCAAGTTTCCAGTTCAGCTTTCGCCAACTCCTGGGATTCAGGAGTGAGCAAAGGAAGAGAGTGTTCCAGGGCAGCATAATGCTTATACAGATCAATAACTGATAAGCTATTGAGTTTTGTTTCTGTGATTTGAGTCATTGTTTTGAATTAATGAGAAGCGATGTGGAGTTGAATTTTATTCATTGCGTAGGCCACAAGGCCTGCAGCAATGGCGATCAAAAGATCTTGAAGAATGGGGAAAACGTTAACAAAAACGTATTCAAGCATTTGGTTTTCGGAATGCATTAGTGAGCTGAGGCAGGCTTTGCCCCGGAAAGGGAACGTAGCCTGCTTCCATCATCCTAAAGAACAAATCCCATACGTGCTCGGAATTGAAATGTTTTGTTGGTTCATAAAGATGCCAATGACTTAAAGGCGCTTGGGCTCCAGAAGTTGTATATAAAAGCATAAAACGACCATCTGAAGCGCTGTCTACTGGCGGGTAATACCACCAAGCAACACACTTAGAAGGAGCAGAAACCAATGATCTTAACTCCGTTCTTTTGGCAAGAAATTCATGATACTTTTGAAACCAAGTAAGATGAATGCAATTAGGTTGATATTCAGGAATTTCATCTTGAAAATCTTTTAAATTATTTAATTGAGTTTGAAAAGAACCACATGAGCACCATGGAGAATTATCTTTATTTTGATAATTAAATCCATAAGGAGCAATGATATGGCCAAGTTGAAACTCTCCGTAGTTAAGAGCAGCTTGAAGTTCTTCTATTCTTGACAAATGAACAAACTTGTCTGCCCATTTAGCTTGTAACTTTGCTGAAGTTGTTTGATGTCCATGTACGTGGCAGTAAGACCAACCTTTGAACATGACGTAAGCGTTATGCCTCCAAAGGCTTGGTCCTCTGTAATTGGGTCCGAGGTATGAGAAAAAGTTTTTAAGTCGTCCAGTAAAGGATTGAAACTGTAATTGGATGGGATGGATTGGATAGGATTGTTGAGTACCGTCGTTGCGAACAACAAGAAGATGATCACTTCGACGATAAATACCCGCAACATCAGTCGATTCGAAATCATCGAAAGCTCTCCTAATGTTTGAATGTGAATACAATAAAGATTGAGCCTGATTTAATTCAAGTGTTGGAGCCATTGAGTTTAGTTGAGTTGAATCAAGTGATACGATCTTGCTCGTCATGACGACGAGAAGAATCGAGCTTGGCGTTTTGGTAGGCAATCCCACCAACCTTGATGGTAGCAATCACTAGAGCAGCCCAGGCAACAGGATTATTAATCCTTATCAGAATAAAGCTACCGATTAGCGCAGTAATGACAGCTGCTTTAAAGCCTGCTCTTGTTTCTTTATTCATGATCGCTAGAATAATAAAAATTCAATAGATCAATGTTAAAGATTGAACTCAGTGCAGAAGACAGTTTTTGGAAAGAGCGCATGATTCGTTACATAAATGAATGCGATTCAATAGAAGAGTTAAAGGAAATGTCAAAGATGATGGTTTCAATTGCAGTAACAAGACAAAGTGCAATCAAAGGATTAGTAAAAGAAAACGCAGAAATACTAGGAAAAGGTCTTACCAATTGGATTGATAAGACCCAAGATCCTGATTGGATGTCTAAAGTAGAAAGACCTAATCCATACCCTGGAAAGTCAGAAAAACAATCTTAGAGTCACAGACTCGCGTCTTCTCCTGTATTAGTATTGCCGCCTGACAATGACTGCACATCCACTGCTTCAATTGTTCTGTTTGCGGGGAGGATGTTAACTCCATCAGCCATTCCATAGGCACCTTTGAGACGACTGGCATCTTGTTTGGCATGAATGTTGATATAGTCTTCAAACATTGTTTGAAACTTCCACGTTGACTCACGGTCCTCATCTGGGATTGTAAGACGGTCAAGAGAGGCAATGGCATCTTCTTTTGTGCTGTAATCAGGAATGTCAAATCCTTCGACAGCGCATATCTCAACATTGTTCGCCCCTCGCATATCGTTAACGAGAGCGGGGCAGAAGACTGTGGTCGCATGAAACTTTTCATTAAATTGCATCGGTACTTCTGCATCGAGAGCTTTTGAAAGACATTTCGACATTTCTTTCTCGTAAATCTTGACTTTTTCCGAGAGATCAGTACCGTTCAATCCTTTGACAGTAAGAACGATCGGTGTCTTGTGAGCGCGAACGTTATCTTTTTTCAAAACATAAATGAGGTACTTAGTGCGTACAGAATACTGACGCTTGTACATCTCACCTTTACTGTTTGCAAGATCAGCTTTTTCTCTGTCTTCATCCCACAGTGCTTTGACATCTTCATTTTCAAAAGTGCCAATAGTAGATCGCATTCCTGTGGTTTGTTCAACCATTAAAGGAGAACGCAACAGAATTTGAATCTTGGGCGCAGTAAAGTTGAGTCCTTCTTCAATAGAAGTATTGGGAGCCATACCAAAGGTTTGTTTGTAATCCCAAATAACAGAACCTTTATCAAAATCAGACTCTTTTGCAGTCCAACCGCAAGTATCTAAGTCAGATTTGCGAATGAACCAGCCACGAGTTTTTGATTTATTTAAAGGCTGAATTGTAATTAAGTTCTGGTAACCAGAAACAAATTCTTTGGACTGAAACATCTCAAAAGATGCCAGTGAACGAGTTGCAAGAGCAGTAGAAGACTTAGTCATTGAAGAATTCAGAATTAATTCGTAGTCTTGAAAAGTGGGACTTACGCAACAGTGACAAGGATGTCGCTGCCCACTGAATTGTAGTTCTATCCGCCAAAAGCGAAAGTGATCATGATCAAAAATGACATTAACATCCCTGGTAAAAGAAGCAACATCAATAAGCCAAGTTGATCAACAGTCATCAAAAAGGAACGTCTTCAGAGCCTGGAACAGGAGCATCACCATACTGACCAGGAAGATCAGGCAATCCATTGCCACCCATAAAGGATGGCGCATTGTATCCACTTTGATTTGATTGAGTAGGAGCAGGAGACCAAAGACTAGGAGTTGGTTGCTGCAGTGGATTTACTGGTTGATTATTTTCAACAGGTGTTTGTTGTTGAGGCAAAGGTTGAGCTGGTGCTGGAGATGCGCCCATGCTATTTGGTTTAGGTCCAAGCGTCATAGAAGCCAATTGAATTTTTGTGTTGGTGCGTTCGTTACCGCTTGCATCCTTCCAAGCATCAGTTGTTAACTTCCCATTAATTGTTAGACCAACACCTTTACGAGTAAAGTTACAAATCAATTCTGCATTGCGCAAGCGATCTTGCTGCTTGTTAATAGCATAGAAATTAAAAAGATCTGCTTGAGACCTACCTGTATTAACAGATAAAGTCTGATTAGCAATCATTAATCCACTGGCTGTTACTTTGAATTGTTTTTCATCAGAAGGGTTAATGTCTTTAATGCAACGACCACCAAGAATCACTGTATTAAAGAGTGGGAAATCTTCTGTGATAAGAGTAACAACTCCACCATGCAATGAATATGCATTAGCTTTTAAATCATGACGAATTTTTGCACCATGAATAAAAATTCGTTGATTTGGTTGAGTAACAAGGGAGCGAAATTGTTCTTGGCGTTGGCCATAAACATTGTACTCACAAAAAGTTGGAGCTTTGTCCCCCACTGGAGGAATACTTAAATTGCATCGAATAACAGTTTGAGTTTCACTCGTGTAAGAAACACGAGGTGCTTCAATTGTTTTAGCGCAAATTGAAACAAAATTCATTTGATTCAGAGAGATAGAATGAATAGTTTAACGTCATCTCGGACGGGAAATCAATGGGTTTCAGACCAATTGAAACCTACCCTAGAGTCACCTTCAATTAAACATTTAAAATTAAAAAATTGTTGTGCTTGAGGAAATGCAAGTAATGCTTGTTCTTGAATCGCTTTTGTATATTCTTGTTTGCACATAATTTGAATTTCATCATGAACCATTAATACTTGTTTCCAATCTTCACCATGAATAAGCCCTAAATTTTTCTCAATGTTTGCATGAGTGAAAACAACAACTTGTTTCATCAATAAAGCACCTGCAGATTGCAGCAGTACATTTAAACCTTTAAAGGCAGATCGACAGTGAAGAATGCGGTTGTCAAGACCAATTAAATAACCTCGTTCATGAATTGTAGTTTCAACTTGATTCTTTAATTTCTGCAAAGCAGGAACACCTTTCATGAATGAATTAATTGCAGTTTTTCCTAGCTCAGTGAGAACTATTGTATTTTTTTCATTCGGATCAATAATGTTTCCAGCTTTTGCTGAGCCGCATCCATACAACATTCCATAAAGTAAACGCTTACTAATGTCCCTGGTGGCTACGCCAAACTGTTGTTGGTTATAAGTATGAATATCTGAATCAGGATCAACTACTAAGTTTGCATATTTACCATTATCCCAATGAGCTAAATATCCAGCAAGACATCTAAGCTCTAAAGCTTTTGCATCAACACCAACTAAATCCCAGCCTTGATCTGCATGAAACAGTTCTCTACATTCTTTTCCATAAGGAGAATAACCCGCTGGCACTTGAGCCATGTTTGGCTTCCTGTGACTACAACGACCAGTAATGCATCCATTTGTGACTACATCACCATGCATGCAGCCAGTATCATTATTAACTAATTTGAGCCAAGCATTCTTTCCTTCTGCAAGTTGACCCAAACGTTTTTGAATCAACATGTATTCAGAAAGAAGCTTTGATTCTGAATAAGGGAGTTTTTCTAAGACTTCGTCATCAAGAATCGGATTTCCTTTATCAGTTGTTTTTTCTGGTGTCCATCCATATTTGGACTTAAGTCTTTCAGCGATCTGTTTGCGAGATCCAGGATTGAATTCATTAACAATTGTTTTTGTAAATGGTTGTCCCTTAACATAACCCCTCTTTGCGTTGTTTACTTTAGGAATAAAAGTTTCACGAGTAACAATAGGCTCGAACAACAATTTTAAATCATATTCTAGTTTGTCTTTCTTTGTTCGTAATACATCCACAAGATCAAGACATTTATCAACGTCAAATGGAATACCTGCTCTAATTTGTCGGTTAATGCATATCGCAAATTCATGCTCCAATTCAAAAGACGACACTGGATAGTTTTGATTGGCAATAAACTTAAAAAGTTTTGAGGTGACATTGACATCTTGGATACAGTAATCAAGCATCTCTTGTGAGAATGCAGTAAAGTCTTTGAATTCAGTTTTGTTATCTGATAATCGATATCCCCATGCCTTAAGAGAAGCCGATCCTCTAATGCCTTTTGGGACTGATTCATAATGATTTTCATCAAGTTCAAAAAGAATTTCTTTAGGCCAAATAAGCCTTGTACATACCAAAGTATCTATGACTCTGCCTTTGAATTGGAATTGAAATAATTTTTCAAGGACAGGAAGATCATAGAAAAGAATGTTGTGACCAATTAAAACATCAGCGGAAGCCAGATGCTTAAGAGCATCGTTAATAGCATCAGGCCCATAGCTGTGAGTTTGATTTCCATTGAGATCATGAAGAACAATGCAAAATACTTTTGTTACAGAATCATAAAGACCATCTGATTCAATATCAAATACGTACCAGTTTTCAGAAGAAACGGGCTCGATCTTGAATTGAGAGTTCTTTGCTTGCAAGTTTTTTGTCATTCTCTTTAATCCATTGAAGAATCTTTTGTGCTCCAGACCGATAAGGATGAGCAAAAATCCTTTCGTTTCTAGAAGAAGAGTCTAACTTAATTAAAGAGAAATGGTCTTTATTGCATTTGATTCCATAAGGAATTCCGTCTTCCCAGCAAGCAAGAATGTAGGACACAAAGAAAAAGAAGCTGGATATAAATTACCAGCTTCCTCTAAAAAGTCAATGTTTAAATTTTTTGTTGTAACCTATGTTTTTTCGTTCAGCTAAAGCTTTACTGGCTTCTGTTTTTGCACGTTGAGACCCATGCAATAAAAGTGCGAATGGCTTATCGCCAAAGCAATGGCTGTCATCATGATCAATAGGCAATCCTTTTTCAATTGCATCTTGCTTGCGATAAACTACGTAGGCAATGCGCTTGAAAATATGTGCATACCTGGTAAGTAAACCATCGAGACAGCCGCCAGCTGAAGCAGTGAGATACATGTTATCAGGTATATCATTTTGAGAGTTGATCCAGAAGGTGAGCTGTTTGGTATAAGCATAAAATTTTAAATGAGAATTGTCTTTAGCAGTTTTTAGCCAAGCTTTGAAATAAAGCTCAGACCAAAAATCTCCTGATTCATGAATTCGACACAAGCTGTATTCATTAAAAAAATTATAATGATTTATGTTAAAAGATAAAGTATTTGATATAACATCAATTGTTTTTTGTGGAGTTTGCTCATCATTTAACTGAGTTTTATACAACAAATTTTTAATCGTATTGAAATTATGCCAGCGATTCTTGCGACAAGGAGAACTGATCGCTTCAGACATGGCCGCATAGCAACGATACGATGGCCCCATTGCGTTTGTATTGTTGGGAAGATCTGTAATCTTACCAGAGATAGGATCAGCAAACGTTTTGCAATGACCAGCCGAAGGACAGGTGTAACCTGCTGGTAATGAGAAAATGAGACGACTGTCAAGTTTTGCATTGGACGTTGAAAAGTAAAGCTTGGGAGGTTGCATTTTGAATTGAGTTGAATAAGACTAAATCTAGGACTTACACCAAATGGATGCCTAGCCTTTAGAATAAAAGCACGTTCACCCCACTTGGGGCGCATGCGTAACCAGTGATGGAACGGGCACTGGCTTTCTGGAGAAAGAGCATGTCTACCTGCACTTATCGTGGAGTCTCTTATGAGACTAATTGTTGCATTGATGGCGCATTACTGCGTTATCTAGAAACTGAAAGACGTAAAAGCAAGCGCGAAAGCGCAGAGCTAAAACGTGATTCAGAGCAACACTCAGGCAAAGAAACAATCGTTTAATACATGCCGGGGATCAAACCCCGGCTTTTTATTTATTTAAGTTCTGTTGTCAAGTCGAGGCGTATTAATAGGCATGTCTCCATTGATAATTTTTCTAATCGTACTTTCAGATACATCAAATTCAATAGAAAGTTGAAACTTAGACATACCTTTTTTATGTAGCTCTATAACTTTAAGTCTTTCATCGGGATTTAATTTACCTATGTATTGTGGAGAAGGAGGAAGAATTTTAGGAAAGGGTTGGTAAGTAGAAAATTTATGTTCACAAGATTTACATAAATGTGAACGTCTAGTACCAAAGTCTGTTTTCCAACAGCTTATTACTTTAGTAAAGCTATTGCATTTAGGACAATCTACTAAGCAATACTTTTGTTTTTTAAATGATTTGATTTGTTTGTTAGTCATTTGCTCTCCTGTTGACGTACAGATTTCTTAAAGTTCTGTTGTTTTTCTAGTTCTTCCAGGGGGCAAATTCTATGTTGTGCGTGTTCACTTGGTTGTTTTAAATGATCCCATTGAATTGAAAGAAATGATTCACGTGATCCACGTTTATTCACTTTAAAAGTTTTACCAACAACTGTGCCTATTCTTTGAATGGTTTTAAATGAAATTGCAGCCCTGGAAACACAAGGCTTAATAATAGGACGTTCAGCAACTCGGTCACCAATTTCATAAATGTGTTTTGCTTTAGTCATTAGAAAATAAAAATAGAATTAAAGCCCCAGGTTTGCTGGGGCAAATAAGAACAACGTGTAAAGGCTAAGCTGGTTGAGCTGTAGTATCTAGTGATTGACTTGATTCATTATATTGGTTTATTTTGTCGAGCATTTCAACCATAAGTGTTGCTTGCTTACTGGTTTGATCCATGAACAAGCTGACTCGATCTGCATCCATAATATGAACACGACCATTTGGTTCTGTGTATTTAAAAGAACCATTAGGTTGAGGTTCCCCCTGTAGCGCTAACGCTTCAGAGTTACGAACATACATTATCTGAACATTGTGATAATCCTGTAAACCGGATTGATCTGTCCATGTTGCACCTATGTTGTAACGACCACATGGTTCTGCATAGGCATGTATCTGAGGAATAAGATGCTTAATTAAGCCGATCATAATAAAGTTGAAGTAGATTGAACAAGGGTGAAGAAGAACTACGTCAACCCCAAGGGACTCGGAGTTTTTGTAGTTTCCTTCGAGTGGCAAGTGAATCCCAGTGCAGCTTGATCACTGTGTTGGGACGCCCTTGCCAATGCCTGAGGCGAGACTTGAACTCGCACGACCATTGCTGGTCAACGGATTTTAAGTCCGCAACGTCTACCAATTCCGTCACTCAGGCTGGACGCTTAGCTTAAAGCTTTTAAGTCCGACTCGATAGCGTCTTCTTCATCTTTTAACATAATGTCAAGGTCAAGAAGATCTAAAACATAAACAGTTTGATTTGGACCAATAATTCTGAACGAATCAACAATTAATTCGATGCGCTGATAATCTGGTTCATAATATTCAGTAAGGATAGTTTCGGCTTGACTATATCCTTCAAGGTCGCCTGTAAGTTGACATAGAATATCTGAAGGCATATTGTCTACAAAGTGTTCAACAAGGGTTTCTTTAACTCGATCCCAGTCGTTTTCTGGAATTGCCATGACAATGTCATTGACAAGATCCATGTCAATTGTTTCGTTAGACATATAGGAGCACATAAGTGCTCCTATAATAACTTATTACTCAAGCAAGCTGCTTCTCTCTTTCTTGCAATGCCGTACTGAATACGCTTTGCAATACCTCACGTTGATCTTGTGTTAGACGTTTGTTGTGTACGTCTGTCATTTGAACAACCTTCATTATGCCATTGTCAACATTAAGTTGAATGGTGTAACGAGGTCTGCCTTCAATCATTGCAAGCACAATCAAATGCTTGAACTTTTTGATACCTTCTGCGTAAGAACTACTACCAACACAGTTACGTACTGCTTTGCCCCACTTTGATAATTGATGTGTATCAATGGGCTGGATGAACGTGAAGTTATTTACCTTAATTGGTTGAGGAAATAACTTCTGAGGAAGATCAATTTTTGGATTCGTAATTTTCCAAGTCTCACCCATGACATGGTCATGCCATTCATCAATACGCCAACGACGTGGCATTGGATCAAGCTTTGTTTCGTCTTCAGATAGTCTATTGTTATACTCTACGATCTGATCAACCATGCGGATTGTATCTTCAAAGTCACGCCAATAGTAACAAATACGCTTCATGTGTTCGTCAAATGTATACCGGTATCCTCCTCTATTTTTATTGGAATCTTCTACTGATACAGCATGGAACTTACTAAGCATGTTCAAAAATGATTCAACAGATAGATGTTCTTGTATCCAAGCTATTCCACCGTGAACTTCACGACGACGAGTATTAAAACTGGTTTCTACAAGTAAATCGTAACGAGAGATCAAAAAGTCAACATTGATATCAGGGTAAAGATTGGTAATCTCGCGGCAAGTCTGTAAAAACGAACTAACTTCACCAAATGGTGCACTAACATCGAACACTGATGCATGGTCACCTGCCTTATCAAATGCTAGCTGCATTGCATTACACATCCAGTTAAGTTTCTTACGAAACCAAGGGGTCTTAACAAGAGCTTTCATTCCTGGTTGATCTTTAACCAACACACTATCTTGAAAGACTTTTATCCAATAATCAGATGTGTTCCTGTATACAGCAGGATTTACATAGGGCCGCACATTGCTAGAGCGTTGTGAATAAAGGCAATGAGCAATCGAGTTACCCCCTGGTGTGGTACGTACCCATATTCCAGCTCCAGAGTAATTACGATCATCAGACCACTGAGGCACACGTTCTCTTAGTACATCAGATACCTTAGAAATAGCATTCGCCATATTATAATTTCTGCCATAAGTGTTAATGCAATGAGTGTCACATGAACCACGCCAATAATAACCGGTATGACCATCATTGATTACATCTTGAGTAAAGAATACAGTCTTGTGTAACCACTCAGTACGACCAATCTTTGTTTGGTTAAATTTTTCTACGTCATAAAGAGGATCATGAGGCTTCTTAGTATTAAACCAAATATTATTGGTATTAATAACTTTACGTGCTGTTTTGTTGTTCTTATAAGCAACAGACATTCCATACCAATAATCTTTAGAGTCCTTTGGTACCCAAAATGAAATCCACATCTGTTTGTAGTAGTACAAGATAGCGCAAGGTTCTGATTCACCTAGCTCTTTAAGGCGTTTAAATAGATGAAAAGTATCCCTTGTCGAATTTGCATTGATTCTATCAATAGCCGCTTGTTGATCAGTAAGCTTAATGATATCCTCTGGAATCAAACCAAGAGAGATAACATTACCACGAGGGTATTTTGATTTTTTACGTTTCGGGTTAGCGTTTTGCTCTTCTTGTCTTGCTAAAGCTTTAAGCGTATTGTCGTAGTTAACAACTTCACGCTTGATTTGAGAGGGGAGTTGGAAGTACATGAATTTAAATAAAGTTTGGTTGTAAACCTAGGACTTATGCAAGTTTAAAAACTTACTGCCTAGATGGGTTGAATTAATTCAATAACTTAACACTTCCCAATTTAAATCTAAATTGGAAATGTATTGAATTTGATCGTATTGTGTGCCATCAATTGGAGGAGGCATAGCCTCAGGCTCTAGCTCAAATGAGCTGTCACATAACGCAGGTCCGTATTCTTCTGGAGAAGAGACGTCTGCTGGATGATACCGGGCAGGAATGGTCAGAACAGCATCAGCAATAATTGCACTGACTGTCCAACAAGTAGTTCCATCATCATGGGTTGAATTTAATTCAATTGAATCAATTTCTATAATTCGTGTCATGCTTTTGCATCCGATTCGTTGAGAAGAATAGTAGCCAAACGATTAAGATATTTGTATTCAATTGAATCAATCTTAATAGGATTATCAGACTCTTGTTTTATAGAGTACAAGGTAGAAATTGCAAGCAATACACCTTGGCACATTGATCTTGGATGAAAACCAGTTTGAATGCACTGGTTGACATCTTCTTTTAAGACGTCAATTGTTTCTTGTTTCAATTGTTGTTTCATGAATTGAATTAAAATTGAACATGAGTAGTTTAACGCCTTGCTCAGGGCGTGGTGTTATCTAAGTAACGACCAAAGGAACCTCGTAGTGGAGTGTAAACAATCTTACGTTTTTTCCTGTAACCAATAGCTTTACGTCCATTTGGTAAATAAATCTTTTTACCATTGCGTAAGTAGTAAATACCACCACGTGTACCAACATAAAACTTTGTTTCAGGATCCAACTTCAGATCAGTCATCAGTCCACATGTCAGGTTTACGCTTGTACTCAGGCAGGTCTGGTGTTTTAAAATTATCCAGACTTGGAAGATCATAGCGCTTTGCAAGCCCAGTCCCAGGAAGAGACGTGGTACCTCTTAGTTTTCCATTTTGTAAATTAACATTAATGGTTTGAGAAAAAGGACCAAGCTTAAATGTCTTGGTCCATGACTTTACTCCGGTCTCAGTGATATTGAAACCAAAGATCTGCTTATCAAAATTGAATGCAGATTTTTTACGTGTCATTTTAAATGTTGATACACATAGACAGCACCTTCCCAAATGATTAGTTTTCGATAAAAGGAGGCCAAGCATAAGATCCATTTCTTGGTTCTTTCAACCGAAGATTTGCTCGGGACAAACGATTGATGAGTTTCGTTCGAGCTTCTATCCCCCATGGCGTCATGTCATCAATGTTTTGTCCTTCCAAGGCATCTAAAAGGATGGCAATTTCTCCTTTAACGAGGCCAAGGGTTGTCTGTCCAATTGAGTTTGTCATTTGAAATGAAGTTGAAGGATGCGATAGTCTAAAGCTTCTTTAGTCCAAGAAGAATTATCAACGATGTAAGACTGAAGATCTTTGATTTTTAAATCAAGATCTTGCTTGTCTGTTTCTTCAAAGGTTTTAATACCTAAAACAGACTGGTCGAGGCGTAACATATAATCTCTTATCAATCCATCTAACTTCATCAAAGATGACGCCATAGAATCTTTCTTTAATTTGTTGTGATCCAATGGCTCTTCTTTTTGATTGCAATAATCTTGAATGTGATCATAGTCAATCATTGTTCAAATCCTCCATGAGTTGTGCTTTGAATTGTTCTTTAATATGCTCTGGTATCTCAGAGCCATCTACTGACTGGCAAAACATTTCACCAGTTAATGGGTTTATAAAACCACCAACACCTTTGATACCAAGCTTACGCATGGACGCATTGGTCTTGGCAGTAAACTCCATCATCTTTAAAGTAAAAGGATCTGGAGTGTTGTCAGGAACAAGATCAGACATTGAGTTTAATTAAAGGGTCAAAATAGGACTTACATTGCTTCTTTCTATGCTATATGCATAGCGAATACAAATGCCTATGAATTAGTTTAATTTTGATTTAAGCAAAACTTATATGCAACCTTCAATGCTGAATTGATCTTTTGATGCTGAAATGACATGAGCTTGGTATTGAGCTTGAGTTAAATTAGAGACATGAATTAGATCTTTATAGTTGGACATCTTGCAGCATTTAAGATGATAGATCTTGCGAGGATCATAGTCATTTTCTTGACACCACTCTTTTAAGTTAGAAACTAAAACAGTAGTGCCATCATCTTTAGTAAGCAGCCAATACTTACATCGATGTTTGTTTTTGCTCATGGTATCTATAACAGCCTTATTACTTGGTAGCGGCTGTTTTCCATGGAGGTATGGAGGCTGAAAGATCAGTCTTTAACAGACGATCAGAGATGTAATAATACGATTGATCATCGTAATGAAACCACATTTCTAATGCTTCGACTGCTTCTGCTCTAGTGTCACATGTTTGTACAGTGACTGTTGTTCTTCTTTTCGCAACCGTTGAACGACGGTTGATGTAGAAGGGATTGATTCTTTTAGTTGGCATTTAGAACTTAAGTTGACGGGACAGCCAGCGAGCCAAAGCCATACGCAGGCCTGGAGCCTTAACAGACTCCATGCGTACGTAGTATGGCTCACCGAGAACGCAATGTACTAGACGATGGGTCCCAGTGTTGCATCTTTTAATCATGAATCTTTGTGTCTGCGTGGATTAAACTTTTCTGGAAAGGCTTCGTAAAGCCTTCGCTTAATCATTGGATCTGCAGCGTAGTATGCCTTAGCCAAATAATAAGCACCATTGCCTTCAGTGCCTTCAGTCATAGCTTTTAAATGGGTACCTTCCCATTCGTCAAAAGAAGGATAGTCAGTCATGAAATAAGTTGCAATTGAATATGAGCAGTTTATAGACATGCTCAGGTCTACTGTTTTAACAGTAATGAGGACGTTCAGATGGGAATGGTTCTGCACACCCACATCCAAGGGTAACGCGAAGAGCAGTTAACCCTCTACTATCGTCTATAGGAGGTTGATCATAAAGGTCCAGGTCTTGAGTAAGTTCCAGAAGTCGGTTGATGCATTGTTTCTTCGAAAAGATACAATGCGTTTGGTAAGGTATTCCTACCTCGTACCACCATCCTCCTTCCTCAGGTCCTCCATACTGGAGATGAACGTTGTGTAAATGAATAGATCTAGGATCTTCTCCATCAAATTCTTTTGAGTAGTTATATATCTCGATCCAATATCGAGCTGCTCCTGTGCGAGGAAAACGCTCAATCATTTGCTTGAGTTTGTTCACGAAATAAGGTGCAATTGAATATGAGCAGTTTATAGACATGCTCAGGTCTAACGATTACCTCCAGCGGTCGAGTTCATCACTGGCACTAGGAGTGTTAATATCTACATCTATATATCTTTGCATTAAGGCAAGAGTATGCCCTACTGCATCAGGATCATTGAGAGCTTCAGCCAAAAGATCTTTGGCGGCTTCTTCTTCATCTTCTCTTTCTTGTTCCCATTCTTCACGCATTGCTTGTTCTTTTTGATAAGCAATGTCAGCAAGAATTTCTGCATCCTCCTGGCGGAGGTTTCGCATGAACATGTCGAAATCTTTCATAGTAGCCATATTGAATGAGTTGGAATTGGACAATAGCAGTTTAATGTCAGTGCTAAGGACAAGCAGTGCTTGTAACTGTTGTTGATAGACAGTCGCAAAGGATTGCTTTACAAGCTGATACTGAACAGTACACCAAGATATAATCTCCTGGCGGTGTTGATACACATAGACAGCGCCTTCCCAAGTTAGTTGAGAAAGCATGATGACCAATGTCACCAGATGTATTAACAGCCACCTTAGAGGTTTGTGTAAATACATCCAGTAGAAGGTTCCGACTGCGTAACCTACTTGGTAGGTACGTTGAATCATGGTTGCCAAAAAGTTCAGTGCAACCAAAATTGTTGCAATTGAAAAGATCTCGCTGCCCATTGCATAAATGCGTAGGGCCGCAGTGATGATGCTGTCAATGTGAGACAGCAATTGAATTGAATGAATCATTAGATTACTCCGTAAAATTGAATTGATTTGTGCCACCACCAGATGTAGAGGTTTGGTGATGGCAAGGCCCCTCAACAACTTTTGAAGTTGCAGCATCACGCTTACGTTTCTCCCGCGCCAGTTCTTTACACCGACGCGAGCAATAACGCTTGAGAGGTTGAACAGTTGTGGTAGTACCTCCACAGTATTGACAAATACATGAACGATAATGAACAGGCATGCTGTCAATAGATAAGGGGGGTACCTACTCTAGTCAGGTTTGATCAAGTCGGCAAGCTTGACGCGAACTTCCTTGATATAATTACCAACTTTAATGTTGGCTTTACTGAGTTCATGCAAGAAAGCTTCTTTAGATTGATCTTCTTGCAGATACTGACCAGCTGAAATAAAACAGTTGGCTAAAGTTTTTCTGAACATCAGCTTGCTTAGTTTGCGATGTAACGAATGTGTACACAAGCCTTGGCTTCTATAGGCCAAGAGCGCAATGTTACCAAACGATGCATCTTGGCTTGCTTCATGCACTCATACTCAGCTCTTTGATTAAGCTGAGTTTGCGCAAAAACAGTTGTTCCATAGCCTATGGCAGTTCCTAAGGCTATGGCGACGAAAGATTGAATTCGAGTCATGTTGATTAAATACCACCCTCAGTGGGCGGTAATACCTGCCCAGGGGTTTGCACCCTGGGACTCGCTTGTACGAATCAAGTAGATCAGAAGTCTAAGTCCTGTCCTAGCGGATAATGTTTATACCATTTAGCGGTATTAACATACCCGACCGTTTTGATCTGCTCGATCAACTCAGCGACTTCTCTATGCTCTGGGAGCATGAGAAACAAATGAAGCTTAGGACTCCACTTAAGTAGAATCCAAGTCTGACCAGCTTCATCGACCATGGACTCAATTACTTGAGTCTCTTTGATTTTCCAAACGGTTGGAATGTTGGCGTTGAAGTTAGTAGTAGCCACAGGTTTCTCCTGTTGTGTGTAGGAGCCCATCCCTACGTATTGGGCAATAACTGAGCGAGGGATTCGATCCCTCGGCATCACGCCTGGTCAGATGACCATCTCAACCGGAGACTCCATCATCTCCACAAAGGAGAGGACAGATATCTCGGAGTAGCCACACTCCTCTGGGTGGCCCTCGTAATTATGCTCGACCGAAAGATCGAACGCAACCGAGTCGGCCTCCTCCTTAGAGAAGTGTGCGCTGTGTTGTTGACCGTTGAGGATGACGAAAAACACGTCAGTCGCTCCGAGTGTGCGGTACCCATCTCCGCTGTGGGTAATAACTGCTGGAGGGATTGCACCTCCAGTCCCGCTTTGACGGATCAGTTGGTTTGATGCATTGAGGCATAAACCTCTTTGCCAATCTCGTCATTCGGATCATTACCTTTAATGAACCGATCAACTATTTCAGCCATGCAGGTCTCATGGCTTATTCGTCGTTCACAACAATCTTCAATTGCTGCTTCACGAAGTGAATGCAACACATAAAGAGTGTGACGAAGAGCTTTATCCACAGGAATGTCCTGTTGTGCGGTACCCATCTCCGCTGGGGGTAATAACTGACCGGGGCTTTCGAAGCCCCAGCATCACGCCTGTGATCAGTTGGTTGCGTACGCATCATTGCGTCCGAGATACTCTTCAAGCAGCTCATAGAAGTCAACGTCAGCAGTATCTACCCACTTGGAGTAGCTCAGCTGCCCTTCAATCCACCGTGCTACACGAGCACGCTGGTGGTTGGGATCAAACGCAACAACTCCAGCCATGTCCAATACATCGCTGAGGTCAAAACCTGCGTAAGCTTCCCAACCCATTGCTTTCGCTTTCTTCCAAGCTTCTTTAGCCAGTTGATTTGTGGTCATGGATTAACTCTATAGATGCGGTACCCATCTCCGCTGGAGGTAATACCTGGGAGGGGAGTCGAACCCCTCCTACACCAGATGAAGTGGAGTTACAATAAATGGACATAAGCTTGGACTTACATCAGCAAGCTGAATGCCAAGAACCCAGTGATACCAAGGGATTTGAGCCACAGTTAGTTACAGTACACTTGTGCAAATCCCCCTTGTTTGTTGAGGGAAGAAATCGCGAGCGCGAATTCCCAGAGGTTTCTGTGGAAAACGCAGCAGATAATTGGCGTATTCCCTCCAATCGAAGCAGGTAAGTTACGCTGCCGCTCCTTCAAGCTAACTTCGCCCCCTTTCTCTCGCTCTTCTTACTCTCTTACCTCCAATCGAAGCAGGTAAGTTCAATTACTCTCGCTACATTCTCTCCCTCATTGCCCACACCACCTCCACCCTTTTTTTTCTATACAGATAGGGCGGCGGATAGGTAGTGGGAGAAGGGTCAGGAAAATTTTTTCCCCATATTGGGTGTATATAAGGCCGTTTTTAGGTAAATATGCTTATTAACCGGGTACCAACCCGGTTTAAATGCAAAAAAATGCCCCGATTACTAGAATCAGGGCTATAAATTAAAGATTTTCTTAATAATTAGGGGGTGTTGATGGGTGATCCCTTGTGAAGGCGTTTATTATTGGCCTTTTTTTCGTTGATATCGCTGTGTAGCGGTCACTGCTTTGCGAAATGCTTCCTCATTTGGAAGTTCATAGGCTAATTCCTGTTTAGCGTCCGTAATAAAATCACGTACTTCCAAGGAATCTTTACCTTCACGTGCCATTACGAGCGCACGATCTTTAATTGCCTCTAATCCTTGGATTCTTTTTTTCTTATCTTCGTTATCCATCCGAATGATCTTGTTTGTTTCTTTAATATAGCTGAAGTAGTTCTACGTTTAGAATGTGAATACGAATGAATTTAAATATAGATGGATCGCGCATCTTACGAGGCTGGATTTAGAGCTGCACAACAGGCACCACAACAAGATAATTCGTTTTTAAATGCTCTTGGTGTTGGAGCCCTGGGAGCAGGTGCAGGTATTGCTTATGGAAGAAGGCGTGATATTAAAAAAGGTTTTCAAAACTTACTTGCACGACGAGATGCACGTGATAAAACTGTTGCTCAATCTAGAAAAGAAAGACCTACTGGCGTTACGGTAACCGATTTAAGTGGTGTTGATGTAGATTCCGTCAGGACAGCGGCTAAATATAAGTCAACTTCTGGAGCTGAAGAATCTAATTTCCCTGTACAAACATCTTATGTAGAAGATCAAAAAGTACGTGGCGCATCAGATGCTTCAATTGCTGGTGCAGGCGATACCGTTAATCGTGGTTTGGCCAATGATCAACTTGGGGGAGCAAGTCCCGAGCAAGTTGCATCGAGTACCGAGCAAGTTGTACCAAGTAGTGAACAACGTTCTCAGGTTTATGAAAAAGTAGCTGCAAAGCCAACATCTGATCTTCCCCCTGTGTCTCGACCACAAGGTGGTATTGATCCTGGAACAATTACTGATCCAAATACAGGAGAAATTTTTAGTTCAGGCCAATCTCCATCTACCGCTAAATCAGTTGATGCAAATCAAATTGCAAATGAACAGCTTGCTAAAAAGGTGGATGAGTTATCCAATCAAATGCGAGCCGATAAACAAGAACAAAAGATAGACAAAGCAATTGAAAAATTTGAAAAAGCAACAGATGATTTGAAAAGTAGAGATTTTCTTAGCAGACAACTACAAGACCGTGGTTATGTTGCCCCTGGAACAGCAACACCAGGTAGTGGTTTTAAACAGTTTAGCCAAGAAGCTGACCAAGTAAGTCGTGAAGCAGTTGAGGCAATTGACACCGATGCTCCTAAATCTTCTGCTCCTGTTGCAAGTCAAGCGACTGAGGCAATTGACACTGGCGCCGATCAAGAGGCAATGCGTGTTTCACGTACAGTTCAACGTGATCCAGGTGAAAACTTAGCTGAGTTTGAGCAAGTTCAAGATGGATTAGAGCAACGTGGTGCATCTCCTGTTCAAGCTGCTGATGCCGCTGTTGCAGTTACCGAAGGAAATGTTGCATTTACTCAGACTGATCGGCCTTTAAGTGAGTCATCTGCAGCTCGTTTTCTTGCCGCTGAACGAAATGAGATTGCTTCACAACTTG
>MDSW01045573.1_pt1 | contig 20636 bp, 27 predicted proteins | sample 811171 | NCBI WGS metagenome assembly MDSW01 (sample SAMN05326641, study PRJNA326480) | marine metagenome | isolation source: seawater | place: Atlantic Ocean: North West | collected 2012 | reverse complement strand
GACGGCGGCGGTGGAAGCAGGAGGAGGGGGAGGAGGTTTCTTTCGTGACATCAGCGAAATAGATGATGTATCAGATGAAGAATACTAATGCTTTTATAGTACTGACGAAATTAAATAAATAATGAAATTTGAAAACTATGTTAAAAAAATAATTTAAACTATGACCCACTAATGGTTTAAATTATTTTATATGTCTAGTTTTTTTTTTTTTCGTAATTTTCTTTTAATAGAATGTTTCTTTTTTTCGTATTTATAACGTGTGTTCCTCCTTCGGGAATAAACACTCGTCTTTTGCTTCTTTGTACGACGTGAATTCTTTCGTCGTAATCTTCCGCCGCCTTGATTGCCTTCGTACAATAACTCATACGCATCTTGGATTCTTGTGAAATTAGCAGCATCGCCGCCGCGATGCGGATGATGCATCCTCGCCAATTTGTAGTAAGTCTGCTTTACTTCGTGTTGACTGGCGCTACGGGGTAGTCCCAATACTCTATACGCTTCCTCCTTACTCATTCCCCTATTCCCTGCTTTTGCTGACGCCTTCGCTGCCTCCGCGCGTATAGCATCGGTTTTCAATTCCTCCGCCTTCTGCGCCGCCACCCGCTGCCTCGCCGCCTCATTCTCCGCTTCCTCCCAAACCTTATATTTTGGACCCTTTTCATTCGTTTCGTTCATCTCTGTCATCGCCGCATTTCGCAACTGTTCCAAATTCGCTGCCGCTCCTCCTCCCCCTCCTCCTGCTGCTCCTCCTGCTGCTGCTTCCTGTTCCCGCTGCTGTCTTGCTGCTGCTTCCTGTCTCCGTTGCGCCTCCGCTGCCGCTGCCTGTCTCCGTTGCGCCTCCGCTGCCGCTGCCTGTCGCCGCCGCCGTTGTGTCGCCGCCTCGCGCTCCTGTCGCCGCTGCTCCTGTTCTTGTTGCCACCGTTGCCGTTGTGCTGCCGCCTGCTCTCGCTGTCGTTGTGCCGCCTCCGCTGCCGCTGTCTGCTGCCGCCAGGTATTCTCGCTGACGCCGCCGGGATAGTAGTTGTAACCCGCCGCCGTGCCACCGCCTCCGCTGCCGCTGTCTGCTGCCGCCCGTTCCCACCAAGAGGTCCGCCCCAGTCCCCGGCTCCTCGGTGCCTGTTGTTCTTGCTCCCATTCCCCGCCATCTCCGCGAGATCTTTGCCGTAACCCAGGGCGTTCATGGGGAGATGTTGGTAGATCCCCCCCGCCATCTCCGCGATATCTTGGCACTTCCCTTTCCGCTTGCATTTGCCTCGCCATTACCGCGTCATCATTTACTTGCTTCTGACGCCGCTGGCGCTCCTGCTCTTGGTGCTCCTGCTCTTGGTGCAATTGCCTCGCCATCGCCTCGTCATCATTTACTTGCTGCTCCACCGCCTGCCGCTCATTTACTTCTTCCTCTTCGGTAGCAATAAATTGTGAATAAATTCTCAATGTGCGATTTCCTCCTGTAATAATGCTATCCTGATCTAATTGTACGTAAATCCTTCCATCCTCATCAATTCCAGGAGGAATGATCGTACCAGAGCGTCCATTTATCCAGTTGAAACGCCTTTCGTTAATTCCATTTATTCTCACTCGTGTGCCAATAAGTGATCGTCCCAGCATCAATTCTTCTGCTGACGCTCTTCCTTCAACTGCCTGTGCTTCTGGTCGTAACCCCGCAACACAATTGTAACAAGTTTTCATACCTCTAGTACAAGCACTATGAAACCTGTGCCCGCACGGCGTTATTTGTATCGTGGGTTCATCATTATCAAGTGAATCCCAGCAAAATCCACATTCACTGTTGGGATCAAAATCGGGTTCCATGTATATTATAAGTAAATATAATATTGCTATTTACAATAGTATTAAACAAATCGTTTGTATATAGTAATATGGATTTAGTTATAAAAAAAGATAACCAAAACCCTTTTTTTGGTGATTTAGTTTCTATCATGAAAAATAAAGAATTTAGAGAATTATATGAAACCTACTTTACCGATTGGAATGAAATACAAAGTATGGTATTTTTTATGAAGTTGTACTCTACAATTGAATACGAATACCAAGAACGTTTTAACCAAACAATTAGCGAGACCGATATGAAAAATATGCTCCAAAATGTTATGACTAACAACGTAACGCGAAAATATGCGCTTGAATTATTTCAAGAATTTAAGTTCACTAAAGATTATCAAAAAACAAAACAATTTAGAACTTTATTAGATTTTAAAAAACCTCTTGCTATTACTAATTTTGTAAATAATTTGTAATATATCGTGATATATGACGACAAGGACACGCACAAATATTTAGTTTGCATACAATTTCTTCTATCGTATCATTGTTTTGTGGATAAATGATATTTTCCGTAAGTGAACTAGGACGGTTCTGTAGATGTCGCAAACAACATTTACATGTGCTTAGCACGTGAAATATATGTTCTGAATCGTGTTGTAAATAGTCATATAATAAACTATACGTTTGGTTAGGTGGAGATTTTTTTTTGTTGTATATCTGATGTAGAATTGCGTGTTTTTGTAAGCGTTCTTTATCGCGTTTAGTGGAACAAATATGAGGAACCATATATTCCATGATCTTAATACGAACGTCATGGGGTAAACAAGTAAAGTTCATTATGAATACTAATTTATGATAATTATACGTATAAGTATCAATTTGTGAGTTCACTTATTCCTGTAGAAAAAAAACGATAATAATGCATCATACATTTTAATCTTAGTACAGGTGATATAAGTCCCCACATTCTACGAATGAGATATAGTTCCATTTTATCATCGGTAAGAGGTATGCGCCAAACAAATTTTTTAATATAGGATATATCGCGAATCTTTTCGATTTCGTATAAAAAATGAGTTATGTTTATTTTTAACAGTCTATGTATTCCTTTTTTATCGTCAGGATGTTCGCGATAGACTTCATAAAACATTCCAAACATTTTCGTTAATGTTAAATGAAACGTTTTAATATCTTTTAATAACTCAGGTGATTGAGGAGTGTATGTGTATGGAATAATGTATTTATCTATAATTTCCTTTGGAATTTTAGATAAATCTAAAGTCATTTAATGTATGATAGAAAAAAGTTTTAAATAATAAACTGTAAAAAAAAATTCATGGATTAAAACCCATTCTCGCTCCCATTGGTCTTGAATTATATTGACTGGATGACGTTTGGGTAAAAATAAAATTTCGTTTAACGTTGTCCCATTTATATTCGTTTACGGTTCCTTTCCTTATCAGGAAATTAAATATATCCCGAATTAAATACTCTTTGAAACCCTTGATCGGTGGATTTATTTGTTGATTACCTTGTGCGAGAGCAGAGATCAGATTTCTCAACTTAGTCCGTCCCCGCCCCGACATATCGGTGAAGTATAATGAATCCGCATTATGATCTTCAAGAGCCGTATTAATTTCTCTGACTAGATCGTTTACATTGTATCCCCTACTTTTCTATATTTTCTTATTTGTTTCTTCTTCATATTACGTTTCTTTTGTTGTGATTTTGTTTTACGTCTTGTATGCCTGCGGTGTTTTGTATGCCTGCGGTGTTTTGTATGCCTGCGATGCTTTGTGCGACGGCGGTGTTTTGTACCGCCTCCCTGTACCCTGGATTGCTGGCAATTATTTAAGTTGCTTTGACATTCTCTTAACTGTGTTCTTAAGTTATGTATGTTCTCATCTGCCTCTCCACCGTGGTTTATTTCTCCCACTAGTCGTGCGACTGGTATTAGTTCCGCCTCCGCCTCCGGTACATTCCCCGCGTTTACAGTCGTCGGATATACGCTACCGGTGGATGGAACCACTCGAGATGCTGCTATCCTTATCCCCTGCCTTATCCCCTGCCTTATCCCCTGCCTTCTTCCCTGCTCCTGTTGTTGTTGTTCCCGAAGTCGGGTCATTGATCTGACACGCCGGTTCATACTTATATAATAAACAAATATATTATTCTAAATTTTCGTTCCCATTTTAAAAATACATCATAAATTGATTCTCAATAATATTTATTGTCTAATGTATAAAACATTATGGCGTCTAACGGAACTCTTATTGCTTCTGAAGTAGTTCAAGTAGGCGGTCCTCATTTTAAAGGCATTGTAAAACATGCACGTGCCAATGGGTCAACATTTATTCCAAATGTGTTAGAACATACGGACCATCCTGTAAATGATTTATCTGTTAACAATTGCGAAGTGGTATCTAAACATGAAGGTAATAAATTGTTAGAAGTGCGAGTATCTGATGATAATCCGAATGGTTTTAAAAATATAAGTAAAGAAAATAGTAGTAATCCATTCAATATACATCATGAAAGAGAAGGTCATATGGATAATGCGGAAATATCACATTTTGGAGGAGGTATAAAAAATGCAGGTATAAATATATGCAATATGTTGGAATGGTATACACGTGAAAAGGATGGTACTTGTTGGAAAGTTATATTCAATGTTTGTAAACAGGTAATGGAATCAGATCCAAAGTTGTCATTTCAACCTAATATAGAACGCATTACTTATGAAGAATATAAACGATATCATCCATATGAGCAAGGATCTAGTGCAATATTTTACAATATCCTACCTATGTATGAAACAAAATCTAAAGAAATGTTTACTCAGGAAATCCATAAAGAAATGACAGAATCATACAGAGGAATTCTTCAAAATAGAGGAATTCTTCAAAATAGAGATAATTTTAACTTTAGTGTTAATGGTATATCTATTACAGCAACCCCCTATATTGATGAACATCCAATGATAAAACCTTTAAATCGTACAGTAAAAATATTTATTATGGAAAATGTTGAAAAAGACCAGTTTATATATACAAAGAGCAATATTTATGATATTATTACTTATCAAATATATAATAGAAATACTAATGTACTTGAAAAAACTACATTGAATAAACTAAATAAAACTATTAAATTAAAAATTGACGAAGGATATATATACGTACATAAAGAAAATCACTACGAAGAACATAGTATTAAGTGTTTAAGTACATTTACTAAGTTTGCTGATGAAATAGAACTACCTAAAGGAAATATATACATAGAAAGATGTGGACGTCTCTATGGTAAAATACCAAAACAAGCGCATCACCGTGAATATTATACAAATACTATTGTATCTATGTCTTCAAAAGATATTATATGTGAACTAGGATTAACACACTATAAAAAGATAATTCCAAACCCAGATTCTAAAATTTATAGAGTAACTATGAAATGTATTGAGTTTATTACTAATGGAAAAAATGGATTTAACGCAGATACCACTACAGAAACGTTTAAAAAACTAATGTCTAAAGCAGCAGAAGCAGGTATAGATACATCTAGGGTTAAAAACGAAATAGAGGAAAAGAAGGAAAAGAAGGAAAAGAAGGAAAAAAAATCAAAAACAACTACAAATCAAACAGTTAACGCTGTAGTAACACCAATAAAAAAACAGAAGAACGCAGCAGCGCAGCAAGAGGAAGAATACCTTCATGTTGCTCACACACTCGCCGCCGTGGACAACAGCGTTCACCAGCCGAACTCGGCACCTCAGAAGGGGGGAAAGATGAGCGGTGCGCCGCAGGCGACGGAAAATGAAGATGGAAATGGAGATGGAAATCTACTCCAATTAAGCGATACAGAAATTAACGAGGTAATATCTACAGAAGATGATGGGTCCACATCCCCAGTAGAAGAGGATGGGTCTACACCCCCAGCAGAGGAGGATGGGTCTATATCCTCAGCAAGCGATTCAGATGAGAAATCAGCAGAAGAGGATGATGCACCATCAACAAACATTTCGATGACTGTAATTGAAACTGCGTCGGGTATAGGCGAACGTCTTGAACCATTTCAGTTAACTGAAACAATCGAACAGACTATGCCAACACAAAATAAAGAACAAGCAGAAGAGGACGGGACCACATCCCAATCAAGCGACCCAGAAGAGGAGGAGGAGACAGGTCCGGAAAAACAAGTTAAAAAGTTTGATATATTTGATGCGGGATTTAATAATCCTTCTGTGCCTAGTATTCGTTCAAATCCCATGACAGACCGCCAACTTGGAATATGGCTCGATGATATTACAAGAAATCAAAACTTTACACAATGGCTTAAGACCAAAGGAAATAATCGCAATATTACGGGATTGGGTAAACCTGTTAACGAAATTAATAATATACTTAGGAATCTATATCCTCAATATATAGAATCACTCAACACATCTCAAATTACATCTTAAAAATATCATAATATACTATATAATGATATCAGTTACAAAACAAGCGTGGAAAAAAATGGATACTATCATACAAAAAGCGCCTGGTGCGCCTGGTTTTTTATTTGGTGCCAGTGGCGGCGGATGCAATGGGTTTAATTTTGATTTGTCGGTGTTAACCAATGATGTTTATGAAAAATTAAAGATAAAAAAACCTAATAGTGTTTCCAACGGTATTCATAAAGTTTATATAGACCCGTTATCGGAACTGTATTTAATAGGAACAACCATAGATTATCAAATTGAGGATTTTAGTAAAGGTATATATGAAAGTAAGTTTGTTTATGAAGTAGATAAAAAAACTACAGCGACGTGTGGTTGTGGTGTATCCTTTACGCCGCGTGATTTATAAATCCCATTGTTTTTTGGTTCCACCACTATAAGGATATGCATATTCATTATCAATTAACCAATTACTTAGCATATTAGATTGTTTATCGTTAGGTACGTGGTCTGGAATAAAAACATCTATTAATAGTCGTCCATATTTATCAAATTTGTAACATTTTATTCTGACGATTTGATTTAAAAAATGGGTTTTCAATATATCACGCACTTTATATCCCATTTCCTTTTCTTTTAGGTTTTTAGTTCGTAATTCAGGAGTGTCTACACCCATGACTCTACAATTCCACCGATAATAATCTCCTAGAGCATTAAAAACTACATGCATTGTATCACCATCATAAATATATACAATTTTAGCATCAAATTCATCACCATTAAACGTCATATATTCAGTATTTTCCTTAGTTTTACTTTCTAATTCTTCGCTCATATATATTATAATAATATATAACCTTTATATATTTTTAAACTAAACTTAAACCACATTCTTTCATATTAGGTTTCGTATTAGCGTCATATGTTCCTATAATAGTACCTTTATTAGAGCAAATTAGTTTTTTATTATTATCTTTTATTTTAACAGATTTAAATTGAAAATTCGTACAAGGATTTTCATATCCACATCTTAATACTCCATATGCATTATAATGTGTTTTCATTTTTATATTTATATTTACTATAAAGATATCACGAATTTGTACGTAAGGATTTACATGTGGCCATATACCATCTCCAGTACCGTCTGGTTCTTTTTGTTGTTGAGGACCTATATAAATAGGCCATAACAATGCATCATTAGCAGACATATTATAATAGGTTATATTTTCAATAGTTCCTTGTACTGTAGTAGCATCATGTTGATTTCCTGTTTTAATATAAATAAATTTGATAGGATCATCTGCTACTATATTTTTATATACCACATTACGTATGCAATGTTGTTTAGTAGAAGCAACACTTCCAACGCTTAACCCTGCTCCTTTGTATACATAAATATTATCAATTACTATATTTTCCGTACAAGACATATTTATACCATTTAAGGAAGGTGTGTTATAATCTGCTGGTTTGATGCATATAGCATCATCATAATTTGATATCATACAATCGCGTATATTAATATATTTCCCACTAACATCAATTCCGTCGGTATTAAAAGGAAACATATTATGTGGTTCTACCCAAACAGTAATATATTGTATATTTAAATATAGTATATTTTTCCCGTATATATGAAATCGTGGTCCATTTAATAAAGTTAAGTGTGATATATTAACATTTATACAATTTTCTAAATAAAGTAAAGTAGGTCGTTCACGAGAAATTTTTCCATAAAAAAAGTCTTTCCACCAATTATATCCTTGTCCATCAATTATACCATTATCAGTGTTTTGTGTAATAGTTATATTAGTACTGTTCCGTATATCAATTATATTTAAATAACTTTGAGTTTCATTATTAAAATACCATGCATTAATATTATCGTGTACAATTATATTACCATTTAATTCTATAGTGATATTATTAATATTATTTAATATATTATATGGTATAAAATACATGTTGTCATTTTCATTTAAAATAATACGGTCACTTGGTAAAGCATTTTGAATAGTATTATAAAACATAATCCCATTATCTATTGCTATTTTACTAGTTGTACCTTGTTTAGGATGTAAATAAATAGTATTTGCGAAACAAGTATGTATTAGTAAATATAATATAAATATCATTATATTATTTATAAGGTAGTATTTTTAATATCATTAATAAAATATATGTGTAATATATATTATGTTAAAAACTATAAATGATATAAATAATGCTATATTAAATGTAGATAAATCATTATTAAATATGGATACATTACTAATAGATGATAATAATACGAATAATAATATAAAAATGAAAGATATTCGTGCTTTAAAACAAAATATATTAGATATACAAATTGCTATAAATGTATACGAACATAAAAATAAAAATGCAAATTTAAATCAACAACGAACTGAATTAAATAAAGTAATAAATAATATGAAAGTATTAAATGATTATAACAGTTTATTATTAGAGCATTATGAAACAAATTTATTAAATACAATTTCATTAATAAATTTAATATTTTTACCTTTAGCAGTCATAACAGGTTATTTTGGTATGAATTTTATTCATATGGGACCCTTTAAAAATGCAAAAAAAGGTATATACACATTCAAAAACCCAAATATTTTTGTAGGTACATTAATGGTTGTAAGCACTATTATAATGATGCTTACATATTATATATTAAATATGTATAAGAATTAACAATCCGTTGCTCCTGCTATTCCCGAACATTCGTAGGCATAATGAGAACCATAACCGCCTATGATCCAACTGCCTTCTACCATTCCTCCTGCACCAATTTCATCTTCATATATATTTGATGTTTCTTCTATATCATCGTCTTCTAATGATGTTCCACGAACTAGATTTGAATTCAATAGAAATATAATAGTTATTATTGTAGAAAGTTTCATGTTGTTAATACAGAACACTAATATTTATTCTTTATGTGGTTTATCTAAATGCCAATTCATTACAAAACTACTTCCCCAAGTCAATGCTAAAGCAGTCATACTATTAAACGCGTTTGTAGATGTATGTTGTATCCATGTAGCAATTTTACAATGAGGGGCCTGTGACATGATAGGTGTCATAAAATAACCGACAACGGTTTTCGGTGCACAAAATTCTTGATATACTTGTATTGCCGCCCAATGTAATGTAGTCCAAAACATGTATAATTTAACCGCGCTCCATGTTGCGGTGATGGAAGATGCAGTAAATATATCAAGATTATACATTTTGATGATATTATCCTATATAATATTATATCTTTTCAATTTATGTTATATACGTTAAAAAGATATATAAGTAATAACTATATTATAACAATGAATCTAGTAACACTTATTGAAGGTGATTGTCTTATAGAACTAGAAAAATTGCCAAATAAATCTATACAATTAATTTGTATTGACCCACCGTATAATATTGGTAAAGATACATGGGATACTATTTCAAATTATCAAACATTTATGATTACAGTAATTAAATTACTTGAAATGAAATTAAAAGACAATGGTAGTTTCTTTATATTTCATAATGATATGGAAACCATTTCTGAACTAATGATTAATATTAAACAACAAACTAAATTAAAATTCAATCAAATGATTGTTTGGAATAAACGATTTGAGGGTTCACCACGAAAAGGATTTATGGATGGATTTGTTGTGAAAAATGATATGCATACTTTCAATAAAATGGCCGAGTATATATTGTTTTATACATTTGATAATAGTTATAAACTAAAAGAAGCAAGACAACGTCTTAATGTAACACAAATGACTATTTCTCAAGAAATTAAAAGTAAAACTGGTGGAATAACTGGATGGTATAGCAATTTAGAAACAGGTAAAAACCAACCTACACGAGAAACAATAAAACCTATCGAAAAACACCTCGGTCTTACTTATGAAGATATTGTTCCAAAATTTAATAATTTGAAAAATTCTCATAGTGTTTGGAATTATGATATGGCGAAACGATGTCCTGTGCATATAACACCAAAACCAATTGATTTGTTAAAAAATATCATAGCACATACTACAGATGAAGGTGATATGGTGTTAGATTGTTTTGCAGGTTCAGGATCGATAGGGCAAGCATGTGTTGAACTAAAAAGAAAATGTATTTTGATAGAGCGAGAACCAAAATATTGTCATTATATAAGAAGCGTATTACATTTTACATAATTTAATGATACCGGTTTTAATGTCCGACGAGATGAATTATATTGCTCGTCACGCATTCTCGCTAATTGTTTTTTGGAATCTGATGGTGGTATAACAGGACTACCACTAACAAAATAATATTTTCCATCTCGAGCATTAAAATCTAGATCTTTTTTACTCGGTAAACAAAAAAATATTGATAAAAATATTTCAAACCATATCCAGTCTTCCATTATTATACTATATTAATATAATTATTATTAACAAATTTTTCATTGAAATAAATTATAATATTAAACCATATTAAACGAATAACATTATAGATACTTATTATAATGTCGTTGATTGTTGATAAAAATGCAGTAATGCATGATGTGATGAATGCTATAGAAAAACATTATGCGGGGTATGAAAAAAATATTAGTGATATGGAAGAAATTATAAAACAATTGCCAATGGTACAACAATTAATTAAAGAAAATCAAATGTTGCGAAATAAACTTGAAAGTGAAAATATACATTTAAATGTCAATGAAAAAAATGAAAAAAATGAAAAAAATGAAAAAATCTTTAATATTGAAGAAGATATTCATAAAGAAATGGACGCTCATGTTAGTGATATTAAAACATTTCAAGAATTTTTAAATGATACCAATAATGATTTTGAATTAACCCATAAAACGGATGACGAAGAAGAGGCGGCGGAAGAAGAGGTAGTGGAGGAAGAAGAAGTGGTAGAAGAAGATGAAGATGAAGTAGTGGAGGAAGAAGAACATGTGGTGGCGTATGAAGAGGAAGAAGAGGCGGCGGAAGAAGAAGAAGAAGAAGAAGAAGAGGAAGAAGAAGAGGAAGAAGAAGAAGAAGAAGAAGAAGAGGAAGAAGAGGCGGCAGAAAAAGAGGAAGAAGAGGAAGAGGAAGAGGAAGAAGAGGAAGAGGAAGAGGAAGAGGAGGCGGCAGAAAAAGAAGAGGAAGAGGAAGAAGATGCGGTGGAAGAAGAAGAGGAGGATGAAGAGGTATTTGAAGTTATCATATGTGATACACCATATTTCGTTACAAATGAAACTAATGGTGTTATTTATGAATGTACTATAGAAGGTGAACCTGGTGAAGTAGTAGGTAATTATAATAATGGCAGTGCTATATTTTCATAATAATAATAATAATAAGTAAATAATATTAAATAATTAATATTATATATAAATATAATGTCAGAAGCTGTGGCAAATTTCCATTCTCTTTCTGATAAATGGGTCTTTTGGGCCCATTTACCACATGATACTGATTGGACGATGAACAGTTATAGGACACTACTTCAAGTTTCATCTGTTGAAGAAATGATAGCAATATTAGATTGTTTACCAGAAATGTTAGTTAAAAATTGCATGATGTTTATGATGCGTCAAGGTATAAAACCAATGTGGGAAGATAAATCAAATTGTAATGGTGGATGTTTTTCATATAAAATAAATAATAACCATGTAAAGCAAGTATGGGATGATTTATGTTGTATGGTAGTAGGAGAATCAATAAGTAATGATAAAGGATTCATAAAAAAAATAACAGGTATAACTATATCTCCTAAAAAATCATTTTGTATTATAAAGATTTGGTTGCGTGATTGCACGGAACAAAATGTTCGTAAGATATGTGAAATAAAAAATTTATCATCCCATGGATGTTTATTTAAAAAGCATTTAACTTAATCATTTATTATAAATATCGTTTAAATAAACTAAGATCTTTATCGTCATATTTATTATTTGCACGTACTCGTATAGCTTTTAATTTTGTATATCTAATAAATATTTGATGTGTTCTTATAACATTAGTTAGATATCTTTCCGAATGATATGGTTTTTTTACTTTATGTTGTTTATAAAACTGTGTTAAATAATCAATTCTATTACCGTATATTTTCATAACATCATAATGACCGAATGCAATTCTATCATTAAATCCTCCTCTATAGTTACCCCAAAAGGGTATTATTAATATATTATTTAAATGAATGTGTTCTAATATATAATTAACATCTAATTCATTAACATAGTGTAAATCAGGTCGTAAATATATATAATAATCATAAGGTTCTCTATTAGTCCAAAGACTAGTTACTTCTTTTAGACTATTTAATTGTCTTATTGCATTTTTAATACTGTTATAACCATCTTTCCAAATATCACCGTGTTTAAATAACATATTCCAATCAAAAGAATTATCAAATGTTGCTTGATTTGTAATTTTGTGTGAAATAGGATTAAGTAATTTCCATTCTTCTGTATCTAAAGGGCAATTAAATTCTTCACTTCTTTTGTTAGTCAGTCCTTTTAGGTCATATGTATGTAAAAAAACATCATATTTAATATTATGCTTTTCAAGTACTTTAAATATATTTTTTTCAATATAGGGAAATGTATGTTTTAAAGAACGTGTTAAACCAAAAAAACAAATGCCAATTTTATATTGAGGTTTATCCATTATTATAAAATAATCATTTATAATAATATGAATGATATAAACACGAAGGTTACTACAGTAGCTATAATGAGCAATATAAAATGTGTAAATAATAATGTTGATAATAATTGCACCTATAGTGTTCATTTAGACCCAATAATGTTAACACTAGATACTTTTAAAAAAGCCTTTTTTCCATTTAATAATTATGCTCCAAATGAATTTATAGAAATTAGTAAATTTAATTATTATAATGTAAGTAAAAGAACTATTCAAAATGGTAATTGCAATACAATAGACTGTTGCGGAAATACAATAGACTGTTGCGGAAATGCAATAGACTGCAGTGACAATGCAATAATCTTCTATGACAATGTAATAGATTGCAATGACAGTGCAATAGAATGCAGTAACAATGAATGTGTACCATTATCTTTGTATCAAGAAATATTGTCTATGTTTATGAGTTATAATAATATATTAAATGAAAATGCAATAAATCCTAATTTATTGATAACATTTAGTAATAACATATTAAATTATAACAATTTTAAAGATGTACCTAAAGTAATAAACTCATTATCATGGGTTAAGATATTAAACTGGTTAACATTAAACGAAAGTAAAGAACATGTATTAACATTAGAGATAGTGTTTTATTATTATGATCTTAACTTTATGCCATATCCTGTAAAATTCATTTTTTCATATTTTATTTGTTAAATAATTATATTTCGAATATCAATATAGTATATGAAATATAATTATAGTGTTATTATTTTAAATTGGAAGCGTCCAACCAATGTTATGCATATTGTGGATAAAATCCATGATTATTCAGAAATAAAAGAGATAGTTATTAGTAACGGACATCCAAATAATATATTAAATTTTAAACAATTTGATAAAGTAATATGTTATGACGATTCTATTTTCAATACTTTTTATGGGTTAGATTTACGGTTTTTAAGAGGAAGTCATGCAAAATATAATAAACTTATTTTTATGGATGATGATGTATTATTAGAAAACGATAATTTAACAAAGCTGCTTATGCAATATGAGTTAAATCCAAATAAAATAGTTGGATATGAAGGTAGGTCTATGGATCATGATCTTCATTATGGAAAAGTGCCTGCGAAAAGTGTAGAATGTGATATAGTATTAACTAGATTATTAGTATGTGATAAAATATTATGTGAATTATTTTTTAGATGTAAACCGCTTGTAGAAGCAATATATAGGGAAGGTATACCATATGGAAATGGCGAAGATATATTATTATCTTTTATAGCAAAAATATATTATAACATAGATAAACATAGTTTAGTGCATAAACTATATATAACAGAATTACCAAATCAAAATAGTATAAATGCACACCCTAGTCATTTAGAATATCGTAAAAAATTATGTTGTTATTTAAAAAAAAATAAAAAATTATTTAGACAAGTTATTTGTGATAATAAATCAAATATAAATACTGGTATGTATAATAATATTAATAGATCCTCTATAAAATCATTATATAAACCTAATAATAAAATAGGGTTTGGATTTAAGTATACAAGATAATAATAATATAGTAATTTAAATTATAATGTCTAATATTCCAGAAATACCAAAAAATATATTTCAAACACATAAAACAAGAAAATATATACAAAACAATGAAAGATTATTAAAAGCAACAAACTCTTGGAAAAAAAATAAAAATTTCAAGTATCATTTTTATGATAATAATGAATGTGAGGCATTTATTAAAGAACATTTTCCTGAAGTATATGAAGCTTATAATAAATGTCCTTTAAATGTTATGAAAGCAGATTTATGGCGGTATTGTATTATATATAAATATGGTGGTATTTATGCAGATGCTGACACAATAATGCATGAAAAACCAATGTTATTTATTAAACCAAAACAATTAGTTGTAGTACCTGAAAATGACACTCATTTTTGTCAATGGGTATTTGCTGCACCTCCTAATTCACCTATATTAAAATCGGTAATTGATTTGTCCGTAGAACGTTTATTATCCATGAATGAAATAAAAGGAGAGCATGTTATACATTATAGCACGGGTCCTGGAGTATTTACAGATGGTATAGTACTATATTTATTAGATAATTTTAAAGATGTACCTACATCAAAAGAATTTATAAATTGTTATGTTAACAAATCTTATGCAAGGCAACCAGGTAAACAAATGTCAGGGAATATTTACAAATATGAAAATAATAAGATACCAGATATGTTTGTATTTAAACATGATAAATTTCATAAACATATAGTACAACATTTATTTAGTGGTCAATGGAAAGATGGGTGGTGTAAAGAACGAAAAGTTAAATTATGTTAATTGTATATATGGACGCTATACAAATATTTGGACCATTTGGTAGTGGAACAAATCTTCTCGCAAAAATTATTAATAATAATATTAATAAGGATATTAAAATACATGGGGAAGGGCATACACATATATGGAAACATACCATACGTAACTGTCATTTAGAAGATTGTGTTAATAATAATAAAAAAACACTTTTTATCTGTGTATATAAACCACTTTATCATTGGATAGCTAGTATGAAAAAATGTTCGTATGGTATTAAATGGAATAATAATATAACAAGTCCTTGTGAATTTAAAAATATAAAATGGAAAAATATAATAGCAATTTATAATACTTATTATTATAATTATAAGTCTTTAATAGAAAAGTATAAAAATGTTATATGTATAAATTATTATAAACTATTAGACGTCAATAAAGTAAAACAATATATTAATAATAAATTAAAATCATTTGAATTAGCATTAAAATCAAATGATAATATAAGTAACCTATTAAATAAACCTTCAAAGGGACACGGACAACCTGTTAAAAATGTACGAGAAGCATTAGAAAAAAAAAAAAATATAGAAAACAAGTTAAAAAATACAAATGAAAAAAAAACAATGGATGAATTGGTTAATAATTCAATCGTTAGTTTTTTTAATAAACAATAGTATCAAATATGTTCATTAAGTTATGAATAGGTGTTTTTGGATTACCAGGATTATGTAGTGCAATAGGTTTATATTTTTGTCTGTTAACAATTTTTGAATATATACATTTGTGTTTAATAATATAATTTTCTTGTTTTACATTTCTAGTAAAATTCATTACAAATTGTCTTGCTACATCTAATTTTAAAACAAAAGGAAAATTTGAATATAAAAAAACATAAGATAATACATGTTGGTCGTTTATTGGTTTAGGATATCTATGTACCATACAATCATTCCATTTATTTAATACTTCTGTATATAAACAAATTAAATTAGATATTTTACCTATTGAAAATCCGCCATTAATGTTATGCCAGGATCTCTTTTTATATTTTTGAGTAAATTCTGAAATACCTGTCTTTTGTTTTTCGGCACCTAAATATACACTATTATCTAATAATACATAGTCATTATCCGTTAAAGGTCGTTGTATAATTACATCCCAACAATCAGTAATCATAGCATAAGTATATTTATTTTCATTTTTCAATTGAATTAAGGTGTTTAAATATTGTTCTATTCTCCATTTCCAACCTTTCCATTCTAATTTTTCAGACATAATATGATAATCTAAATTTTGATTTTTAACACTAGTTTCCCAACGAATACGATTAGGACATTTTGGTAATTTAGTATCACATGTTAATACTATAATAGTCATATTATATTATTATATTATTTATTTCTTAATTGATAGATTAATTTTGAAAAACCACCAAAATCGGGTTCAAAATACCGTGCTTTATACATATAACACATATCTTCATCTATATTGTTACTGGATTTAATGTCAAATGTTATATATTTAAAATTAGTTAATAGAATATACAATAATTGTTTCAACATTTTAATATTTTTTTTATGTTTATCATCATTAAATATCCATTTATTTTTTTCAATACAGTTACCATAATGAAATGCAGTGCAAAAACTACATTTTTTTATTTTTTTATTTATAACATACCATTTAACTATATTATAGTATTGCTTTTTTAAAAAATGTGGTGTATTAACTACATCACCCGTTCTAAGATGTATTACTAATTCATTTTTGTCAGGTAATGTATCACATTTATAATTATCTATAATAGATATTATATCTTGTTTATAATTAACATTAAAATCATTCATATTGTTATTTGGACTTTTTAAAATATACTCTTTTAATATGCTTCCATCATATATTGCATTATTTAATATATAAGATGTTGATTCACGCCAATAGTCTCCTTTATGATATATAACATCACCAAAACGATAATGTTGATTGTCGTTTAACAATTTTATTTTATCAATTAGGTTATTTAATTTTTTTTCCATATATTATACTATGAATAAAGATAATAATATTAAATTAATTCATATAGGTAAATGTGGTGGAAGTTATATTAAACATACATTAACAATACCGGAATATCATTTTTGGAATACATCTGTAAAAGAACCTATATATAAACTAAATGAAAAATATATTATATGGATTAGACATCCGATTAAAAGATTTATATCTGCTTTTAATCATTCACATAGTATAATTACTACCCGTAAAACAAAAAAACAAATTCCTTCTATCAATAAAAATACGTCACCTGTTCCAGAAAGAGAAATAAAGAAAATACGAACTGGTACAGCATTTAATAAAATATATGATTTTTTAATATCCTATTTTAAATCACCAAATCATTTAGCGGAATCATTAACTAGTGATAACATAACAGAAAAAAAAAATGCAATTTTATTAATGAATAATACAACAGAACATATTTATAAAGGTATTGGATGGTATTTACAAAATGGTGAATTTGTAAAACATAAACATAAACAAATATTATTTGTAGGTAGTATAGAAAATATAAAACAAGACTGCAAAACTGTATGTAAATTATTAAATATAAATTTTATTAGTCATAATCCTATTAGAGTTAATAATAATAATAATACATTTTTATCAAATAAAGCAATTACGAACCTTATGAATTTTTATAAAAATACCGATTACAAAGCAATACAAGAATTATATAAGTATAATTTTATAAGTGAAGAATTATTCGATTCTTATCAAAATTATACTAATAATTAAAATTATTTATATATTTGTTTTTTAGTCCATAAAATAAAATATGCTTGTCCTATCATACGTTTATCTCTAATATATTTATTATAAAAATTTATAATTGGTTTATTATTATAATATAAATATAATTCCCCATTTCTAATTAATTTAATTTTACTTTTATGATGTAATTCTAATTCATTCTGTTTATATAAAATATTATACATTAAATGTGGACCCGTTACTGATAAACATGTTTTACCATAAAATTTGTGAATAACGTGCATACAAATACTATCTATACACATTTTTAATATTTTATTTTTTGGTTTACATACTAATAAACCTTGCCAAACACCAGGTTGTCCATGAGGTATGTCTATTGGAAAATGTTCTTCTTTTAATAATTCTCGTAATCTAAAATCATTTAATATATTTAATTTAATATCCATGTAAATACCACCATATTTATATAATATACAATATCTCCACAAATCTGCTTTAAAAGCACCTGGTATTAAGGAATCAAATGCATGTAAAACATCTTTATTATAATTATTTTTTATAAATGTTCTACACATTTCATCATCATATAAATAAAATTCAAATCCATTATGTTTTTCTCTCAATTTCAAAATATTTTGCTTCATATCAGTTGTTAAATATTTTGATTTCCATGTTTGAAATACATATTTAGGAATTATATTGTCATTTATTAATTTGTCATTTATTTTAATTTCCTTAAATAATAAAGGATATTTTGATAATAAATTATTTGAATTGTTATCATTTTCTTTTTTTTTTATTTTACTAAATATTTGTTGTTTATTATTGATATTCATTGGTTTTTTATTCATAAAGTTAACATTCGAAGATGGTTTTGGTGGTACTTTATTTATTAATTTAACATTCGAAGATGGTTTTGGTGGTACTTTATTTATTGATTTAGATAGTATATTGGATTTTTTTATTGCATATATATCATTATTACCTGTTCGTACATAACTACTATTTGGTCTTGCTAATGATGTATAATAATTATTTGATGTATAATTTAAATTCATATATAAATTAATATTATATATTAATATATATATTAATGCCTAAAAAAACTTCCAGTCGTACTGTAGAAGATATTATAAATTCAAAAATGGAAAAACAACAACGTAAAGAAGAATTACTGCAACAACGGATATTAGAAAAAGAATTAAAACAACAACTAGCATTAGAAAAATTAGAACAAAAAAAACAAGATTTAATTGATAGACAAAATAGAAGAGAGGAACAAAAAGATTTTAAATTACAAACAAAAATAGAATTACACGAAGAACGATCTCAACGAAAAAATTCTAATATGCAAGTAAATCAATTAAATAAATCTAATAATAAGTTTAGTTCACATTTAACACACATTCAAAATGCTTTAGATAATAATATTTTAAAATTAGATCGAACAAATAAACAATTCGAAAATACAATAGACCAAAAACATGATATTTATAATGAAATTCAACGTATTGAAGAAGAACGACGAAAAGAGGTAGAAGATAACCAAATTATGCAATCTATTTTACTAGAAAAAAAAACAACTATACAAAATGCTTTAGATGAATTAAATGAATTAAATATTAAAACAAATACGGAATATGATAAAATTCAAGATAATAAAAATATAGAAAAATTTGAAATTTCTCGAGCAGAATTAAAACTTGCTTTATTAAGAAAAAATACATAATTTAAAACCATGTACGACAATGAATTTTACGTGCTACAACAAAATACAATTGACCGTATTGTTTTCTATGATTATCTACTTCTTCTATATAATCATATATCTTTATTTGTTTAAATAAACTAGTAATAACTCTTTCTACAGACATTAAATCTTTTTTTTCCACATAATCCCAAAATGGATCACAAGATATCCATTCTGGGTCATAAATTCCCGATGGATTATAATATACTTTTTTTTTTAACATCAACTCTTTTCTTGGTTTTATAATGTCTATTATATCAAATGCGTTATCACCTAACCAATCACATAATTCTTCTTGTGATGGAATGGTTGAGGCATATTTCGCCGAAGCATCGGGCAATAATTTTGTATACCAATGTAAACTATTTAAATTAGGATATTTATTAGGTACCGATAATATAATTAAACCGTCTTGTTTTACTATCTTGTATAACGATTGTATATAGTCGGGAATCTGTTCTCGCGTAGGAAGCGCAAGATGATTTATCACACAATCATAATGATTAATAGGTTGTTTATCTATCTCTTTACGTGCAACTACTACGTGTGGAGTTTTTAAATACTCTAGATGAGTATCATCCAATTTTCCGTGATACAAAAAACGGTCTTTTAGTGTAATATATTTTTTATACACATCAATACCCAATGGATTTTGACCTTGAAATGCTAAAATAGATGTAAATCGTTTTTTCATATTATTTAAATAACACATGAATTATTTAAATAGTATATTTTATTATATATTCTGAGGTTTGGGACCATTTATATTCATCGCCGCGGTTATATTTTCCGCTCCTGCTGTTGCTGCTGTTGCTGCTGGTGCTGCTGTTGCTGCTGGTGCTGCTGTTGCTGCTGGTGCTGCTGTTGCTGCTGTTGCTGCTGGTGCTGCTGTTGCTGCTGGTG
>MDSW01049801.1_pt1 | contig 20639 bp, 20 predicted proteins | sample 811171 | NCBI WGS metagenome assembly MDSW01 (sample SAMN05326641, study PRJNA326480) | marine metagenome | isolation source: seawater | place: Atlantic Ocean: North West | collected 2012 | reverse complement strand
TTTTCGTACATTAACAGATTTTAATTTACCATTAATTAGCTGTAATCGACAATCTGCTAAATTGGCAAAATATCTATTATGAGTTGCATAAATAATTATTCTTTTTTTAGATTTTAAATTAAATAACAATTTAAAGAACTCTTTAGCACTTTTGTGATCTAAATTGCCCGATGGTTCATCTGCAATGATTATATTAGGAGAATTAATTATTGCACGGCCAATTGCGATTCGTTGGTTTTCACCACCAGATAACTCATTAGGGAAATGTCTAGATCTTTTTTTTAATTTAAGTTTAATTAAAATTTTTTCTGCTGTTTTTATACTCTCATTTTGTGTTTTTCCATTTGCTATGGCAGATAAAGAAATATTTTCTAATGCTGTAAAATCATTAAGTAAATTTTTTTCCTGGTAAATAATACCAAAGTTTCCAGATCTAAATTTATCATTTGTTTCAATATCGTTATGATCAATTTTTTTACTATCTATAAATAAATGGCCGCTTGTTGGACGATCAATTAAAGATAAAATATTTAACAAAGTTGATTTTCCAGATCCAGACGGACCAACAAGAGAATAGATTTTGCCTTTTTTAAATTTGAAATTCAGATTTTTAAGAACTGATATCTTTTTTTCATTAATGTAACTCTTGCTCAACTTTTTAATTTCAATATAATTATTCATATTTAAGAGATTTGATGGTGTCTAACTTTGATGCTTTCATTGCTGGATATATTGAAACCAAACAGGTTACTAAAATTGAAAAAATTCCAATTATAAAAACCGATAATGGATCAATTTCTGATGGCATTTTACTTAAAAAATATATTTCTTCTGGAAATAAACTTATATTAAAAATATTACTAACTAACGATCTGATTGTTTCAATATTTATTGAAAAAATTATACCTATAATTATACCTGTTATTGTTGAAATGAAACCTATAGATAAACCTACCAAGAAAAAAATTTTAGTAATAGACGAATTTTGAACACCTATAGATTTTAGTATCGCGATATCTCGTGTTTTATTTTTTACTAGTATTGTTAATCCTGAGATTATATTAAATGCAGCAATTAAGATAATGAGTGATAAAATAATAAACATTACATTTCTTTCAACTTTTAAAGCAGAGAAGAGAGACTGATTAAGATCAGCCCACGAATTAATTAGTCTATCTTTATATATTTGCTGAAATATAAATTTTTTTTCTTCTATTTTTTTTGGATCTTTTAAAAAAACTTCCAAATATCTTTTATTTTTATCTAGGCCAAAAAAATCTTCTAAATCAGTGAGATTTAAAAAAGCTATATTTTGATCAAATTCATTAATTTCACTTTCAAATGTAGAGTCTATAATAAAAGATTTCTGTTTAGGTAAACTGCCTGCTATAGACATTATGCTATTTGGAGAGATAATAGTTATTTTATCACCTACTTGGACATTCAAGATATAACTTAATTCTTTACCTATTGATATATGATTATAATTTATTGCTTTGTTACCAAAAAAGTTTTTATTTTTTATAACTCTTAATTTTTTAAAATCATCTTTTAAATAACCTCTTAAAATAATTCCCTTTGTATAGGAATTGTGGATTAAAACCGCTTCTCCTGTGTTGCTTAAAAAAAATTCTTCAGATATTTCTCTTATTTCTTTAGTTTTTAACTTATTTAAATCGATAGGTTTATCATAGGAAAAAATTTTTAAATGGGGATTGAATCCATTAATTTTATTGATTAATTCAGACCTAAAGCCATTCATTACAGACATAACTATAATCAAAACAGCCACACCTAATGCGATACCTAAAAATGAAAATGTTGATATTATATTTATAAATCCGTCTTTCTTTTTTGTAAAAAGATATCGAAAAGCAATCTTTCTTTCTAATAAGTTAATCAATTTGATTTTTTATTTTTAATTATTTTAATAATTTCGTCTAAAGAAATATATATTGCTTCTTTTTTAACTTCTTTAAATTCAATTTTATTTTCGTTAAAGTTTTTACCTATTATAATTTGATATGGTATACCTAATAAATTAAATTTTTTAATTTTAGATGAAAGATTTTCATCTGTGTCATCTATTAAAATATCTAAATTGTTTTTTTTCAGAGTGTTGTAAATATTTGTAGCTTTTTCTAAATTAGAAGCATCATTTTTACTTATAATTGGAAGAATGCAACAATCATATGGTGATACTGATATTGGCCATTTCATTGTCTCATCTTTAGCATCATATCTTGCCTCTATAATTGCACCAACTAATCTTGAAACTCCTATGCCATAAGATCCCATTCGAACAAATTCTTTTTTACCATTATAATCAACGCTTGCTTTCATTGGTTTTGAATATTTATCACCAAAGTAAAAAATATGCCCAACCTCAATACCTTTTGTCTGAAGTCTGAATTTTACTTCAACATTTTTTTCAAATTCCTCTTTATTAAATTTTTCATCTGTTACAGCATAATATTTTTTAAAATCGCCCCTTAATTTATTTAATGATTCTTTTTCAACTGTAGTCTTTGAACTATCAACATCAAAAATTCGCTTATCGGTAAATATTTTACTTTCTCCTGTATCTGCCAAAATAATAAATTCATGTGATAAATTTCCACCGATAGGGCCAGTGTCTGCAGCCATTGGTATTGCGGATAACTCCATACGTTTAAATGTTCTTAAGTAAGCCAAGAAAAACTTATTATAAGAATAAAGAGCGTCATCATCTGAAATATCAAATGAATACGCATCTTTCATGTAAAATTCTCGACATCTCATTATTCCAAATCTAGGTCTTAGTTCATCTCTAAATTTCCATTGAATATGATATAATAATTGTGGCAATGATTTGTAAGATTTTATTGACGATCTAAAAATTTCTGTAACTAATTCCTCATTTGTTGGTCCATACAACATTTCTCTATTTTGTCGGTCTTTAATTCTTAACATTTCCTCACCATAATCCTCGTATCTGCCACTTTCTTTCCAAATTTCACTCGATTGAATAGTTGGCATTAATATTTCTTGAACACCTACTTTATTTTGTTCTTCTCTAACTATTTGCTCTATTTTTTTCATTACCTTGAAACCCAATGGTAACCATGAATAAATCCCAGCTGAGGATTGTTTAATCATGCCAGTTCTAAGCATTAATTGGTGGGATTTAATCTTTGCCTCTGTTGGGTTATTTTTAAGTATTGGAATAAAAGATTTTGTTAAATACATGTCTTAAATTACATTAAAAAATTTCTAAGGTTAAGATAATTATATTTCACTAAATAGTATATTATTAAAAATAAAACTGATGATATTATAGATGTATTTATAAATTTCTTAAGTATTTTTGGATTTTCAGGAGATCCTGGATCTTCGCCTTCGATTTTGCTTTTTTTTGTTCTATTAACGTCCATTGGTAATAGAGAAAAAAAAACTATCCACCATATAATAACATAAATAACAACTGATCCTGTTATGCTCAATTTAAATCCTTACCAGTTTGATACTGGTGATGGGTTTTTTGCCTGTTATTTGCTTAGTAATTTTTCTACAGGAGACTTTGATAGCATCAATAATATTATCCTTTTGATTCTGATTATTTAATGAAAATGTTCTAGTAGTTTTTTCAATTATATTTTCTAATTCATATTGGTAGTCTTCGTCATTATTAATTGGTAAACCACTATAATTAACTATTGGCTTATTATGAATATTTCCTTTTGGAGTAATTAAAATTGTAACATCAAGAATTCCATTAGTTGAAATATTTTTTCTTTCTTTTATAGATCTAGAATCTTCTTCTACAGCAACATTACCATCTACATAGAGTCTTCCAGATGGAGCTTTATCAAAAACTTCTGGTTTTTCTCCATCAGAAAATTTAACTATATCACCATTTTCAACTTTGACTGTGAAAGGTACTTGCATTTCTTTAGCAAATTTAATGTGTTCAATCATATGTCTGTGCTCTCCATGCACTGGAATAATGCATTTGGGTCTTATCCAATTGTACATATCTTTAAGATCTTCTCTGTTTGGATGACCTGAAACATGTATAAATTCATTTTCCTCAGAAATAACTTCTATACCCTCTCTAACAAGTTGATTATGTAATTTGTATAGTTTTTTTTCATTACCAGGGATAATTTTAGAGGAAAAGACAACCGCGTCACCTCTTTCTATAAAAACATCTGGATGAGTATAATTTGCTATTCTCATCATGGCACCAAGTGGTTCACCTTGACTGCCAGTACAAAGATAAATTATTTTTTCTCGTCCAATATTTTTAGCATCTCTTGGATCTATTGGCTCAATAACATTTTGTAAATAACCACATTCCCTAGCAGCTTTAAAAATTCTATGCATTGAGCGACCAACAAGAGCTATTTGCCTTCCTGTTTTTTCAGCACAGTAAAAAACACTTTCCATTCTTGCAACATTTGAAGCAAATGAAGTTACAATAACTCTTTTTTTTAATCTTTCGATAACTTTAAGCATATTTTTTCTCACATCCATTTCTGAACCTGATCTACCCATGCTAAAAACATTCGTCGAGTCGCAAACCATTGCTAAAACTCCATCATCGCCTATTTTTTTTAATTTTGTTTCATCAATTTTATTTCCTATTAGTGGGTTTGGATCACATTTCCAATCACCCGTGTGAAGTACAGTGCCAGCTGGAGTATTTATTTTTAAACCGTTAGGTTCAAGAATTGAGTGTGTCAAGGTTACGAATTCTATTTTGAATGGATCTAAATTCAATATGCCATTTAATTCAACAATTTTTAAATTAGTGGATATATCAATTTTCTTTTCCTTAAATTTTTCTCTTACCAGTACAGCCGTGAATGGAGTTGCATAAATATTACATTTTAATTTAGGCCAAATGTGTGCAATAGCACCTATATGGTCTTCATGAGCATGTGTTAGAATTATTCCTAAGACATCTTCTTTTTTTTCAACAATAAAACCCGGATCTGGATATATAAGATCAATTCCAGGAACACTATCATCTGCGAATGTTACTCCAACATCTACAATTAACCACTTTTGGTTATCTGGTTTGCCATACGCATATAGGTTAAGATTCATTCCGATTTCGCCTGAGCCACCTAAAGGGCAAAATAATAACTCTTCTTTCATATTCAAATAAGATATTTTATAATTTTAATTATTCCTTTTATTGTCAAATCTTTATCAACTTTACATTTAGTATTAATTGAATTTTGATATAAATTCGCTAGTCCTCCAGTTAAAATAACTTTAAAACTAGATTTAGATTGTCTTTTAATTAATTTAATCATATTGTCAATTAGACCAGCATATCCCCAATAAAAACCTGATCTTACTGCTTCATTAGTGTTTTTACCAATCACATAGGATATTTTTTTTAGATCTATTTCTGGAATCAATGATGCTCTTGAAGTTAATGATTTTAAAGATAAATTTATGCCTGGAGAAATTATACCTCCCAAATATTTATTTTTTATAACAACATCAAAAGTCGTAGCCGTTCCAAAATCTATAATAATAAAGTTGTTTTTTTGATTTATTGCACCTATTGAATTTGCCAATCTATCGGAGCCAACTTGTTTTTTATTTACTCTAATATCAATTAGTCTATTTAGATTTAATTGTTTGATCTCTATTATTTTTAAATTAAAATTATCTTTAAAAAATGAGAAAAATTGTTCATATATTTTTGGAACAACGCTACTAAAAATTACTCTTCCTATTTGATTTTTATTTTTAACAAAACTTTTCATTTTACTACTAATTATTGATGAGGTAATTTCTTTTGTTTTTATATTTAATCTTTTTTTTATTTTAAGATTCTTATCAACTAGACAAATTTTAACTTCTGTATTACCAATATCACCAATAATTTTCATATAATTTATTATTTTAAATAGTTTTCAAAATTCTTATTTATTTCATTATAAACTTTTGAATTTTTTATTTTTTTTTTTCTAAATGCATTTAAATAAGTTGTTGGGTAACTATTAATAACAGGGTTATTGTTCGTATTAATTCCTATGCCTATAATAGCAAACCTTTGCTTATCATAAAATACTATTTCCTGTAGTATGCCACAAAGTTTTTTTTTATTAACCAATAAATCATTTGGTTTTTTTATTATTATTTTTTCTTTTATAAATTTAAGTAAAGATTTTTGTACTATTTTACAGCAAAAATTAGTTAACCTTTTATTTGATATATTTTTATTTAATTTAAAAAAAATAGACATAAATAAATTATTTTTCATATATATCCATCTATTTCCATATCTTCCTCTGCCTTTAGTTTGTTTTTTTGCTATAATTGTTCCAAAAAGTTTACCTTTTTTAATCTTTTTAATTGCAACATCATTTGTACTTGTAACAGATTTAAACAAATATTTTTTAAGTTTCATTAAATTACTACAATTTTAGAAACTAACTCATTAAAAAAACTAGGATATATAAAATATAATATCAATATCCCTGTAGAAATAGCTAATGTAAATTTTAATCCTATACTATGATCTGTTTCAAACATTTCATTTGGTTTATCAAAATAAATTATTTTAATTAATCTCAAATAATAAAATGCAGCAATAACAGTAGATAAAAGACCTACAATCGCTAAAAAGTACATCGATTGCTCTATCACAGCCATAAATACATAAAATTTTGCAAAGAAACCTGCTAATGGTGGAATTCCTGCAAGTGAAAATAATACAACTAGCAAAGTAATTGAAAGAACTGGATGATTTGAGGATAAACCTGACAAATCCTCTATTCTTTCATAATATATATTTTTTTTTCTTAACATAAATAGGCATGAAAAAAATGCTAATGTCATAACTAAATAAATTGAAATATAAGTTATTGAACTTTGAATTCCTTGATTAGTACCAGATGCTAAACCGGCTAAAGCGTAGCCCATATGTCCTATCGAACTGTAAGCTATAAGTCTTTTTAAGTTTGATTGTCCAATAGCAGCGATTGCACCAAATACCATTGAGGCAATGGAAATAAATACTATTATAGTTTGCCATTGATCAATTAAATTTAAAAATGGCGTATATAAAAATCTTATGAAAACAGTTAAAGCTGCTACTTTTGGTAAAGCTGCAAAAAATAGAGTAACAGACGTAGGTGAGCCTTGGTAAACATCTGGAGCCCACATATGAAATGGAACAGCTGAAATCTTAAATCCTAAACCAACAATTATGAAAACCAATCCAAAAATAACCCCATATTCAATATTTGCTGATGCAGTAGAAATATATGTAAAATTAGTAGAACCAGAAAATCCATATACTAAAGAACATCCGTATAATAAAAGTCCTGATGATAAAGCACTTAAAACAAAATATTTTAAACCAGACTCAGATGATAAGATATTGTCTCTATTAAATGATGCAAGCACATATAGCGCTAATGATTGAAGCTCTAATCCTAAATAAAAAACAATTATATCATTTGAGCTTATCATAATCATCATTCCCAGAATAGAACTGAGTATTAATATAGGATATTCAATTTTTAAAATATCCAATGATTTAAGATAAGTAAAAGATGAAATCATTACAAAAATTGCTGCTATAATCGTCAAAGATTTCATAAATGTTGACAATGTATCAATCTTGTAACTTTCATTGAAAATGAATATTTCATTTATTGAGAATAAATTAATTACTAGTGCTAATAAAATTAAAAGGATAATAGTTGACAAGTTATAAACCAATATTTCACTATTTTTTTTAAATACACCAATCATTAACAATAGCATTACTGATAAAGATAAGAAAATTTCAGGAAAAACTGAGTATAAATTTGTCATAAATTTTCTGCAGTATAAGTGTTTAAATTTAAATTAAATAATTCAATTAGGCCCTCTACAGATGCTGAGGTAGAACTTAATAAAGGGTCTGGATAAAAACCAAAAAATATTGATACTGTTGCTAATGTAGATAATACTAAAATTTCAGACCTGTTTAAATCTTTTAGCTTATTAACTTCTATATTTGTAATTTCACCAAAAACTACTCTTCTGTAAAGCCATAACATATAGGCCGCACCTAAAATAACACCTAAACTTGCAATTGTAGCAACAATAAAATTAACTTTAAATGTGCCTAGTAAAATTAAAAACTCACCTATAAATCCTGTTGTGCCTGGTAATCCAAGAGATCCTAAAGCAAATACCATTAAAACAACTGCATATCTTGGCATAACAGATACTAATCCACCGTATTTACTAATTTCTCTTGTATGCATTCTCTCGTACACAACACCAACACATAAAAATAGCGCAGCAGAAATTATCCCATGGCTAATCATTTGAAATATACTTCCCTCAATACCTTCTTGTGTCATTGTAAATATTCCCATTGTAACAAAGCCCATGTGAGCAATTGAAGAATAGGCTATAAGTTTTTTCATATCTTCCTGCATTAAAGCTACTAAAGACGTATAAATAATTGCAATTAAACTTAACCCAAAAATAAGAGGAACAAAAAATTCTGATGCAATAGGAAACAACCCGACAGAGAATCTAATGAAACCATCCCCTGCCATTTTTAGTAAAATTGCTGCAAGCAATACTGAGCCGGCGGTTGGAGCTTCTACATGAGCATCAGGAAGCCATGTATGAACTGGCCACATAGGCGTTTTTACAGCAAAAGAAGTAAAAAAGGCTAACCATAAAAGATTTTGAAATTTTGCATCTATTCCAATTGCATACAGTTGGATAACATCGGTAGTTCCTGTTATCCAAAATATGGTAATTATTGCAACTAACATCAACACAGAGCCTAGTAAAGTGTATAAGAAAAATTTAAATGCTGCATAAACTCTGCGTTCACCTCCCCAAATTCCTATAATTAAAAACATTGGTATAAGTCCGGCCTCAAAAAATAAATAAAATATAACCAAGTCTAGTGAACAGAAAACACCAATCATCATAGTTTCCATCAATAGGATAGCTACAAGGAAATCTTTTAATTTATATTTGATTGTAGAATTAACTGAAATAATACATAGAGAAGTAATGAAAGTTGTTAGGATAATAAATAATATTGATATTCCATCTATTCCAACTTTATAATTTATAAATCCTTTAAGCCATACTCTTTCCTCAACAAATTGAAAATTAGCATTACTATTGTCAAACTCAATCCAAAGATACAAAGAAAGAATAAAGTTAGCTAATGAAACAAATAATGAGATATATTTCGAAGAATTATAATTTTTTGAAGAAGGTCTTCCAAATAAAATAAATATTGCTCCAACTGTTGGAAGTATAATAAGTGATGACAATATAGGAAAGTTCATTATTTTATTATTATTATTGTTAGTATAATTGAAAAACCAATTAATATTACGAATGCATATTGATATATATATCCTGTTTGAAACTTAACAGCTTTAAGAGAAAAATATTTAAATAGACTGGAAATACCATCTGGACCAAATCTATCAATTATTAAACCATCAATTTTTTTCCAAAAAAACTTTCCAAGAAATTTTGAGGATTTAACAAATAAAACCTCATATAGTTCATCAAAATACCATTTATTTTTCAGAAATAAATAAATAGGCCTATTAGAATTTACTAAACTATTGGTGAATGATTTATTTTTTAAAAAAATGTAATAACTAAATGGTATAGAGATAGTAACTAAAACTGGTGTTAAATATAATATATATCCTGGAGGATGTTCATTTGTTAACGGATTTAAAAAGAAAATTGACCCATCCCAAAAATTATTAAAAGATTTATAACCCATAAATATATCTTTAAAAATAAACCCAGATAATATTGATCCAATGGCTAAAATTACTAATGGTGCCAACATGACTATAGGTGACTCATGCATTTTAGATAAAGGTTGAGCTTCGTTATTATAATTACCATGGAAGGTTTTAAACATTAATCTCCATGAATAAATGGATGTTAAAACTGCCGTAAATATACCTATTGCACAAGCGTAGTATCCAACCGCATCGCCCTTTAAGTATGCAAATTCAATTATTAAATCTTTTGAGTAGAATCCTGAAAGAAATGGAAATCCAGTTAAAGCAAGAGTTCCAATCAACATAAATGAATAGGTGTAAGGTAGGTGCCTATAAACCCCTCCCATTTTAGTTATATCTTGTTCATCGTTAAAGGAGTGAATGACTGATCCCGCACCTAAAAAAAGTAATGCTTTAAAAAAGGCGTGTGTAAATAAATGAAACATTGCAACATTGTAAGCACCAACACCTGCTGCAAAAAACATATAACCTAGTTGACTACAAGTAGAATATGCGATTATTTTTTTTATATCATTTTGGACCAAAGCAACTGTAGCAGCAAACAATGCTGTTGACATTCCAATTATAGTAATGAAATTCAAAATTATTGGAGAATACTCATAAATTGGTGAACATCTTACAACAAGGAAAACTCCAGCTGTTACCATAGTAGCTGCATGAATCAATGCTGAGACTGGCGTTGGGCCCTCCATTGCATCGGGTAGCCAAGTGTGTAAAAAAATTTGTGCTGACTTACCCATTGCACCAATAAATAAAAGGAAACAAACTAAGTTTATCGCATTTAACTCTAAGCCTAAAAAATTCAAATTATTATTTTTATAAAATGTAACTTGGTTAAATACTTCCTCATAATTAACTGTACCGAATATATAAAAAATTAAAAATATTCCTAAAGCAAAACCAAAATCTCCAATTCTATTTACAATAAAGGCTTTAATTGCAGCAGCGTTAGCAGATGGTTTTTTAAACCAAAAACCAATTAAAAAATATGAACAAAGACCGACTCCTTCCCATCCAAAAAATAATTGTAAAAAATTATCTGATGTTACTAGTACTAACATCGCGAAAGTGAAAAGTGATAAATAAGACATAAACCTAGGTTGATGAGGGTCATGAGACATATAACCTATTGAATAGACGTGAACTATTGAAGAAACTAAAGTTACAACAACAAGCATTGTAGAGGATAATTGATCAATTTTTATTGACCAATTTACATCTAACAAACCTGATGTTATCCATTTTGCGATTACAATATTATTCGAATATTCATTGATAATTACATTGTAAAATACGACTATTGATAAAATTGCAGATATAGAAACAAATAAACTTGTTATAATTTGTGAGCTACGATTTCCAATTATTTTTCCAAAAAAACCTGAGATAAATGCTGCAAATAAAGGTAAAAAGATAATTAGCTTTTCCATACTACCCTTTTAATTTTTCGATTTCTTCAACTCTTATTGTTCCTGCATTTCTAAAATAAACTACTATGATTGCTAGACCTATAGCTGCTTCAGCTGCTGCGACAGTTAATATAAATAAAGTGAAGATTTGACCATTTAGATCATTTATGAAAATTGAAAATGATACTAAATTTATATTAACTGCTAGAAGTATTAATTCTATACTCATCAAAAGAACTATAACGTTTTTTCTATTTAGAAAAATTCCAACTAGACCAATAGTAAATATTATTGCTCCAAGTGTTAAATAATGACCTAATCCAATTTCAAACATCAATTTTTACTCCCTTATTATTCGGAACATCAATAACTTGAACACCATCTTTTCTTTCTCTAGAAATCTGTTTAATATAACTTTGTCTTTTTAAACCTGGTCTTTTTCTAAATGTCAAAACTATCGCACCAATCATGGCTACAAGCAAAATCATTCCTGAAATCTGAAATAAATGTATATAATCTGTGTATAATACGTTACCTAAAGCATGAGTATTTGAAGTAGTCTGAGATATAGAAATTGTAGTTGAATTTAATAAATCGGGTTTATATTTCCATCCACCTACAACTATAATTAATTCAACAAAAATAATTATACTAACTAACAAACCAATGGGTATATGTGAGCTGCTTTTTGAAGATCCAAACCATTGATTTTTTTGTTGTGCAACATTTAACATCATAACAACAAATAAGAATAGTACTGCTACAGCACCTACATATACAATTAACATTATCATTCCTAAAAATTCTGCTCCAATCATAATAAAGAGACAAGAGATACTTATAAAATCTAATATTAAAAAAAAAACTGAATGAACTGTATTTCTAGCTGCCGTAACCATAATCGCTGATATTATTGCCACGAAAGAAAAAAAATAAAAAAATACAGCGTGTGCTATCATTTTACCTATAAGGGTTGTCTGCTTTTATATTTGCGGCTAGAATATTTTCCCACTTATCACCATTTTCCAAGAGTTTTTCTTTATTATAATAAAGCTCTTCTCTTGTTTCGGTTGCAAACTCAAAATTAGGTCCCTGAACAATAGCATCAACTGGACATGACTCCTCGCATAATCCACAATAAATACACTTAAGCATATCAATATCATATCTAGTTGTTTTTCGACTACCATCCTCTCTTTCGGAAGACTCAATTGTAATAGCTTGCGCAGGACATACCGCTTCACAAAGTTTACATGCTATACATCTCTCTTCTCCATTTGGATATCTTCTTAAAGCATGCTCACCTCGAGCCCTGGGACTCACTTGACCTTTTTCGAAAGGATAATTAATCGTTTTTTTTGCTTTAAAGACTTCTTTAATTGCAATTAATAATCCACTAACAAAGTCTAACATAAATATTGTTTTAAATAATCTGGTTAATTTCATACTTGTGCCGGTAATAAGTTAAAATACAATAAATAGCCCGCTGTTAATACAACCCAAATTAACGAAAATGGTAAAAATATTTTCCAACCTAATTTCATAAGTTGATCATATCTATATCTAGGAACAATTGCTTTTACTAAAGCAAATAAAATAAATAAGAATATTATTTTAAATATTAACCAAAAAGGCGCTGGTATAAAGGACATAAAACTGGAACCAAAAGGTGAAAGCCAGCCACCTAAAAAAAGTATAGAGCCCATCGCACACATTAGTAAAATATTCGCATATTCGCCGAGCCAAAACATTGCATACATCATACCTGAATATTCAGTCTGGTATCCTGCAACTAATTCAGCCTCAGCTTCTGGTAAATCAAAAGGAGGTCTATTCGTTTCTGCTAAAGCAGAAATAAAAAAAATAACAAACATTGGAAATAGAGGAAGTACAAACCACATATTTTGTTGTGCTAAAACAATTTCCTTCAAATTTAGAGAACCAACACACAATAAAACGTTTATAATAATTACTCCAATAGATACTTCATAAGATACCATTTGAGCTGCTGACCTAATTGCTCCCAAAAAAGGATATTTAGAATTTGAAGCCCATCCACCCATAATTATTCCATAAACACCAAGTGACGAAACAGCAAATAAATATAAAATTCCAACATTTATATCTGCTAAAACCAAATTTTCACTGAATGGAATTACAGCCCAAGCAATTAATGCTAGTGTCATTGTTATAATTGGAGCTAATATAAAAATTATTTTATTTGAACTAGCGGGTACAATTATTTCTTTAAAAATATATTTTAAAGCATCAGCTAAAGATTGAAGTAAACCAAATGGACCTACAACATTAGGACCTCTTCTTTTTTGAACAAATGCCCAGACTCTTCGGTCTAACCATACAATCATTGCGACTGTTACTAAAACAGGTATAAGTAAAAATAATATTTTATATACTTCATTAAATAAAATATTTAAGCTATTCATGTTTATCCATCGGTTCCAGTATTTTTAAGTGTAGATCGTAAAGTTCTACATTCAGACATAGTTTTTGAATTTTTTGCAATTACATTAGAAAAATAATAATCTATTTCATCTATAAATATTTTTTGATTTTCAAATGTGTAATCTGTCATTATAAATTCTTCTTTTCTTGTATGATTTAAATAATTAAACATACTATCAATCAGTTCATCTTTATCTTTAAATAGACTTTTATCACGAATAATTTTTGAAATTTCATTTATTATTAACCAATCCTCTTTAGCAAGTTCCGTTGGGTACGATGCTTTATAAGCTTTTTGAATTTTTCCCTCTAGGTTTGTATAATATCCGTCTTGTTCTGTGTATGCACAACCTGGCAATATTAAATCTGCATTTTTTGCTCCATCATCTCCATGAGAGCCTATATATACAACATATAAATCTTTTTTATCTAATTTAAGTTTATCCTGACCAATTAAGAAAAGTAAATCAATTGCGTTCTGGCTTAATTTTTCTAAAAGAAGGTTTCTTCCATTGTTAGAGCTAAATAGGGTCAAATCATAGGATCCAACGCTGGAGGCGTCTTTTGATAATATATTTAAAGAGTTCCACTCCTTGTTTATTTTGTTATGTTTATTCAAGAATTTTTTCATTTCTTCAAAAATATATTGACCAGATTTTAGTTTTAAAACTGATTGTCCAATAATTATTATTGGTTTTGACGATTTGATTATTTTTTCCGACATCTCATGTCGTCCTTCAATGATATTTTGTATTAATGTTGTGGAGTTATCTATAATTTCGTAAGGGTATGTTTGATCGCCTATATCATTTGTAGAATATATTTTTAAATTTGATTTTATGAAAGATTTTCTTATTCTGGCATTTAACATTGTTGCTTCATATCTAGGATTGCAGCCAATCATTAAAATTAAATCTGCTTCATCGATTCCTGAAATTAAGCTATTAAATATATAATTTGTTTTTTCTGAATAATTTACGTAGTAATTTTCAGATCTTGAGTCTATTAAATTTGATTTAAAAACTTTACTAAACAATTCTTTAGTTGCATATGATGTTTCCATATTTGTTAAATCACCAGTAAAACAACCTATTCTATCAGATCTAGTATTGTTTATTTTTGATTTTAAAATTTTATATGCTTCATCCCATGAAGTTTTATTAAATTTGTTTCCATCTCTTATAAATGGTGTATCTAGTCTTTGATTTTTTAATCCATCACAAGCATATCTAGTTTTATCTGAAATCCATTCCTCATTAATTTCCTCATTTATTCTTGGAAGAACTCTTTTGACTTCCCATCCATAGGTGTCTACTCTTATATTAGATCCAACAGCATCCATTATATCAATTGACTCGGTTTTTTTTAACTCCCATGGTCTTGCTTCAAACACATAAGGTTTAGAAGTAAGTGCTCCGACTGGACAAAGGTCTATAACATTAGCTGATAGTTCAGAATCCATAGCTTTTTCTAAATATGTCGTAATTTGCATGTCTTCACCTCTACCAATAGCACCAAGCTCAGGAACTCCAGCAACTTCGGTTGCAAACCTTATACATCTTGTACAATGTATGCATCTTGTCATTTGAGTTTTAATTAAAGGACCCATGTACTTTTCTGATACCTGTCTTTTGTTTTCCTTAAATCTTGATTTATCTACACCATAAAACATTGATTGGTCTTGAAGATCGCATTCACCTCCTTGATCACATACTGGACAATCTAAGGGATGGTTGACAAGTAAAAATTCCATAACACCTTTTCTTGCTTTCTCAACCATGCTAGTATTAGTTTTAATGTTCATACCTTCTGCTACTGGCATAGCACATGATGCTACAGGTTTAGGGGATTTTTCTATTTCAACTAAACACATTCTGCAATTTCCAGCGATTGATAATTTTTCATGATAACAAAATCTGGGAATTTCAAAGCCTGCTTGTTCACACGCTTGTAAAACTGTGTGACCTTCTTCTACCTCAATTTCTTTATCATTAACTTTTAATTTAAGCATTTTCTTTTTCTAATAAATGTTGATCTACTAAATATGGATTTTTTTGACCTGTATTTACTAATGGATTAAAATTATTTCTTTCCTCAATTTCTTTTTTAAAATGTCTCAGCAATCCTTGCACAGGCCATGAAGATCCTTCTCCAAAAGCGCATATTGTATGTCCTTCAATTTGTTTTGTGACATCCATCAACATATCGACTTCTTCTCTTGATGCTTCTCCTTTTGCCATTCTTTCTAACATTCTCCACATCCACCCTGATCCTTCTCTGCACGGGGTACACTGTCCACAGCTTTCATGTTTATAAAATCTTGCAATCCTTGCCATACATTTAATGATGTCTTGATCATTATTAATTACAACTATTCCCGCCGTTCCTAATCCAGTTTTATTTTCAACACATGCATCAAAATCCATTTTAATTGTATCGCATATATGTTTAGGTAATAAAGGCATAGAAGATCCACCAGGTATTACAGCTTTAAGATTGTCCCAACCACCAACAACTCCTCCAGCGTGTTTTTCAATTAGATCTTTTAAAGGAACACCCATCTCTTCCTCAACATTACAAGGATTATTTACATTTCCTGAAATACAATAAATTTTTGTTCCAGTATTTCTCTCTCTACCTAATGATGAAAACCATTTTGCCCCTCTCCTTAGTATTGTTGGAACAACAGAAATCGTTTCAACGTTATTAATAATTGTTGGACATCCATATAGTCCAATAAGTGCCGGAAATGGAGGTTTAAGTCTTGGCTGACCCTTATTACCCTCTAAACTTTCTAACAATGCTGTTTCCTCTCCACAAATATATGCACCTGCACCATAGTGAATAAAAATATCTAAGTCCCACCCAGTACCAGAAGAGTTTTTTCCAATTAACCCCTCTTTGTAAGCTTCGTCTATCGCTTTTTGTAATTTTGCACCTTCACTTATGTACTCCCCTCTTATGTAAATATAGCAAACATGTGCATTTACCGCATAAGATGAGATTAAACATCCCTCTATTAATTTATGAGGCTCAAACCGCAATATATCTCTATCCTTGCACGTGCCTGGTTCAGATTCATCTGCATTAATAACTAAGTAATGAGGTCTAGAACCAACTTCTTTTGGAGCAAAAGACCATTTTAATCCTGTAGGAAATCCAGCTCCTCCCCTTCCTCTTAATTGTGAATCTTTAATCTCGCTAATTATCCAATCTCTACCCTTTGCACATAAATCTTTTGTATTAGCCCAATCTCCTCTTTGTTTAGAAGAATTAAGGTCTGAGCCAAAATCATTATATAAATTTTTAAAAATTCTATCCTTGTCCTCAAGCATTATTATTATCCATTAAAGTTTTTCTATTATTTTCTGGTTCAGAACTTTTTCTACCTTTGTATGATCCTGGTTCTATATTTTGTCCTGACTTAACATTTTCAATAATTTTATCTAGTTTTTTTCCATTCAAATCCTCAAAATAACTGTCATTAATTTGAATCATTGGAGCATTAACGCAAGCACCTAAGCATTCAACTTCCATCCAAGACATTTTTCCATCATCTGTAATTTCACTTTCTTTTTCAGATATTTTTTTTTTACAAACATCTACTAATTGATAGGCGCCTCTAAGCATACATGGAGTTGTTGTACAAACTTGAAAAAAAAACTTACCAACTGGTGCTAAGTTATACATAGTATAGAATGTTGCTACTTCGTAGACTTTTATGTAAGGCATGTTTAAAAATTTAGCTATATATTTCATTGCCGATAAAGGTATCCAATTATTATTTTGTCTTTGAGCAATATATAAAAGTGCCATCACTGCACTTTTTTGTTTGCCTATTGGATAATTTGTAATAATTTTATTAGCTAAATCCAAATTTTGTTTGTCAAATTCAAAACTTTTAGGTTGATTTTTTGAAATTTTCTTAATACTCATCGGTCTACCTCTCCAAATACTATATCCATAGACCCCAGTACAGCCGGAACATCAGCTAACATATGTCCTTTAATTAAATAATCCATAGCTTGAAGATGTGAAAAACCTGGAGCTTTTATTTTACATTTATAAGGTTTGTTTGAACCATCTGATATTAAATATACTCCGAACTCTCCTTTAGGAGCTTCTACACAAGTGTAAATTTCATCTTTATCTACTCTATAACCTTCGGTAAACAATTTAAAATGATGAATTAAAGCCTCCATAGAATTCTTTAACTCCTTTTTTGGAGGTGGAGTAACTTTTGCATCTTGAGTTTTTACTGGACCCTTTGGTAATTTAACTAAACATTGGTTTATAATATTTACACTTTCTCTCATTTCCTCTATTCTGCATAAATACCTATCATAACAATCTCCATTCTTTCCTATTGGTATTTTAAATTCTAATTGTTCATAACAGTCATAAGGTTGTGATTTTCTTAAATCCCATCCAACGCCTGAGCCTCTAAGCATCACACCTGAGAAAGAGTAATCAAGAGCATCCTGTTTAGAAACAATTCCTATATCAACATTTCTTTGTTTAAATATTCTGTTATCAGTCAACAAAGTTTCTAAATCATCAATTATTTTAGGAAAATTTTCACAAAACTTAGCTATATCTTCATGAAGGCCTCTTGGTAAATCTTGGTGAACGCCACCTGGTCTAAAATAATTGGCGTGCAATCTTGATCCTGAAACTCTTTCATAAAAACCCATTAACTTTTCTCTTTCTTCAAACCCCCATAAAGTTGGGGTAAGTGCACCTACATCCATAGCTTGAGTAGTAACATTCAAAATGTGACTTAATATTCTCCCGATTTCACAAAAAATTACTCTTATAAATTGACCTCTAATTGGCACTTCTAAGTTTAATATTTTTTCTACAGCTAATGCAAAGGCATGCTCTTGATTCATAGGAGCAACATAATCAAGTCTATCAAAATAGGGTACTGCTTGGGAATAGGTTTTGTGTTCAATTAACTTTTCTGTTCCTCTGTGAAGTAATCCTATATGTGGATCAGCTTTTTCGACAACCTCACCATCTAATTCTAATATTAGTCTTAACACACCATGAGCAGCCGGATGTTGTGGCCCAAAATTAAGATTTAAAGTCTTTTTTTCTTTAGTCATTTTTTTTATTTATATTTTTAATATAATTTGTACCTTCCCATGGACTTTCATAGTCAAAGTTTCTATAATTTTGCTCTAGTTTTACAGGTTCATATACAACTTTCTTTTCGTTTTCATTATATCTAACTTCGTTATGGCCACTTAAAGGAAAATCTTTTCGAAGTGGAAATCCCTCAAAATTATAATCAGTTAGTATTCTTCTTAGATCAGGATGATTTTTAAATTTAATACCGTACATATCAAATACTTCTCTTTCCATCCAATTTGCAGATGGAAAAATTTCTGTTATTGATGGAATCACTTCATTTTCATTAATTAAATAACTTAAAATAATTCTACTGTTGTGCTCATGACTAAGTAGTAAATAGGTTAATTTAAATCTTTGAGCATTTTCTGGATAATCAACTGCGGTTATATCAACTAGTTGTTTAAATTTAGTATTAGCACTATTCTTTAAAAAGGATAGAACTTCAATTAAATCCTCACAGTTAATATTAATGTATAATTGATTATGCTTAATTAAACTAAATTTTATTTTAGTTGTAAGTTCAGAATTAATTTTTTTTTCTAATTTCGAAAGTTCATTCATTAAATTATCTTTCTGTAGAACCTTTGTATCTTATCTTCTTTTGTAGTTGCATAATTCCATATAGAAGAGCTTCAGCTGAAGGGGGACATCCAGGGACATAAACATCAACAGGAACAACTCTATCGCAGCCTCTAACAACTGAATAAGAATAATGATAATAACCCCCGCCATTAGCACAACTTCCCATTGATATCACGTACCTAGGCTCAGGCATTTGATCATAAACTTTTCTAAGAGCAGGAGCCATTTTATTTGTAAGAGTTCCAGCAACGATCATAACATCGGATTGTCTTGGTGAAGCTCTGGGTGCAGCTCCAAATCTTTCTAAATCATATCTTGGCATTGATGTTTGCATCATTTCAACGGCACAACATGCTAAACCAAAAGTCATCCAATGCAGCGATCCTGTTCTTGCCCAGTTAATTAAATTGTCAAAGGAAGTAGTTATAAATCCCTTGTCGCTAAAATCTTTAGCTAATTGTTTAAATTCATCGGGAATTTGTTTTTCTCTTTCAACAACAGTCATAAATTATTCCCAGTCAAGTGCTCCTTTTTTCCATTCATAAATAAATCCAATAGTTAAAATAAATAAAAATATCATCATAGAGATAAATCCAAATATTCCAATTTTTCCCAATGAAATTGCCCAGGGAAAAAGAAATGCAATCTCTAAATCAAATATAATAAATAAAATTGCTACTAAATAAAATCGAACATCAAACTCCATTCTAGAGTCATTAAATGCTTCAAACCCACACTCATATGCTGATAACTTTTCTGGATCAGGATTTTTTGGTGAAAAGATAAAATTCACTAATATAAAACCAGTGCTTAATAATAAAGCTAGAGCTAAAAATATTATAATTGATAAATAATCTTGTAAAAATTCTACGAGCATATTTTTTATTATTAAATTCTAAAATCTTTGAATGAGTAAAATCTGATAAGATTCTCATTATAGATGATTTTATTAAGAGTTAAAGTGTTAATAATCATTGCAAGTCTTATATTTTTTTTTTACTCTAAATACAGTGCAATTTAGTCACGCAAATAAGGGCTTAAATATTTGATAATTTTATTTTTTTTGAGAACCATTATCAATGGATAATGGCGGGAGTGACGGGACTCGAACCCGCGGCCTCCTGCGTGACAGGCAGGCGCTCTAACCAACTGAGCTACACCCCCGTTTTTTGGTGGGCAGTAAAGGACTCGAACCTTTGACCCCCTCGGTGTAAACGAGATGCTCTACCAACTGAGCTAACCGCCC